>Ga0137394_10000013_pt1 | contig 150711 bp, 110 predicted proteins | sample czobulk116metaG_FD_108278 | JGI IMG/M metagenome (GOLD analysis project Ga0137394, IMG submission 108278) | Vadose zone soil microbial communities from Angelo Coast Range Reserve, California, USA - czobulk1.16 metaG | ecosystem: Environmental > Terrestrial > Soil > Vadose zone | place: USA...
ACGCTCGTTCCAGCACCCGTGGTGCCCAGCGGCGTGTTGGTCGCACCGCCCGCTGCGCCCAGCTTCAACGTCCCCGCACTGATCGTCGTCAAACCGGTGTATGAGTTCGAGCCAGAAAGCGTCAACGTGCCGGCGCCGCTCTTGGTCAATCCGCCCGTGCCGCTAATGACACCGCTGATCGTTAAAGTTTCGGCGGCGTTGCTAATGCTGAAGGTGCGCGTGGCCGACATAGAGATGGCCAGACTGATGGTGTTTGACCCAGAGGTATTGGTGTCGCTGAGGTTGCCTGCGGCCAGGGCGATGGAGTTGCCTGCCAGCGTGTAGCCACTGCCGGAGATGGTGATGGAGTTGAAGCTGGTGCCCGCACTGATGTTGTTGTTGTTGCTTAACTGCAATGCTCCGCTCGGGAACACCAAATCATCGCCCGCCACAGGAGCAGTGCCGCCCCAGTTACCCGGCGTGGTCCAACTGTTGTTTCCGCCGCCGCCGGTCCAGGTACGCGCGGCGCCGAATGTAGGCGCAGACCAAAGGAGCCACACGAACACGAGGCAGCCGATACGTAGCCAATGTTTAGTCCTTAGCTGCGGCATTGCTAAACCCATCCGGTCAGTGACATTTGAGTCGATGATCCTCAGGACTTTTTCCGATCACTTCTGCTCCTTGTTTTCGCCGCGATCGTGGATGACCGGAGCCAGCCCCGCTTTCGAAGTGCCGAATAGATCAAACAGGTTCGACAGTTTCGAAGAGACTGTAAAGTAGAACCCGCGGCGTGTCGCTAGAATCTGAGAGCCGGCGGGCTCTTTGGCCCCAGTGAAGTTGTATCCGGCGCCCAAGCGCATGTCGGGAATCACCCAGAATCCTGCTTCGGTTGCGTAGACCGAACGCCTGGTGCTTGATGACGGCTGGAATAAGAGCCGGGTTTCAACGGCCCAATCAAGACGTCGGGTCAGCAGATACTGCGCCCGCGCTTGGGTCAGAAAAGTCAGTGTTGAGACAAAGGGAAGCTGTGGTTGTCCGTTGGCGCTCAAGCGCGAAGCGAAACGTCCGTACAGTTCCAGGCGCTTCGACATCTGATAGTAACCGTCGGTTGCCAGCGAATCGCTGCGGTCCCGCGTTGGCGTGGTTCCGTTCGCGTCCTGAATCAACGAGCGATGATTGTAGCTGAAAAGCAGCCCCACGCGATCTGAGTTCAACGGCCGAATCGCCAGTGCTGCGGTTCCTTCCAGGGACGAATTCGATTTGCCGCCGAACGCCCCGCGCGAAAATTGGAAGCGCGATAAGGCCGTGATGCCTTCGCTAAGTTTACCCGCTGCGCCCAACGCAAACAGTTGTCCAAAGCCGCCGCGGTCGCGATATTCATAACGAGCCGTAGCGCGAAAATCTGAATTGGGTTGCCAGCCTAAACCGGCCGTGCCGCTGTTGAAACTCTGATTCGGACCCAGCAGGTGGAACCCACGCTCGAAACCCAACTCGAGGGAAATCTTCTTCGTGACCGGTAGCCGATCCTGCAAGCCAATTACCGCGAAGCTGTCGGTGCCGTTAATGCCATTTTCGAGCTGATAGCGACCGGTCATCGAAGTGTATTTGCCGAAACGCGTCTCGACCCCAAGGGCTGTTTCGCGTCGTGAAGAAACTGCCGCGAACCCGGTGCCTGAATAATCACCAATCGGAGTAATTGGCGCCGCCGCAAGCCTTTGGGTGAAAAATAATTTCGTCAGAGCGCCCAACTGGTAGGTCGCGCCCAGCGTGGTTTGGTTCGGATAGGTTGGGTCAGCTGCGCCGAGGTTCTGCTCACGCTTCACAGAGAGTTGCAGTTTGTCCGTTAGCTGCATTTCGGCGCCAGCGGTGATGAGATCCGAATTGGTTTTTGTATCGTTGAGATCGTCAGTAAAGGCTCGATGGTCGAATCCCAGATGAAACTTGATGCGCTCGTTCAGAATTTGATCCCAAGCTGCAGAGAAGGTCAGCCGGCCGTTATCTACGTTCGTCGTGTGGTTACTCTCACTGGTGACACCCAAGCGCAGCATTGAATTCTTCAGGGGCTTCATTTCCAGCATCACTTCGCCGCGCCGCGAGCCGGGCGTGACCGTTCCACCAAACGGATTAAAGAACCCGGTCGAAGCGTTCAGGTAGCGCGCGCGCAAGGTGCTGCCGTAGAAGGGCAGCGGCTGAGACAAGGCGAGTTGATACGCGCTGCCATCATGTCGAGCGTCGGTGTCTGTGCCAAAGACGTTTCCGCCTCCCAAAATCTTACCCTGGCTGCGAGCCCAGGCGAGTTGTAACGAACCGCCGCGCGGTAAGGTCTTTTCCGCATCGATGCCGCCGAGAACAAAGTCGCTTTGGTCCGATTCGCTTTGCATTGCGGCTGAGAGTCCCAGCTTCAGGCCAATGCCTTTGAAATTCTTTCGCGCGCGCCCGGTGTAAACAGCCGAGTTCAAACTGGATGCGCGATGCTCGTAGGTCACCACAACCTGAGTCAGATTCAGAGCGTGATCAAATGTCGACAGGTAGCGCAGAAAAAACAGACTGCCGGTAGCCGCGTCAAGATTGTAGTCGACTGAGCGGGCGAGCGTTTCGCGAGAGATGACCAACTCGGGATTGCGCCGGTCGCGAACTTCGAGCACGACGGTTTCCGAGCCGGGCAGAATCTCGGCGTTCGAAAGCTGCATGATGCCCAGGCTGCCCGCGGGAAAAACGTCGCGCGCAAACGCAGTGTCAGGACGTGCGCCGGTTACGGTGACGAAGTCGCCCTGCGAATTCTCGAGGTGCGCTTTGACGCCCGTCAGCTTGCGCGAATAGCCGGCCAACGGCGCCTCCATATCCGTTTCAAAGTCGCCGAACATCGCATACGAACGTTTGTGATCGACGCGCGCGTATAGTTTGGAATTTGATTGCGCGGCTTCGTAGCGCGTCGATGAATCGCCGAAGAGTGGATACACGCGATCGAGAGGATCGAGTTGAAACAGTCTATCGCGGCCGGCGGTGCGATTAATCGGACGCTGTGAATCGTATGAGAGCGTCAGCATGTTATTGCCGAACAGCCGCCCGCTATAGAAAAAACTTAGGCGGCGGCGAAAGTCGCCCTGCTCGCCACGCAGTCCAACTTCGGGAATGCTTTTTCCGAAGCTCATCTCAGCGAAGCCGACCAGAATTGTGGGACGTGTTTCAGCTATGATGCGCACTTGTCCGTCAGCCCGAATCTCACCGGTCTCGGCATGCAGACGTGCTTCGCCGGGCGCGCCTGAACCGACCAGCTTGAACAACGCCTCCCCTCCTTCAAACTGAACAACCAGTTGCGTACCGACCGATTTTTGCTGCCCAGCCGGCGGGCCTCCCGGCGGGCCTGTCGGCGCCGTCGATGACAACGCGGCCGATTTGGCTTCATCATTCGTACGCATCAACTGCCCCAAAGAGGTCTCAACTCCCAACTGGCCATCAAGCGCGGGATTGCCCCATTGATCAAGAGCCTTGACGTGCACGATCGTAAAATCATTTCCGCCCGATTCAATTTCTGATTTTTCAGAAACAAGCTGGAGACGCCGGGCAGGGCCGCGGCCAATGACAATTATCTCTTCAGTTCGACCAGGTGTGCGGTCAGGACTCATGGCGGTGCAGCGAATTCGGTTCGGACCCGGTCGCACGTTAAGACCAACAAAGGAGAAGGTCGCCACTTGATTCTTGTGATCGAGACTGCGTACGCCGATGTTCTGCTCGGAAACCGTTTCGCCGTTGACTTGCAGCTTAATCGCCCAGTTCAAGGCGACACGCGCTTCGACCTGTAGCCCGGGCGACATTGAAACAGAGTTTGCCGCCGGCGAAAGGATGCGCACATCTCCCGGCTTAACAACTTCAACAGTTTCGGTTGTGGCCATTTCATAAGTGCCCGGAACGTTGAGCGCAGGTGTTTTGGCCTGCGCAGTCGCCTGGGGCGTCGAGGCTGTTTCACTGTTCACACTGGCAACGCCCGGAACCTTTTGTTCTGATTGTGGAGCGGAAGATTGAGAGTTCTTTTCATCCTTCTTTCCGCGCTGTCTGTCGTCTGCTGACTGCAATTTCCTGGTATCGGCTAACGCAAAGTTCTGACGCAGCAAAGCGCCGCCGCCAATCGGTGTGCGCAGCAAACGCGCCCAACTCTTGCCTGACAATCGGCCACCGTCAGTTAGGGCATATCCTTTCGGCACGCTGACCGGATCGAGCGAGATCACCTGCGGGCCATCGCCCAACGAAGGGAAGTTGTAGAGGCCGGTCGAGTCGGTGATTACCGATTGACCGTTGCTCAAGTACAAACGCACGCCGGGCATGGGTCTGTCACCGTCATCGAACTGACCATTTGCATTCGTGTCGACGAACACACGGCCTATGAGGATCTGCTGGGTTGAGAAAACGCCGGCGGTTATAAAGACCACGGCGCGCGCCGGAGCAGTCTGGACCTGCTCTCCGGAAGGAAACACACCCGTAGCCACGGCCAGATTTTCCTGTTCGCCCTGATGCGCGTTCGCGCCCACGCGCACGCGATACAAGATCCGGGCAGTGGCGCCATGCGGAAGTTCGGGAATCCGAAAGATCAGCTCGCCATTCTGCACTTGAGGTTCGATTGGCTGTCCCGGCGCAGAAGTGATGCTCAGCAAAGCGGACCCGGAGGCATAGTGAAAGGAAGGCGGCAAACGATCATTCACTACCAGGTCGTGAACCGTGGCGGAGGTGGGATTGTGCACTTCGATTCGATAGGTGATGGTGTCGCCGATGTCAGCGCGCGCCCGATCGGCTGACTTCACAATCTGCAACCCTGCGACTTCGAATACGGGGACATTCATTGCCAGTGCGGCGAGGTCTTCGATGCGCACGTCATCGCGCACCAGATCGAACCCGCCGGCGATCGCCAGCGGCTGGCTGTCCAACGCATGCATTGTCAGCGTAAACAGTCCGGCCTGGGTGGGACGCAAACTTAGTTGAATCATTCGCGACACATAACCGGACGCGGCAATTCTCAAAAAATAATTTGCCGGCGCCTGTTCGGCTCCGATTTCATTCGGCGCAAACGCAAAAGCAAAGTGGCCTTGTCCATCGGTGGTGAAGGGGTTTTCGTTTTTCTCGTTTGGCGTAAAGCCGGCGTCTGACGGTAAGTGAAGAAAGTTTTCACCACCCTGATCCGTCAGGACTTCGACCCGCGCCCCGGCGATAGGAGTGGAACTGCCGGCGCGGCCCGCGAAGACAAGTCCGAATGGATCGACAATCGCGGTGGCCACCACGCTCTGTACTGAAGGAGCATTGTCAGGAGTGAACCTCGCGCTGTTAACCAATCCTCTTCCAGCGGCAATGTTTCCGGACAGGCGAGTTCTGAAGTTAATCCGAAAAACTTCACCAGGATTAACAAGCGGAATTCGAATCTTCAGATTGTCGCTTTGCACTGAACCTTCGTCGCCGTCGACGGCGTCCGAGAGGTTCCGATCGTTCATTTGCAAAGAACCCGGGACATACTCGATTCCCTGTGGCAATTGATCGTCGATTAGCACGTTGCGCGCGACGGTGTCACCGCTATTTCGGCACGAAATAGAATAGTTGAACTGGGTACCGTGGCTCACGACCGCCTGGCTGGCGTTATTAATCCGTTTACTAGGCGGAAGATTTGAGTCGTTCGGATCGGTAAGGCGCGCTCCCTGGCCGACGGCATTGATAATGACGCCGGTGTCCTGGCCGCGCCCGTTGACTGCATTCGCGGAATTGGATCGGGCCACTAAAGTGATCCTTACGGTGCTCTGCGGCGGAACGTCGTTCGTGTCAATTACCGCCAACACACTAACGCAACCACCGGGTGATAACCGCGGCGACGTGGACTCATTTAGTCGGATTGGTGCATCGCCATCGTTAAGCGTCCCGCTTCCATCGCTGTCGAAATAGAGTGCGTTGGGGGTTGCCGGCGCCGTCACGTCGAAGCTGGTCAAGCTGAAAGTGTCAGCGGTATTGCCGGTGTTACAGACACGAAAGAGCCTGGTGACTCGCTCATGAGGCACCACGGTGTCCGAAGGGGCAGTCTCGTCCGGAGTGACGACCAGACTCGCCACCGCGAGAATGGTAATCGTGACGGTCGGCGAGACGGTGGAGAAACTCTCGCCGGTCGCGTCCTGGTAAGTCGCTTCGGCCCGGTTGGAAATGACCGTGCCCGCGTCAGTCGGGCCCTCCAGTCCATGCGCCCATAAATCAACGGACACTCCCAACAAGACCGCCAGCAAGGTCGCCGCAATTGCAATTGTATGTGATCGAGGTTGCAACGTTTTTAGTTGAGGAGAATCCGTTGGAGTGCGTTTTAAGCGGCAAGACTCCAGTTTGTGATGGAGCGAACACCGACCCAGGTCTGTGTCACGATCCATTCACAGACTGGAGTCTGTGCCACTTGGCGGGGGCGCTTTTAGTTAATCGTACGTTTGAAGGTGAACACCGCCGACGTGCCAGGCCCGAGTGACGCAATGGTGTCGGTGTACTTGGTCGCACTAACTGTTACGACCGTGCCCGAACCCGAGTCGCTGGGCGAGCCGCTGTTCGTGGTGTACGTTCCCCAATTGTTTGGCGCTGCGAGTCCGTCTTCAGTGATGACCAAATTGCTGGCCGTCAGCTTGACGCAGTTTGCATCGCCATTCGAAGTTGAAACGTTCGTGTAAGTGATGTTGTAGGTAATTACCGCACCCGGCACTGGGTCGGTGGAGGCCCCAACGCCGGCGTTGAGGACCGTGAACGCCTTGTCCAAACGAACAAAGCCGGTGTAGAGACGATCGATCGTCCTATTGAAGGATGCTGGGGTGATAGTTGAAGTAACGCGGACGACCGTGTCGTAACCAGTGAGCACAGTCTTACCCAATGGCGCGGTAATACGGACGTTGATGTCTGCCGACGAAGCAAAAGCAATCGCCAATAAAACTGAGCCGCCGCCGGAAACCGTCGTGTAGCTGGCGCCGCCGTTGGTCGAAACCTCGACGGTGAAACCTGCCGGAACTGTAGGCGCGTCAATCGTGTAAATATCGCTACTGTTGCCTGTGTTCTGAATCGTGTTGACGTAAACCAACTGGCCAGAAGCAGTGGTTGCTCCGCCCGGTTCGACGCCGGCGATGCCGGTGTTGACGCTCTTATTGCTGTAGTCGTCGTTGTTATCGGTGGGTCCGACGGCGCCCGGAGCGCTGCTCGGTCCGACCAAAACCGCGCCGACCTGCGTAAGCGAGGTTCGCAGCACCACACCGTGCCCCAATCCTGCGGCGTAGCCTTCGGTAAAGTCGGCATTGCCGTCGCCGTTATTAGGCGTCTCAGAGCCAGGTATATCCGACTGATCGGTAATGGGCGCGCTCCCCAGGCTGTTCTGGGCAAACACGTCGCCAATCTCGTCGATCTTAAGTGAAGCATCGATTCCCGTATTGACCGTCACGACCAAACTTATTGGCGCAGTCGCCGGTCCGGGGGCAAACGGCGCAGCAATGGGGAAAGCTATGCGCGTGGTAAGCGAAAGCGGAGCTGGAGGCGTCGTGCTCCACGATGCCGACAAGGGCGCAGTCCCAATTCCGTTGGTCGTATAGAGGGTATTGGCCGGGAAGGTCTGTCCCGCCTTCAACACAGTGTTGTTGGGAATCGGGACGATGATGTAAACCGCCGGCAGGCCGCCGAGCGTTACGGCTGTCGCGTTGCGCAATCCGAGGTTTTGCAGACTCAAGGTATAGGTAATGTCTGAACCGAGATTGACGGGGCCGGGCGGCGCGTTCAGCGTCAACTGAATTAGGGCGTCGTTGACCACCGAGGCCGAGATGTCGCCGCGGGCTTCGCCCTGACCGTTGACTGAAGCGGCTGAAACCGTGCGCACTTCGTGGGAAGGCACGACCGCAACCACGGGTTGATTGTCGAAGCTGGGCGATCCGGTGGCTGCGTCGCCCAAAAAGACCTGGACGGATTGACCGGCTGTCGCACCTGCGTTCACGCTCACTTCGACCAGCACGTGAATCGAACCATTCTGCAAAATGGGATCCGAATCCACCGCTCCTGCGGTAAGTGGGGTATCGCCGGCGTTGATGGTGCCACTATTGTCCTTGTCGATGACGACATTGGTGATCGTTGCCGGACTGGAAGCACTGAGAGATGCGCTGGCGCCACTGGCGAGAAAATGCACCTGATCGGTGAAGTTCCCGGTGTTGGTCACGGTAAAGTTATAGATCACGCCGGTCTGTCCGGCGACGATTGTCGGATTGCTGCCGGCATCGGGGGTGATCGCCAGGCCCGAAACATTCGAGACTGTAACCGTCACGGTGTTCGACACGGTCGAGTAGCTATTAGTGCCGTCGGAATAAGTCGCACTCGCCTGGTTGGAAATCGTTGTGCCGCCGGGCGTCTGGGCCACCGCCCGCGCTGATAGCGCAAATGCGATTGCCACAGCAAGTACCAGGCGAAGTATTGCGCCGGTACTGAAGTATGTTCGTTGATTCTTCATAGTGGTCCTCATAGCTGGGGAATAGAGATGGGTTGAGAGTTCAACCTGCGGGCTGTTAGTTGAGGAAGGGGTTAGCCGAAAGCTTACACTCTCAACTTTGGGGTGGGTTACTTCACGCGCACTTTATAGGAAGCGGAAAGCTTACCGCCCTGTGCGAGTGGATCGGACCATTCGTAACGAATTTCTGTGTACATCGCCACGGGCGCTGGAACGCGCTTGACGGATCCATCGGTCTGCTTCTCTTCAATCATCGGCTGGGCCGAAAAAGATTTCCCGCCGTCGATGCTAAAGAAGGTCTTGGCGCCGTCAGCCCTGGTGCTGTCGGCAACGAAGATTGTGCCCTGCGGAATGTGACCGACGGCTTTGTATCCGAGCGCGGCGGCGTTGCCGCTGTTCTCAGAAACGATCGTCCAATCCAGAATCTCTCCCGGATTTACCACCGTCGACTTATCGAGTGGCACGGGCGCGGAATCGCGTTCGACCGAGCCGGACAGCTGCATCTTTACTTCCGGGCGGGCTGCATTGGAAAGCATGAAATGTTTCTGCGCGAAGCCGGCGACACCCGCTACCAGTAACGAGAGCGCGGCGACACTGATCGCAGCAAACTTTTTCTTCGACTTTATCATTGTGTTCGTCTCCTTGGACGTTTGGGCAAGTTTAGAGCACTTGCAGTTCTCACTTCGTTGAAAACCACGGGAATTTCTTCCTACACCTTGTTCTGGGGACTTTGGCGAATGGTCGGGAGACAATCTGCCGCGGTCCTCCATAACAACCACTATGCCGCAGTCGATCAAACCCCAGGTCTTCACCTTAAACGCCAGACTTGTTGAGACTTGTATAGTTTAGATAAGAATTAAGGCAATGACCGTGTGGCGAGGTGGGGGATCGAAATGACGCTGACGCTTTGTCAGTCGACTGACAGAATGTCAGGGATTCGGGGTCTTGATTTCGACGAAGCTATTCCTCAGTGGCCAAGCCCCGGGACGCGGTTTGGTTTTCGTATTCACGCAACTTGCGGTAAAGCGTTCGCGAGGAGATGCCGAGAATGGCAGCGGCCCGTTCGCGATTGCCGGCACTTTGTTTGAGCACGCCCAGTATGTGTTCACGTTCCAGTTCTTCCAAAGTTATGGGTACTGTTTGAGGCGCTGCGGCAGCGGCCGCGGCCAAACGATCGACGGCGATCACGGCGATCCCTGAACCAAGGATGGGAATTTGATCGACTTCAATTTTGTCGCCGGCCGAAAGCGCGGCCGCGCGTTCCAAGCAATTACGCAATTCCCGAACGTTGCCGGGCCAGGAATAGGTTTGCAGCCGGGCGCGGGCTTCGTCTGAAAGATCCAGTTGCGGACGACTAAATCGTTCGCGATAAACGTCGAGGAAATAGTCGACAAGACTGGGAATATCTTCGGTCCGCTCGCGCAAGGGTGGGATGTTCAGAGACACCACGTTCAGTCGATAAAAAAGATCGGCGCGAAAGCGCTGCTGTTTCACTTCATCCGAAAGATTCCGGTTAGTTGCCGCGATGATCCGCACGTCCGCATTCTGATCGCGCGTGGAACCAACGCGACGAAAACGGCCCTCCTCTAAAAAGTGCAGTAGCTTAACCTGCATCGGCAGCGGCAGATCGCCAATCTCGTCCAGAAACAAAGACGATCCGTCAGCGGCTTCCAACAGTCCGCGACGCAATGAGCTGGCGCCGGTGAAAGCGCCACGCTCGTGCCCAAAAAACTCCGACTCGAAAAGCGTCTCCGGCAGCGCGCCGCAGTTGACCGTAATCATCGGCAAGTTGTGCCGGCCACTCTTTGAATGAATGAATCGGGCGAGGACATCCTTGCCGGAGCCGGATTCACCTGTCAGCAGAATCGTCGAATCGGTACGCGCCGCCGATTGGGCCTCAGACACGAGGGCCGCCATCGCGGAGTTCTTCTGCATGATTGGCAAGGCTTCATCGCCCGTGTCCGTGCGACGCGCAACTGATCGCAGTGATGCGTTCTGCTTGACCAGCCGGCGTTTTTCATCGGCCTTGCGAATTACGGCTTCCATCTCGTCGAGGGTGACCGGCTTGGTCAAATAATCGTAAGCCCCCTGGCGCATCGCTTCGACGCCGGTCGCCAGCGAAGTGTCGGCCGTCAGCATGACGACTTCCGGAGGGTCTTCGAATTTGCGGATTTCACGGAGGGCGTCGAGGCCGGAGAGATCGGGCATCATGATGTCCAGGAGCACGACGTCATAATCCTCTTCGCGCAAAGTCTCAAGGGCCCGTTTCCCGCTGGCTGCCGGCGCTGCGTCGAAATCGGCGCGCCTGAGTTGCTCCGTCACCAGCTTGCGCAACAGGCTGTCGTCATCAACTACGAGCACGCGAATTTGTCTATTCATAATTGACAGGAGAAGCGATGCATTAGCCCGCGCGTGAGCAAGGGCTCCGGGGTCGCACTCCATGCGATCAATTTGAGCCGTCCCTTACCGCCCCACCCCTGCCGGCTGCACGTCTGAGGACTCGAGTAGGGCTTACTACCCCAGGGTCTCAACCATAAACACCAGCCGAAAACCTGTGTCACGATGGCTACTCAGGAGTGCGCCGTGGTATCCACAATCGAAAGCGACTGCCCGCCCCTTCCCTTGATTCGACGGTGATTGCTCCACCTAAAGACTCGGCCAGAGACGAGCAGATTGCCAGGCCGAGGCCATAGCCCTTACCTGCTCCCTTGGTGCTAAAGAAAGGATCGAAGATGCTCGACAGTAATTTCGATGGAATACCCGATCCGCTATCAGCCACCTCGACGGCGAGGCGATCCGTATCGCCGACCGTTGTGATCTTAATCGTGCCCCCGGCCTCACCTAAGGCATCGATTGCATTACTCAATAGATTATCAACAACCTGACGAACCATCGCCGCGTCCGTGGCTACTTCGCTAAGATCCTCTTGCAGGTTGACTTTGAATTCGATGGCGGCTGAGCTGGACTTTTGGACTGCGACTTTCGCGCACTCGGTCGCGATCGCGTTGACGTCACACAGCACCCGCTTCGCCTGGCGCTGCCGGGTAAGATCCAGCAGGCCACGGGTGATATCTTTGCAACGTAAAGCCTGGCGCACGATTTCTTCCAAGTAATAAGTCCATTGATGGCTTTCTGCGAGAGCTTGAATCTCGCTGTCCCGACGGATATCGCGCATGGTCGCTTCGGCGCAGGTGGTGATGGCCGCTAAAGGATTATTGATCTCGTGTGCGACGCCCGCGGCCAACTGCCCGACGCTGGCGAGTCGGCGGGAGCGAGCGAGCTGTTCCTGCATCTCTGACATCCGCGTGACGTCGTTCCACGTCACCACACCAACCTGATTGCCACTGGTTTGCGTAACGGGAAAGATCGAGACCAGATAACGACGTTCGTCTTCGGCCTGCACCTCAAACGCTGAGGTTGGCTGGCGCTTCTCAGCCAGGTAGTAAGCCGCCGCTCGCTTGCCAAATAAGCGTGCGAAAGCATCGCTAAAAGATAACCCAACCACTTCGGCCGGCTGTAGGTTCATCATTTCCGCCGCCAGAGCGTTGCAGCGAATGATGCCCATTTCTTCATCGTGGACGATGATGCCTTCGCGTATGGCATCGAAAGTCTGTTCCCAAATCTGCTCAGCCGCGCTTACGCTGTCTACCAGTTGGGTATTGGCAAGGACGAGCGCGCCTATTTCTGCCAAGTCCCGGAGCAGGAGCTTCTCATCGTCGCTGAAATTATGAGGCGAGCGATAACCGGCTATCAGAGCGCCTGATTGATTGGCTTGGATTCTGAGCGGCGCCATCGCGAGATCGGAAACGCCCTCAGCGACAGTGATTGGAAACCTTTCCGCGGGAAATTCGGGTCGCGTTCCGATGCCTTTCAGTATGCCCACGCTCTTTTCCGCTAACGCCTGCTTTGCGATTCCACTGGCTTGAGGGTGAACGAAAGGCTGGAGATCGTCGAGCGTGTGCGCGCGAAAACCACTGATTGCTTTCCAGGTAATCGTTTCGTCAGTCATAGAAAAACTGACTATGCTGGCCACGTCCGCATGGGTAATGCGGCGAACCAATTCGACGATGGTATGTAGCGTGGTGACGCTTTGGGGTCGGGGTTGGACGGGAGCTGCTTCAGCGGGAACGGCCATCAGGCTTCGATTAAATAGCGACTGTCGCTCGGAGGACTGCAAACTTATGCGCGCGGAGCAATTCTCACGCGCAAATGCTGTGGGGTCAAGTTAAAAATCGCTTTCTTAAAGGCGTCGCCGGTGTCCTGTTGAGAGATTTCCCCGGCAAGCCAGGACGATCCACTAAATACACGAAGCGAACTAGTGTTGTTCGTGGGTTTCGCGTGATTTCGTGGACCCTCTTCTCCTGCCGAGAAGGAGGCACGACCATTTTGGACACCGCCAGTCACACGCAGCCTGCTCGATTTCGCGGCTGTGTGCTAACTTCTCCGGACTGTGTCTCAAGTGAAGATCACAACTCGCGGCGCGAAGCGAATTCGCAACGGACACCTGTGGGTCTACCGTAGCGATGTGCGCGAACCGTACGAAGCCGAAGGCGGCGCGATTGTGCGGGTCGTGGACGACGCCGCAAGCAACTTTGTCGGCCAAGCCTTTTACAGTGACGCTTCGGAAATAGCGCTTCGTTTCCTGACTACTCGAGAGGAAACCATCGACCGTGATTGGTGGCGCTCACGCCTGCAACGCTGCGCTCAACACCGTGGCAGGATTGCGCGGGAAACAAACGCCTATCGTTTGGTTTATTCCGAAGGTGATCTCTTGTCATCTCTGATCGTTGATCTTTACGACAACGTCATGGTGATGCAGAACCTTTCGCAGGGTTCTGAACGTGTGCAGAGCGATCTGGTTGCATTGCTGTCAGAAGAATTCTCGCCGCGCGCCATTGTCGAGCGTAACGACGCGCGCGTGCGCGGGCTGGAAGGGCTCGAGTCGCGGACCGGCGTGCTTTATCAGCGCGTTACAGAACCGGGAACGGACCGGGGCCCCCGCGCGGGCAGCCCGCGTGGGGTGGTGGATGCGACCGGATCGTACCAGTCAAGTCGCGCCTATGATCCGGTCGCTACCGCTCCCGGTTCTGTAACAGCGCTCGATCAAATAGAGATCAATCAACACGGAGTCCGTTTTCTGGTGACGCCGGTCGGTGGACAAAAGACGGGGGCGTTTCTGGATCAGCGAGAGAACTATCTGGCCGCGCGCAGCGTCGCGCATGGCCGGGCGCTGGATTGCTTTACTTTCAATGGCGGCTTTGCGCTGCACATCGCATCTTCGTGCGAGAGCGTCGTAGCGATCGATATCTCTGACGATGCAATCGCAGGGGCGCGACGCAATGCAGAGCTGAACGAAGCGCGTAACGTTGAATTTCGCACCGCCAATGTATTCGATGTGTTGCGGGAAATGGAATCCAGCGGCGAACGCTTCGATACGATCGTTCTGGATCCTCCCGCATTCGCAAAAAGCAAAGCGACTGTGAAATCAGCCGTGCGCGGCTACAAAGAAATCAATCTGCGCGCCTTAAAGCTTTTGAATCCGGGTGGTGTGCTGGTCACCTGCACCTGCTCGTATCACATCAGCGAAGAGTTGTTTCTGGAAATCATCGAGGACGCTGCCCTCGACGCTCATCGTCGGCTGCAAATTATCGAGAAGCGCGGCCAGTCCAGCGATCATCCGGTGCTATTGGGCGTGCCGGAGACTCATTATCTGAAGTGCGTGATTGCGCGAGTGATTGAGTAGGAAGCCAACTAGAGACGTGACAACCACGCTGCGTAGCGCTGTCGCGAGGCTACCAGCCAGGCCTGGAGGGAACTGGAATCCAAGGTCGGATGCTGAACCTCGAATCGACGAATATCATCCAGCACGTCTTTCCTGAGGTAGCGCATTTCGAATTCAATTACGTTCTTTAGCTCTACCTTCTTCGCGAAGGCAGGAAAGTCATTCAACAATTCCTGTACGGCGGCAGGATCAGGGTCGGTTTTGAGTTGGGCTATCCCATTTCGCACTGACTCGAGCAGGTTGGCGGGCTCGGGCCGGCTATCTTCAGAAGCTTCTTGAAACAATGCGACGACTCGGACTAGTTGAGTCTTCTGACCCTTCAGCACCGCCAGGTATGTGACTGCCGCTTCCGCCTCACCCTCGTATGAGCCGTCTTCAAATATCGCGGTAGAGACTTCAATTGTCTGATTCTCAGGGGTAACAGGCTTGTAGCCGCCAGGAGTCGCGATCGCCCGGGTTATCGCGTGCTCAGTAATTTCCGCGATGCCACCCGCGGGAATCAACGGATTGCCTTCCTTTCCCTGGGGCATGACGCTCGTTTTGATGTTGCGATTTTGAACTGTCCGAACCATGATGGCCCTGACGTTCTTGCCGGAAGCATTCCGCAGCACCAGTCGATAAGAAGGCAGCGTCGATAGGTTCGCTTGAATAGTGACCAGCTCAATTGACGCCGCCTTACTGACAAATTGAGGAAGCTCGGCATTCGACGGCGCGACCCTGACCAGGGCGAGATCGAATGGTTCTACGCCAAACTGAGCTAATTCCTGAACGCGCACCTTCTCGCCTTCGCGCAGCGAATATACGGCCACGCTCTTTTCCTGCTCGTGCATCTTTCCCATGAATACTGAAATCGAAACTCGAACGGCGTTGCCAGTCAGCAGAGTTTTTATGTTCACCGCGGCTACCGGCAGGGCCCCGGCAGGAACTTGCCAACCCGGCACTGTTCGGAAACGACCAAACCAGGAACCGCCCGGAGGCGAGTTCGCCGGCGCCACTACCATGTAAGCCGGCGGTTCATTTGGGTAGTAATAAACCTCGACGACCAGATTAGTAGGCGCGGGAGTAAGATCCTGGCCGTTACCGATGGGACTCTGGCCTTTCGCGGTCGCTATTGCCAACAATCCAATCGCTAAAGCCACGGTTAGCGCTCTGACCCTTAGCATCGTAAACAATCCTAACAATAAGACGCCCTTACGGCTGCATTCCCGGATCGGCGTCGACGACAACTCTTGTCGTGTAGTCCTTGCCATTGACTGACAACTTCAAGTTGTAAGTACCGGGTTCGATGACGGGGCCGAGGTTAAAGAGGCCTCCGAAACCTCCACCACCGCCACCACCACCGCCGCCGCCAAATCCCGGCGGCAGGTTAGCAGGACGCGGCGGAATATCGCCCCGCAGATTCCACTGCACGCGATTAATTCCATTTTCCTTAGTACCCGTGATGTTGCGAATTACTTTTCCGGCATAGTCAGAGATCGTGATCTTTACATCACCTGCGGGGGCGGCCTTCAGGTAATAGCTAATCGCCGTTCCCGCCGGCGGGTTATTACCGCGAAACAATTTCGCGCCGCCGGTGTAACGGCTCAGATGAAGATCATTCAGCCACTGTGTTCCCGGACGCACGTCGAACAAAAAGATCTCCGTGTCCAGCACCTTGCTCCTGGTAAGTTGTTGCAGCGGCGTAATGTCGTCGATGATGTAAATACCGCGGCCGTGCGTGCCGATAATCAGATCGTTATCACGCGGATGAACGAGGATGTCGTCGACTCGGACGGTGGGTAAGCCGGACATAAACCGGCGCCACTCTCTGCCGGCGTCGAATGAAATGTACAGACCGAGTTCGGTTCCCACGTAGAGCAAGTCCTTGTTCTTCGGATCTTCGCGCACCACATTTACCGTTCCGATTGAGGGCAAATTGCTTACGATTGAACTCCAGGTGGCGCCATAGTCGCGCGTCACGAATACGTAAGGCTTCAGATCATCTAATCGATGGCCGTCGACCACCACATAACAGGTCGCCGCATCATAGCGCGACGGTTCGACACGATTGACGTGGTACATCTCGCCCGGTTTTTCGCCCAGTACCGGTACGTTCCTGGCCACGTTCGTCCACATCGCGCCGCCGTCACGACTTACTTGAATATTGCCGTCATCAGTTCCCACCCACAGGACCCCGGGGACCATCGGCGATTCAGCAATCGTGACGATATAACCAAAGCTGGTATAGCCGTCGTTCTTTGAAGCCATCGGATCCTTGCCCGACACTCCCATGATCGAGAGGGTGTTGCGATCGACGTGTTTCGTCAGATCGGCCGTTGCCGTCCAGGTGTCCCCACGATCCAGCGACTTGAAGAATCTGTCACCGCCAACATAGAGAATCCGCGAGTTATGCGGCGACAACACCAGCGGCGTGTTCCAATAGAAGCGATATTGTTCCCCCGGCGAGGGCGCGGGCACGACGTTAGTAGGCAAATTAGCGCCAAACCCGCCAAAACCCTGGGTGGCAACCAGGGCCGCTTGTGGATCCGGGCCTTCGGGCGTGGGTGAAGGGGTGGCCCCAGGTTGACCTCCAGGACGGCCGCCGCCACCGCGACGCGGCAGCGCGCGCGGACGAATGCTGACACTGCGCCCGGTGCGCAGATCGATGCGATTCATCGCGCCGTTTTGTGACTCGGAATAGACGATGTTGTAGTCATTCGGATCAGCTTGCGAGTAGAAGCCGTCTCCACCGCCGGTGCGAAACCAATCGGCGTTGGTGATCCCTGCCTGATTACGCGTCTGGCTTGGCCCGCCCCACGAACCATTGTCCTGCAAGCCACCATAGACGTAGTAGGGCTTGCGCATGTCCGCGGCAATTGCATAGAACTGCGCCGCCGGAATCGTGTTGATGAATTCCCAGGTCGCACCTTGATCGTAACTCACATCCAGGCCGCCGTCGTTTCCGATCAGAATATGATTTCCATTCTTCGGATCGATCCAGATCGCGTGATGATCGCTGTGGGCTATTCCCGGTTGCAGCGATGTAAACTTCTTGCCGCCATCGGTTGATTTACTGAAGTTCAATCCGCCGACAAAAACATTTTCAGGATTGCTGGGATCGACGCGAATCTGGCTGTAGTACATGGGACGATTGTTTTCGTTGCTGACCAGACGCCAGGTCTTTCCTTTGTCGTCTGAGCGCCAGACTCCGGACTTCTTGGGATCCAGCGGAGTTGGCGTAGGCGAAGCAGCGGGGCTCGCCGACGGTGTCGGCGTAGGCGAGGGACTGGCGCCGCCCCCGGTTAGCGGTTCTTCGCCGCCAGTGCCGGAGCTCGCGCCTACCTCCATCTGCGCGTAAATCACATTCGGATTTGATCGCGAGACATCGAGGCCGATGCGTCCCAGTAGTCCTTCCGGCAAGCCGTTGCCTTGCAGTTTCGTCCACGATTTTCCGGCATCCGTCGTTTTCCAAATTCCCGATCCCGGTCCGCCACCGTTGAACCCCCAGGAAGTTCTACGGCGCTGATATGAAGCTGCATACAAGGTCTTGCTGTCCGACTGATCCATGACTAGATCCGTGAACCCGGTGTCTTCGTCGATGAACTTGACGTTGCTCCACGTCTTACCGCCGTCGGTTGTTTTGTAGACTCCACGCTCTTTGTTGACACCAAACAAGTGACCCAGGACTGCGACGTAAACTATATTGGGATCCTTCGGGTCGATGACAATGCGCGCTATGGTCTGCGAATTCTCAAGGCCCATCTTCGTGAAGGTCTTGCCACCGTCGGTTGATTTATAGATGCCGTCACCAAAGCTGGAACTCTGGCGGTTGTTGGCTTCACCTGTGCCCACCCAGACGATTTCCGGGTTCGACGGAGCAATCGCAATATCTCCAATAGAAGCAGTAGAATAAGTATCAAAGATGGGCTGGAAGGTCGTGCCGTTATTCGTAGTTTTCCAGACGCCGCCGGTAGCGAAACCCACGTAATAAATATAGGGATTGCTCTCGACCGCGGCGATGTCGTCGATGCGTCCGCCCATGCTTGCCGGTCCGATGCCGCGCCAGACAAAACGCCTCAACATCGGATCAGACGACCAATTGATCGGCGTCGGAGTCGGGCTCGGGCTCGGCGTTGGAGTCGCGGTGGCACTTCTAGCCGGCGATGGAGTCTGAGCTGCGGCAGGCGTCTGAGCAGAAAATGGGCCCTCGGCCCGAACTGCTAGCAGTCCCAACGTCATTGCCACCAACACAAGTGCACCCGATGCAGCTAGCAGCCCGCCAAGGTCGCGAGCGGAACGACGCGTTTCTTTCATTAGGGGAAGTCCTTTCAATCGAGTTGTGGTAAAGAAGCTACCGCGCAGTCAAACTGGCTTTGAAGAAGACCTGGCTAAGAACTATGAAAACGCTCAAGCCACTGAAACGGTTACAGGTGATGAACTTGCCAGAGGCAGAAACGTTTATCCGATCAAGCTATGACGAGTCAAACAAACTTGAGCCTGGAACAACAATATCTCTGAACGCTTACCTTCTCAACACAGCGCTACCTACACTCTTTCAGCTTGCCTGACATAAAGAAATTGACTCTTAATGTAATTCAACACAGGTCATGAGGCGAAATGCTTGACGATTTCCGCAGGCGCGACTAGAATTCGAGTCGTCCTCAAGATTGGATTCACATGCTGCCACGGACCCAACGCCAGAAAGAAGTCCTCGATTACATCACGCGCTTCTTGGCGAAGCACGGACACGAACCTTCATACGCGCAGATCGCGCGAAACTTTGGCGTGAGTTCCAAGGCGACGATCGCAAAACATATTTCCGCATTGGAGAAGCGCGGGCTGATTAAACGCGAACACGAGCCCGGTCGTTTCACCCTGGCAGTAAGCGTTGAAGAAGCTCCGGCCGACGCGGTTTGCGAGGTCCAGCTGCTTGGTCGCATTGCCGCCGGCGCGCCGATCGACGCCATCGAAGACATGGAAATGATCTGTGTGCCGCGATTCCTCCTCGGACGTGTGCGACCGGAACGAGTCTTTGCGTTGCGCGTCAAAGGCGACTCGATGATCGATGAGCATATCTGCGACGGCGATATCGCTTTGATTGAAAACCGTACCGATGCGCGCGACGGCGAGATCGTCGTGGCCTTAATAGATCAGGCACGCGCAACCTTGAAGCGGGTGTTTCGCTTCGGTGACGAAGTCGAACTGCGGCCTTCGAACGCGCAATTGGAACCGCTGCGTGTGCACGCTTCGCGAGTCGCGATCCAAGGCGTCTTTCGCGGGCTCTTGCGACCGAGCTCTTAGCCCCAAAATCCTTAAAATCACCAATATTTCTCAGTGTTTTTTGCGCTTTGCGTCTTTGCGCCTTGGCGTGAAAACATTCCTGTCTGAGTCCGAGTTCACGCAAAGTCGCTAAGACGCAAAGCAATCAACTGAAGGCTATCGAACTTTCTTGCCAACCATTTTGTTTGTATCGCGTTCAAATTCAAAGCGGCAGTCTTCAGGTTTTTTGTCTTCGCGCAAACCGATAAAGACCGGATGGCGCAACCGAGCGTCCGCCGTCCATTCTGAAAACTTAACTTCGGCGACTAGTTTGGGCTTGAGCCATTGCACGGGCTCGTTGGTTTTCGGAGCGTCGACGAATGGACTCTGCTTCGTTTTTAGCGGCTGCATCAATCGATAAATTTCAGCCAGGGTCTGATGGTTGAAACCACCGCCAACGTGCGCGACATAATGGAGTTCGCGATCTTTGTAAAGGCCGACTACCAGCGCGCCAAAATATGAACGCGTGCCGCGCGGTTCGGTGTAACCTCCAACAACCACTTCCGACCGTTGAACGGTCTTGACCTTCAACCAGTCGGAACTGCGTTTCTGGACATATCGACTGGCGGCGCGTTTCGCAATCATGCCTTCCAGATGAAACTTTTCGATCTGTTTGAAGAACGCTTTGCCATCGCCTTCGATGTGTTCGGAGAGTTTGATGAAGCTGGCCGGCCGCAGAATCTGTTCGAGCATTGCTTTCCGCTCGACCACTGAGCAAGGCATTAGATCGTAGCCGTCACGATAAAGCAGATCGAAGACGTAATAGACAATCTTTCCCTTGCCGCGCAGTGATTGAAGGCCACTCTTGCGGCCGACGCGAGGCTGCAAGAGCTGGAAACGCGGCATGCCATCCTGGTCCAGCGCCACAATCTCGCCATCCAGGATTGCCTGTTTCGCCTCGACCTGCTTCCCGACCTCGGCCAGCTCGGGATACTGCGCAGTCATCTCGATCTGATTGCGTGAGACAAAGCGCGCCTTGCCATCCTTAACAAAACAGATTGAGCGAAACCCGTCCCACTTGGTCTCAAAGATCCATTCGGGATCCGAAAAAGGTTCGTCGACCAACGTGGCCAGCATAGGATGAATGATCGCGGGCATGTGCGCTTTGCGCGCCGCTGAGCAAACCGCGGCGGTCAATTGTTCCTTCGTACTTCTCTTCTTCGTTGACGGTTTCCTTTTGGCCATACATCATGACTCACCCGCTAACGCGGTGGTACGGACGCCATTTTAGTCTAAGAGCGAACCGCGATGACCAGCAAGCGCGCGAAGATCGTAAGTCCTCAGCCGTTCAAGCCAACTAAGCAGCAACTAGTTGAGGCCGCCGGCAAGACTGTGCCCGACGTAATTGGCCCGGATTTGCTGGTGCTTTTCTGTGGGATTAACCCGGGCTTGTATACGGCAGCCGTTGGGCATCACTTCGCGCGGCCCGGCAATCGCTTCTGGCCGGTTCTCTATCGTTCAGGCTTTACGAATGGATTGTTGTCGCCATTTGAGGAACGCGAACTACCGGAACTTGGACTTGGAATTACCAACGTCGTCGCGCGCGCCACAGCTTCAGCTGCTGAACTAACAAAGGAAGATTTTGTTGAAGGCGGACGTGCTCTGAAAGCCAAAGTCCGCCGGTATCGACCACGAATCATTGCGATACTTGGTGTCGGTGCGTACCGCCAGGCCTTCGCGCAACCGAAAGCCGTGATTGGCGAACAGGCCGAACGAATCGTCAACGCGCGTGTCTGGGTTTTGCCGAACCCGAGCGGGTTGAATGCGAACTATCAGTTACCCGATCTCATGAAGTTATTTCGAGAGTTGCGCCAAGCTGCCGACAAGTATTACCGAGAGGATTAACGAACAACTCCACTAAAGAGGGAAGATGATCAGGAAACTCAAGTCAGGCAAGTACCGGCTTTATTCACGCAAGAAGAATCCAAAGACCGGCAAGCGCCGCAACCTCGGCACCTTCGACACGCGCGCCGCCGCTGAAAAGCACGAGCGCGCAGTGCAGTTCTTCAAGCGGCAGTAACGATCTGCGGTACCGCCTAACACTTCAAATACTATTTTTCTCGCGGAAGTTTGCGGTATCACAATCGTGTGCTTAAATGTAGCGACATCATTTTCATGACTGATTTTCTTTCCCAACTTAACGAGCAGCAACGCGAAGCAGTAACCTCCGGTGGTGGGCCGTTATTGATTCTGGCCGGGGCGGGCTCTGGCAAGACGCGCGTGATCGCGCACCGCATCGCTTATCTAATTGCCGAGCGTGGCGTCTGGCCACGAAATATTCTCGCCGTCACCTTCACGAACAAGGCCGCCGAAGAGATGCGCAATCGCGTCAGCAAACTTCTGGAAGGCCTGGAACTCGGCAGTGCCCCGCTGATTTCCACTTTTCATAGTCTGTGTGTGCGCATTCTGCGGCGCGACATCGAAGCGTTGCAGGCCGGGTACTCCCGGTCGTTCACAATCTATGATCAGGACGACGCAGTGCGCCTGACTCGCAACTGTATTCGCGACCTGGGCCTCGATGAAAAACAACTCACGCCGCGTTCAGTCCAGGGAGCAATCAGCGCCGCCAAGAATCGCGGCGAAGACGCGGAAGCTTTTACGGCGCGCGCGCAATTCATTGACGAGCGCCGGGCCTCGATCGCTCGCGTCTTTCAGCTCTATGAAGAGCGCCTGCACCGAAATAACGCCCTGGACTTTGACGATCTGCTGATTAAAACCGTGCGTTTGCTGCGCGACGTCGCGGAAGTGCGCGACCGATACAACGATCGCTTCCATTACTTACTGGTCGATGAGTATCAGGACACGAACTCGCTACAGTTCTCTCTGATTCGTTTGCTGACTGAAAAACAGCAGAACATCTGCGTCGTAGGCGATCCCGATCAATCGATCTATCGCTGGCGGGGCGCCGACATTAAGAACATCCTCAAGTTTGAAGAGCATTTTCCCTCGGCCAGGGTCATTCGGCTGGAAGAAAATTATCGCTCCACTCAGAACATACTGGATCTGGCAGGCGGCGTTATCCGTCACAACATCGAGCGAAAAGAAAAAGCACTCTGGACCCAGAACGCCGCGGGCGAAAAGATTCGTTACTACCAGGCCATGGATGCGGAGTCTGAGGCGCGTTTCGTGGCCGGCAAGGTCGAGGAACATCTGCGGGCCGAGCCGGACATCCGCGCCGCGGTGCTTTATCGCACCAACTCGCAATCGCGCGTGTTTGAAGAAGCGATGCGCCGCGCAAGCCTGTCCTACAACATCGTCGGCGGCTTTTCATTTTACGAACGCATGGAAGTCCGCGACATCATCGCCTATCTGAAGCTGGCGATGAATCCACACGACTCGATCGCCCTGCAGCGAGTCATCAACACGCCGACTCGCGGCATCGGCAAGATGACCCTTGATGAGATCGATCTGCGGGCGCGTGAGCTGGGAACCTCATACTGGGATGCGATTTCCAGCCTGATTGATAACGATCAGCGGCTGTCGTCACGGGCCGCTGCCTCGCTGGGAAATTTTCAGACAATCATCAATGGCCTGGCCGCAAAGATGGCCGCCGCGCTGGAATCAGATTCGCCCGTTTCCGATGTAGTCAAGGCCGCGATCTTCGATAGCGGATACGAACACGCCCTCAAGGCAGAGAACAACGACGAGGCCGAAGCGCGTCTCGAAAACTTGCAGGAGTTGGTTAACGCGGCTGTCGACTACGACGAGCAGGGAGCGGAGGGCTTGCGCGATTTCATCGACCATTCAGCACTGGTCGCCGATACGGACCAGTACAAGAGCGACGTGCCGGTGACGCTGATGACCGCTCATTCGGCGAAGGGCCTGGAGTTTCCGCTGGTCTTCATTGTCGGCCTCGAAGACGGATTGTTTCCGCATTCGCGGTCGCTCAGCGACGCGTCCGACATAGAGGAGGAACGCCGTCTCGCCTACGTCGCGATGACCCGCGCCGAGAAGTATCTGTACGTTACTCATGCGGTGAGGCGGCGCGTCTATGGTGAAGAGCTGGCCTCGGAACCTTCTCAGTTCCTGAACGAGATGCCGCTGGAGTTGATCGACGACCTTTCGCGGGGCAGATCCTGGCTGTCGTTCGCGCGGGGCTCGAAGGCGCTCGCCCCAGGAGATGATCGCGAGGCCGGTTCGCTTGAATATGAGTACGACGAATCTGCGGCCGACGCCTATGAGGCGCCGGCCGGGGATGCAGCTTCCGGTCGCCTGAGTGCGAAGCGGCCAGGCAAGAAGTATTCAGGCAAGACTTACGATAGCGTCGAATCTATTGACGAATTCTTTCGGAAGCGGGCCGCGAGCATGACTGGAAGCGGCCGTAACAGTAGCCCGGCCAATCGTAGCATCCAGCCGGGAGTGCGGCCCGGTATAGTGGACAAGCAGGGCCAACGAAACCCCCTACGCGGTTCATCGCCCGCGCTCAATGTTGACAGGGATGTCGCCGCTCCCAGCGTTTCAGACTTCCTTCCCGGCTCCTATGTCCGCCATGCCAAGTACGGGCGCGGCCTGGTGTTGCGCCGCGAGGGTTCTGGCGACCAGCTCAAACTCACGGTCAGCTTCCCCGGCTATGGCCAGAAGAAGCTGATCGAAAAGTACGCCGCATTGGAAAAAGCCTAAGAAATCTCAAGTAAATCTCACATTTCGGCCCCCGAGATCTTCCGCCGCTCGCCAAGCGGCCGCCCCTATCGCAACGAAATTAGTATACTTCCGACCCCGATAACGGCTTGACTGAGGGTGACACCCCTGCGAACCGTGTGCTAGCCTTTTCGGGCGTTATAGAGGCGAACCAATAAGGTTCGCTTTTCTTTTGGTCTTTTCAGCGCAGCGTATTTAGGATGTAAGCCCCCCTACTTTGGCTTCACTAACTTCAGTCTCCTGGAGCCGAAGGTCGAGTCAACGGGCATTCGCTGGCTCGCGCGCATGTTGGCTGAAAAGTTGGCTTAAAACTCGGACAGGAGAACCCGATTTGATGAATCGATCCACCTTTGTGGGCAGCGCTTTAGGCCTGCTTCTCGTTTTTTCCGTCATTTCCTATTCAAGAACCTTCATTCAAAGTCAGGAGCCCAAGCAAGCTCAGACTTCCCTATCTACCGTTTTGGAAGTCGCGGGCCAGGTGCCCGAAGCGAAGGGGGCGACCTCGCCGGGCGAAATGGCATCAGCAACCGACCCTGCTTCTTTGCCGGCTAGCGGGGCTGCTTCGACAGCGTCTGCTTCAGTTACGGACTTTGTCGTGGCACCCCGACCCTTTACTGCAACCGCCTACAGTCTGCGAGGCCGGACCGCGAGCGGTCGAGCCGTTAGCCGCGGCTTAATCGCTGCTGACCCATCGATACTGCCTCTGGGGAGTCGGGTACGTCTCGAGGCTGGTTCGTGGAGCGGCGAGTATCTAGTCGCCGACACTGGCGGCGCCGTTCGGGGACATCGCATCGACATCTGGACGCCAACCGCGCGCGAAGCTATGCAGTTTGGCCGGCGCATGGTGAAACTTACCGTGCTGGAGTTCGGCGGCCGGCGTGCCAAGTCAGGATCGGTTCGTCCGCGCTCGGCAAACCCGGCCATCCCGGCGAATCCACAGCCGGATAAGCAGGATAAATAGCGCGACCAACATAACCAGAGAGCTCCAGTGAGGCGGGAGTGGGGAAAACCCACTTCCGCTTTTTCTTTTTTGTTGGCGGAGCAGTTAAGATGCTTCCCAAATGTCCAAGCCTGCTAATAGCCCGATTGGGGCATCGTCTCCGCTGGTAGAAGTCTGGCGCGGGCCGATCGTCGAATCGCGCCATCGGGGACACTTGATCGCGGTGGACGGGGATGGAAAGACTGTCGCCTCGCTCGGCGCGCCGGAAACCATCACCTACGTGCGCTCATCCGGAAAGCCATTTCAGGCCCTTCCGCTGATCGTCTCAGGCGCCGCCGACCGTTTCGACTTTAGCGAGCAGGAAATTGCGATCGCCTGTGGCTCGCACAGCGGCGAGGCAATTCATGTCGAGACCGTTCGGTCGATGCTACGAAAAGCGGGACTGGAGGAGGACTCTTTACGGTGCGGCGTGCACGAACCTTTCAGCGTCGACGTCGCCAGAGAGTTGGCGCGAACGGGACAGCCACCCAGCGTGCTGCAAAATAACTGTTCGGGAAAGCACGCGGGCATGCTGGCTGTGGCTCGCCATGTCGGCGCGCCGACGGAATCCTATGATGATCCGAACAATCCGGTGCAGCAGGCAATCGCGAAAACCGTCTCGCAATTCTCCGACGTTCCGTTGGACGCGATAGCAATCGGCGTCGACGGTTGTGGCGCTCCCGTCTTCGGAATTTCAGTCCGCGCTATGGCGCTGATGTATGCGCGACTGGTGGCGCCGCCAGAGTCTTTCGACCCCGTCACTCGCAAAGCCTGCGCGCGAATCGTCAAGGCCATGATTGATTACCCGCAGATGGTTGGCGGATCGAAAAACCGTCTGGATACTGAACTGATCCGTGCCGGACGTGGTCGCCTGATCTCAAAAATCGGCGCAGAAGGAGTCTACACAGTCGGGGTTTTGCCGCGCGGGGAATGGCCGCGCGGTCTTGGTCTGGCAGTGAAGATCGAAGACGGCGACGATCAGCGGGCACGGCCACCGGCGGTTATCGAAGCCCTAATTCAGTTGGGCGTCCTGCGGAATGACGATCTCGCGGCGCTCTCCGCCTACTCGCCGACTCCGATCACAAATCGTCGTGGCGAGCGCGTAGGCGAAGCACGGGCTGCTTTCCAACTTGAATTTAAGGAAAACGTTGAGTGAAGGCGTCTGGATCCTGATTGGATTCCAGCGAGCAGGCGAAGTGAATCAAAAGCAAGCACAAACAGACTTGGGCATGGACGCCGGCGCGGGCGGACCGATCCTGCTCCGAGACGATTCCGGCGCCATCGACTATGACTCAATCCCGGACGTCATCCAATGGTTCCTCGACTATGACCAGCGCGTCGCGGTGATCAAGAACCCGAAGGTCGAAGAGCTATTTCAATGGAAGCAGGAACAAAGCCGGCAAGCGGGCGAAGAGGTTTTCAATTTCAACCGCGCCGAGGACCGCCTGGCTATTGGCATCATCCAATCCATCGCCCATAACCCAACTGAGCGCGAACTGCATGCGTGGATTGGGCAGTTGCTGAATGCCCTGGATACGGCGTCAAAAGCGACCGAGGATGTGACCGCTGCTTACCAGCTCGACATGAGCACCGCGGCCTCGGTGGTAACAGAGTCCGACAAGATACCGGCGGCGAAGGTGCGTGCCGATTTTCTATTCAACTGCTGGGTGGAAGCGCTCTGCACCGCAGAGGTTCGCGTCCTCGGTTGGTTGTATCGCGAGTTTTATGGCCGGCCTTTTAATCCCAGCAACTTTTGATCGCGTTCGCGGCGGGTCCGCCTAAGCTATGCACGAGCGGTTTTAGTGCATATCACCTGTGCCTCTGTACGAAACGACTACAAAATATTTCTTTTCTTCTTGCACAATCGACCGGGCCCGCAGCGTTCACTCCGCTAACTTTATTGATTTCTCTTAGGGGATTCGCCGGCTTCACCAGTGACGCTTGTACTAGTGCCCATGCTGGCACAATCGTTGCTGAAGCTTCGCTCGACAAAAACGTAGAAAGACGTAGAAGACTAGTTAGTTGGGTCAGGCTCGGAGACTAAGAGTTGCGAGGCGTTTCGGGGGAGGCGCCTCTCAAACTGAGCGAACAGCGGCCCTTTCGGGGGAACGGGGCCGTTGAACTAGTCGAAGAGCAAAAAGGCAGGGCTGCTGATAAACGTTCTGAGAGAGGCTAGGGGGAGCCTCGCAGGATTTATCAGCAGCCCGCAAGCCTGAAGAACAGCAACGAAACGTACGAACAAGGGTCAGGCGAGGCGCGGCCGATTCAATCTTGAGTCGGCCGCGTTTTCGTTTGATTTGCTGGACCGAGGTTTGGCGGCTTCGCCGCAGCACACTGCGGAAAGCCTACGGCTTTCCGAGAGACATAAAATATTTTTCATGGAGGCTCCGCCTCTGCGATCGATACAGAGGCATAGCCTCTTGATGTCTTGATCCGGCCAACGGTAAGCCAGAGGCTTACCGCTATGTGCTGCGGCATAGCCGCAAGAAGCTTCGCGCGTTACCCTAAGACATCCTGCTAACCCGTGGGCTACAGCATCATCCAGCACCAAAGCCTCTTCGTCCTTTTGATCTCGAAGTCTTGACTGCTACACTCCTAACCCGCTCGTTTGCTCTTATTATTTGCGATTTACCATTTACGATTCACGAAGGTGTCCGCACCTAACATCGATACGATCGTTTCGCTCGCCAAACGGCGCGGCTTTGTCTACCCGTCTTCTGAAATTTACGGAGGCCTCGGCAGCGCCTGGGACTACGGTCCGCTCGGGGTTGAACTCGCCAACAACGTCCGGCAAGCCTGGTGGCGCTGGATGGTTTACGAACGCGACGACATCGAAGGGCTCGATTCTTCAATCATCCTGAACCGCCTGGTCTGGAAATATTCGGGCCACGAAGACACCTTTCACGACTGGTTGGTCGATTGCCGGAAATGTAAAAACCGCTTTCGGGCAGACAAGGTAGGGACCTTCGTCTCGGTAGCACCAGATGGCACCTCGGTATTCACACCGGGCGATTGCCCATCATGTGGAGCTAATGATTGGACCAAGCCCCGAGCCTTTAACACGATGCTCCAGACGAGGCTCGGAGCCGTGGCCGAAGACGACCCGACCGCGTTGGCTTATCTGCGTCCGGAAACCGCGCAGGGGATCTTCATAAACTTTCTTAATGTGCTCAATACCAGCCGGCGGAAGCTGCCGTTCGGCGTGGCGCAGATCGGGAAATCGTTTCGCAACGAAGTCACGCCCGGTAATTTCATTTTTCGCACCCGCGAGTTCGAACAGATGGAGATGGAATACTTCGTCCGGCCCGGCGAGGACGAACCGGCGCACCAGGAGTGGATCGATGCCTGCCACCAATGGTTTGTAGATATTGGCATCTCACCCGACAACCTGCGGCTTTATGAACAGCCGAAAGAGGAGCTGGCACATTACGCAAAACGCACCGTCGATATCCAGTATCGCTTTTTCCCTGAGCGTGAGGACGAAGAGCGGCATTGGGACGAGTTGATGGGCATCGCCAACCGCACCGACTTTGATCTGCGCACCCATTCGAAAAAGCCGGAAGACGCGGAAGGCAAGCGCCTGAATCCGGATTCGATCGAAGACCTTTCCTATTTCGACGAACAAACCAAGCAGCGCTTCTATCCTTACGTGATCGAACCCGCCGCCGGCGTCAATCGCACAGTGCTGGCGCTCCTGATGGACGCCTATTCAGAGAAGGCGACTGATAAGGGCGAAACGCGCGTGATTCTGAAGCTTCATCACTCGATGGCGCCCATAAAAGTTGCCGTGTTGCCGCTGGCTAAGAACAAACCCGAGATCGTCGGCATGGCCAAAGCCATCAAGCGCTCATTGCAGCCGGTAGTGCGCGCCGTTTACGACGACACGGGCGGCATCGGAAAGTTGTATGCCCGGCAGGACGAGATTGGGACGCCGTTCTGCGTAACGGTCGATCACCAATCGCTGGAAGATGAAGCCGTGACCGTGCGTGATCGCGATACCTGGGAACAGGAACGTGTAAAGGTTTCGGATTTGGCAACGTATTTGCCGCAGAGATTGACTGAACAAGCTTAGCCCCCTGGCTAATGAAGCTATGATCTTAAATCCAAAGTCAGGATAGGAATTATGCAACAAGCAGCGAAATCATCGAACAAGAAGCAGATCGCGACATCGTTTCTGAAGCTTGCGTCTTCCGGAAGGTTGGATGAAGCCTATGACAACCACATCGGCGCGAACTTTCGTCACCACAATCCCTATTTCCGGGGCGATGCCGCATCTCTTAAGGCGGGCATGGCTGAAGCCCACGAAAAGTTTCCTAATACCACGCTTGACGTGCAACACGTCTTTGAGGAAGACGATCTTGTCGCAGTTCACTCTCGAGTCCGACACTCGCCCGAGACGCCTGAAATCGCCGTCGTCCACATTTTTCGTTTTGAAGGTGACCGCATTGTTGAGATGTGGGATATCGGACAAGAAGCGCCAAAGAACTCGCCCAACGAGAACGGGATGTTCTGAGAGAATCCAAATGTGTCAGAAGCCCGACCGTAAGGGAGGGCCCGTTTCGCGAAAGTTGGCCTTGCTTACGCGCCGCCTTCTAACACTATCCCGTGATCTTAATCAAGTGATAGTGCTTCGCTCCCTTGCGCAGCACCAACACCTGGCCATCGATAAATTCGGAAGCTGAGATCGATTGGCGCGCGTCGCTGACTCGCCGGTTGTTCACACAGACGCCGCCACCCTGCACCAGACGCTTCGCTTCACCCTTTGAAGGCGCCAGACCGGAAACCACCAAAGCATCGCCAATCGCAAAGCCATCACCATCCAACTTTGATCTTTCCAGCTCAGTCGAAGGCACATCAGCGAAGATGTCCAGAATCTCCTGAACGCTGAGGCCGCTGATTTCTTTGCCGAACAGAACCTCTGAGGCGCGCGTCGCTTTGCCCAGCGCACTCTCTCCATGAACCATCTCAGTTACGTGGCGCGCCAACTCTCTTTGGGCGTTGCGCTTCTCAGGCTCGGTGCGAACCGATTCTTCCAACGCCGCAATCTCTTCGCGCGACAGCCAGGTAAAGAACTTCAGGTAGCTAATCACATCGCGGTCGTCAGTGTTCAGCCAGAATTGATAGAACCGATAAGGCGAGGTTAGTTCGCCATCCAGCCATACTGCACCGGCTTCGGTCTTGCCAAACTTCACCCCGGCGGTCGTGGCCACCAAAGGAAAGACCAGACCGTGGGCCCGCGCGCTTCGCAATCTGCGGATCAGATCGATCCCGGCGACGATGTTGCCCCACTGATCGCTGCCGCCCATCTGCAAAGTGCAACCATAGCGATCATGCAGCACGAGGTAATCGTAGGCTTGCAACAATGGATAGCTGAATTCAGTAAACGAAATGCCTTCGTCTGTTTCCAGACGGCGCTTGATGGCTTCCTTGGCTAGCAGATTGTTGACCGTAAAGTATTTTCCCACGTCGCGCAGAAACTCCATCATCGTGATGGGACTGAGCCAATCGGCGTTGTTAACGATGCGCGCAGGATTAGCGGGCGCGTTGAAATCCAGAAAGCGGCTGAGTTGTTCCTTAATGCCGGCGAGGTTGGCTTCGACTTGTTCACGAGTGAGGAGTTGCCGCTCTTTTGTCTTCCCACTGGGATCGCCTATCAAGCCTGTGCCTCCGCCGACGATTGCGATAGGCGTGTGCCCGAACCTTTGCAGACGCGCCAATCCCATCACCGGCAAAAGCGAGCCGACATGCAGGCTGGCCGCCGAGGGATCGAAACCGATGTAGGCCGTAAGCTTTTCGGTCGCGAGGATTTGCTGAAGATCCGGTGTGGCTTCATGGATCATTCCTCGCCATTGAAATTCGTCGTAGAGATTCATGCGCCTGACAATAATAGCAAGATTACCGCAAAACAGAACGGTTGGGGCGAAACTTCGGTAGGGTCCTTCTTTCGTTTTGCGTTTTTTGCCGCCAGGATTTTCCCGCCAGGAAAAGAACGATCCACGAAATCACACGAACAAAACCAGTTCCGCTTCGTGCGTCTTGGTGGATCGTTTTGGCGGGCAAGGAAAACCTCTCAAAATCGCATGCCACGGAAACTTCCTATCGAACCAATCCGCCGCTTGCCACGTCTAACTTTTCGCTGTTACTCTTGGCTTTCCAAAAAGCCACCCAATCTCGAAAGGAGTTTTCCAGGCATGAAAAAGCAGTACGCAATTTCTCTCTTCCTCGCTTCCCTTTTGATTATCGTTTTCGCAGCCATCGCCGGCAGCGGACGCAATAGCGATTTGCCGTCGCCGCCGGCCATTGGCGCGACGATCGACGATTTTAAGCTGCCTGACGCCGGCGGCACGGAGCATTCGCTCAACGCCCTGAAAGGTAAGAACGGCGCGGTGCTGATTTTTGTCGCCACCCGCTGCCCGGTCTCCAACGGCTACAACGAGCGGATGGAGGCGCTGGCTCAGGATTACCGGGCGAAGGGCATTAACGTGATCGGCATTAACTCAAATGTGACCGAGCCCGCCTCGGAGGTGAAGTCACACGCGGCCGACAAGCATCTGACCTTCACGATCCTGAAGGACGAGGGCAACAAGATCGCCGACCGTTTCGGCGCCACCAGGACTCCGGAAGCATATGTGTTGGATGCCAACAACAAACTGGTCTATCACGGCCGGATCGATAACTCGCTAAAGATCGAAGGGGTGACTACCAACGACCTGCGCGATGCATTAAATGAATTGCTGGCCGGCAAACAGGTGAGCAAGACGGGCGGCGCGGCGTTCGGCTGTACAATTAAGCGGGTTTCATAGTTGACGTGGGCGCAAGTTGTTAACTTGCGCCTTGTCCTGGTTCGCGGGAAACCAAACCGCAAGTTCACAACTTGCCCTGCAAGGGCTTGCGCTAATGAAGATGCGTCTTTCCATTCTTTTCATCGGTTTAGCGATTGCCTGTTCGCTTGCCGGGGTCGCAGCGCCCGCGCGGTCGACCGCGACAATCGCTGCGCAACCGGCTGACGTTCGAGAAATCGATCTCGATGGTCTCAAAAAACTCATCCAGCGCGATCCCAAAGACACGCGGCCGCTGTTGATAAATTTCTGGGCTACCTGGTGTGATTCATGCCGCGAGGAGTTTCCCGATTTGGTCAAGATTGATGCGGACTATCGCGCGAAGGGTTTGAACTTTGTGGCTGTTTCGCTTGACGACGTCGCGGACATCAAAAGCAAAGTCGAGCCGTTTCTCAAAGAGATGAAAGCCGCGATGCCGGTCGTGCTGCTGAATGTAAACGATCCTGAGCCGGCAATTCATACAGTCGATCCAACCTGGCAAGGCGACATGCCGGCGACTTTTCTTTATGACAAAGACGGCAAGGTGGTCTTCAAGCACTTCGGTAGGATCAAGCCGGATCAATTACGGAGCGTTATCGATACGCAAGTAAAGAACAAGTAGTAAGCATCTCTTTGTCGCTCCGTGTTCTCTGTGCCCCTCTGTGGTGAATAATCACAGTTAAACCACAGAGACACGGAGGACCACAGAGATGCACAGCGAACTGAGCCGCGGACGTTGCAGCCTCGATGGAACAAATCACTCCTGAAGTAATCACCGCGCACAACCTCACTCCCGCAGAATTCACGCGTATCACGGAATTGCTTGGACGCGAACCAAACCTGGTCGAACTGGGTGTCTTTTCGGTGATGTGGTCCGAGCATTGTTCTTACAAGTCTTCTCGAATTCATCTGAAGCGTTTGCCGACCAGCGGCGAGCGCGTCATCGTTCCCCCGGGCGAGAATGCCGGAGTAATTGATCTCGGCGATGGCTGGTGCGCTGCTTTCAAGATCGAGTCGCACAATCACCCGTCTTTTATCGAACCGTTCCAGGGCGCGGCCACCGGGGTCGGCGGGATTCTGCGCGACATTTTCACCATGGGCGCGCGGCCGATCGCGGCGCTGAACAGCTTGCGCTTTGGTTCGCTCGACGATCCGAAAAATGGGCGGCGCAATCGTTCGCTGCTGGCGGGCGTGGTGGCCGGCATCGCGCATTATGGCAATGCGTTCGGCGTGCCGACTGTCGGCGGCGAGGTCGCCTTCGACGATGCCTATGCACTGAATCCTTTGGTCAACGCCTTCGCGCTCGGCCTGGTGCGCATAGATCAAATTTTCTTTGGCAAAGCGACCGGGGTCGGCAATCCCGTTTTGTACGTCGGCGCCAAGACCGGCCGCGATGGTATTCATGGCGCGACGATGGCTTCGGCTGAGTTTGACGAGGAGGCTCTGCAAAAACGCCCGACCGTCCAAGTCGGCGATCCGTTTTTGGAAAAACTTTTACTCGAGGCGTGCCTGGAAGCGATGCGCAGCGGCGCCGTCGCGGGGATTCAGGACATGGGCGCGGCGGGCCTGACTTGCTCCACCTGCGAGATGGCGGCGCGCGCCGAGACCGGCATCGAAATCGATTTGTCTTTGGTGCCGCAACGCGAAACCGGCATGAGTGCTTACGAGATGCTACTTTCGGAATCGCAGGAGCGCATGCTGATCGTGGCGCACAAAGGGCGCGAGCGCGAAGTCGCCGACATCTTTCGCAAATGGGACCTTGATGCCGTCGTCATTGGAAAGGTCCTCGACGATGGCCGCATGCGGGTCGCGCACAACGGCGAGATGGTTTGCGACGTTCCGGTGAAAGCTCTGACGGATGAAGCGCCAATTTATGAAAGGCCGATGCGTGCTCAAGTAAACGCCGGGAGCGCGGACGTCCCGTCCGCACACGCGAGCGAAGCTCGCGTCAGGTCTTCGCTTGATACTAATAACAACGCATCTGTTCGCGCTAACGCGCTCAATGCGGACGGGACGTCCGCGCTCCCAGCAAATGACGCCCTTTTGAAACTGCTCTCATCGCCTAACCTCGCCTCCAAAGAATGGGTCTATCGCCAATACGATCACATGGTGCGAACGAATACGGCCGTGCTGCCGGGCGCCGATGCGGCAGTGATAAGGATCAAGGAAACACGCCGCGCGTTGGCGATCGCGCTCGACGGCAACGGGCGTTACTGCGCTGCAAATCCGCATGAAGGCGCGAAGCTCATGGTTGCCGAAGCCGCGCGCAACGTGGTCTGTGTCGGCGCGCAGCCGATCGCGATCACGAATTGTTTGAACTTTGCTTCACCCGAACGGCCGGAAGTGATGTGGTCCTTTTCCGAAGTCATCGACGGCATAGCCGAGGCCTGTCGAGCATTCAACACTCCCGTCGTGTCCGGGAATGTTTCTTTTTACAACGAGACGGAAGGACGAGGGGTCCTGCCGACGCCGGTCATTGGCATGGTCGGCCTGATCGAAGATGTAAAGCGCGTAGTTCAACCGGGCTTTAAGAACGCGGGCGACCTCATCGCGCTGCTCGGCACGACGCACGACGATCTTTCGCTGAGCGAATACGCGGTAGTCTTCAATGGGAAAACGGGTGGCCAGGTGCCGGTGCTGGATCTGGAAGTAGAGCGCGCCGTACAGGCGGCTTGCCTGCGCGCCGCCGAAGCCGGGCTGATACGCTCGGCGCATGACTGTGCGGATGGCGGATTGGCCGTAGCCCTCGCGGAATGCTGTTTTTCTTCACTCAATCGCAAAGCAATCGGCGCCGACGTCGATCTCACCGGCGATTATGACGTAGCCACGCGGCTGTTCAGCGAAACTCCTTCACGCATCATCATCAGTTTTGCTGAATCCGCTCAGACTGAAATCGAACAGATCGCCGCGGCAGCTGGCTGTCCGATGAAAGTCATCGGCAAAGTCGGTTCAGACCGATTGGTAATCTCGAGCGATGGCGAGAGAGTGGTTGAACTCGATGTGACTGAGATAGAAGCGGCCTGGCGTTCTTCTTTGAAAGAGAAGCTACAGGCCGAAGTGCTGGCCGCCGGCGCTGAGTAGGCGGAGCTGGGAGAGTTATTTTCGCCACTCAAGCGGAAACAGCGCGCCTGCTTGCTCAGGTGAAATCGTTACGCCGAGTAATGACGCGGCATAGGCTAGCACCGGATCTCGTTTCGCTGCCAGATCGGAAGCAGAAGGCAGTCTTATCTCGTCAGGATTCACGCCGACGTGCTCCAGGCTTTTGCCATCGGGCATGATAATGTCAGCGTCTGTGACGCTGTCTCCGTAAAAGACCACTATATCAACGCCCAGCTCGTGAGAAAAACCTTTCGCCCTCATCACCGCGCCTGCCGAAACATCTCCGATTACCGTTCCGCGCTTTTCCAACTGCGCTACACGAGCGAAAAGCTCAGCGGCGGATCCTGACTCGCTATCGATCAGTACGATCAACTTTCCGGCAAAAGTCCGCTCGCCGCGGGTCTTTGCCAGCAGAGGCCTGGTTTCCTTGCGCCGCGTTAATTCGCCGACTTTTACATCATGATCGAAAACATTACTTATCAGCCGCAAAAGTGCCTCTTCGTATCCTCCGGGGTTACCGCGCAGGTCGAGGATCAGACTCTTTTTCTTCCTGAACTTGTCAGCTAAATTGTCAACGTCTTCCTTCAGCAAATCGAACTCAGGCATTTTCCAAACGAACAAGTCTTCGCCCAATACAACATAACGCTGCCGATGCAATCGGCTTTCGTTTTCGGACTCTCTGATAAGATCAAAAATGTCGTTTCCCGTCAGATCAATCAGGCGTTTTCCCTCTCGCACCTTTGCCATCACGTCGAGCTGTTGCTGCTTGCCGTCAGGCTTGACTACGACGAGGCGCATACCCGGTTGCGGTCGAAGGGTGTGATAAAGGTACTTGAGCTTCCACATGTTTTCGCGACCAGGCGTCTTACCATCGATCGAATAGATTTCATCTCCTTCTTTCAGTCCTTTAGCGGCAGCATCGCTGCCGGGCTTAACCGCGGTGACATAGCACTTGCCACCAATTGCTTGCATTTGCCAGCCGTATTCTGTTCGAGTGGTGCGTCCCGGCGGCACAAAGAAGGTGTGCGTATCTTCGAGTTCAACCAGGACCTGAGCGATAATGCCGAAGATCTGGCCGAGGGACTGGGCCTGCTTGATTTTTTCGTCGGCCACCTTGAAGCGAACATCCGGGTCCATTCCATGAAAGCCAGGATCATAGTAATTCCTTTTCAGATCATCTTTGATCGTGCTCAACATTGCGCGGCCGCGATCACGGTCGAGGCCGCTCGGAGGTTGCTGACCATATGAAGGCGTTGCCATTCCCGACCATAGGGCCAGGAATACAATAAGAACTACATGACCGTATTTGCGAATTGAGGATCGAGAGTAGGACTGTTTCATCGTCAAAGGCAGGATCGCGAACGGCCCGAGGCACATTTCAAGAGGAAGAAATACGATAAGGCGGAAGGAGAATCTCATACTCTATTGCCTTTCGTTGTGGATAATCCCGGGCCGGGTAAGAAACCTAAACTCTGGCAGCGACGAGGACGGTGGTCACTGCCTGCCAGGAACAAAGGCGAATTGTAACTCAGCCCCTGGCAGCGGGCAATCGAATATTTGCTCACTCCTACTTAACCAACCCGAAGAGGCCGATCAGGGTTTCGACTACCCGAGCACGGCCCAGATTTGCAAGATCGCATAAGTTTACTAACTTCGCGGCCTTTCTGATGGGCACTGCTCCGTATGTTATAATCAGCCCTCGCTTTCAATGAAATCATAAGCATCGTTAGTTGGTCACAGAATACGTACCTGCATTTTTTCGGAGGACATTATGGCGACAGAGATGAAACGTTCCCCGGCCACACTCGACCGCATCGAAGAGCTTTTAGGAGCTGAGACCCGCGAGCTGCTCGATCATAAGGCCCAGACAATTCCCAAAGAGCAACTTCATTTGCCGGGACCGGATTTCATAGACCGAGTTTCCGCGGAAAGCGATCGCTCGCCGGCGGTATTACGATCGCTGCAATCGCTGCTAAGTCATGGGCGGCTGGCGGACACAGGATATGTGTCCATCTTGCCGGTCGATCAGGGCATCGAGCATTCCGCGGGCGCTTCGTTCGCTCCGAACCCGCAGTACTTCGATCCGGGAAACATCGTCAAGCTGGCGATCGAAGGCGGCTGCAATGGCGTGGCTTCGACTTTTGGTGTGCTGGGCAGCATTGCCCGGAAATACGCTCACAAAATTCCTTTCATCGTAAAGATCAATCACAACGAACTGCTGACGCTGCCGAACAAGTTCGATCAAGTCATGTTTGGAACCGTCAAAGAGGCAAAGAATCTTGGCGCTGTGGCGGTGGGAGCAACCATCTATTTCGGCTCGGACGAATCGACCCGGCAAATTACTGAGGTCGCTGAGGCCTTTGCCCAGGCGCACGAGCTCGGCATGGCCTGCATCCTCTGGTGCTATCTGCGCAATCCGAAATTCAAGACTCCTGAAGGAGACATGCACGCCGCGGCGGACCTTACGGGCCAGGCAAATCACCTCGGCGTCACGATCCAGGCCGACATCGTCAAGCAGAAACTGCCGGAACGTAACGGTGGCTACCCAGCGGTGGAAAAGGAGTTGGGCAACTCATACGGCAAGACCAGCAAGCTGGTTTACGAAAAGCTGACCAGTGAAAACCCGATCGATCTCGTGCGCTATCAGGTGGCGAACGGTTATATGGGGCGCATAGGCTTAATCAACTCAGGCGGCGAATCCAAAGGCGCCAGCGATATGGCCGAAGCCGTGCGCACCGCGGTCATCAACAAGCGCGGCGGCGGCATGGGATTAATCTCGGGACGCAAAGCCTTTCAGCGGCCGATGAACGAGGGTGTCCAGCTTTTGAACGCCATCCAGGACGTTTATCTGTCGAAGGAGATTACCGTAGCTTGATCGTTTTGTGACTTGGTTATTCTTTCAAGCTAAAACCGCTCGCGCATTGCGCTCGTGGCAAACGATTAATATAATGCGCCCGCTTTAGAAATCCCCTCGTAAGCAAGTATGCCAACCCCAATTCGCTGGAAACATGACCGGGCGGCGCGGCGGCGCCCCAGACAAGAGTCGCGTCCCTTGACGGTCATCAAGTCGGCGCTCGGCGAGATGGCCCGAGTCGCACTGGCGGAACCGTTCATGCTGGCTATTGAGCGGCAGCAGATTTATTTGCGTCGCTTGCCTGAGGCGCTCGATGGTTTGCGTATAGTCCATCTTTCAGACTTACACTACGGGCCGCTGACGGATTCCAGGCATCTGGAGCGCGCGGTCAGCGCCGCAAACGATCTGCGTCCGGATTTGATTGCCCTGACGGGTGACTACATTTCACAAGATCGCGTCTACGCCGCTCCCTGCGCTGAGCTAATTGGCCGTCTGCGAGCCCGCTTCGGTGTCTATGCAGTTCTGGGAAATCACGATCATTGGACTGACGCTGCGCTGATCACCGATCTGTTTCGCGCCGAAGGCGTAACTATGCTGGTGAACGAAGGCATGCGCCTTGACCTCAGTGGAGAATCGTTTTGGCTGGCCGGGGTAAACGACACCATGGTCGGGCTGGAGGATCTGTCGCTGGCGCTGGCCGGGTCCAGCGACGATGAAATGAGACTTTTGTTGGCACACAATCCAATCATCCTGCGCCGCGCCGCCCGCGCCGGCGTCGATCTTGTGCTTAGCGGCCACACGCACGGGGGTCAGGTCACCCTACGTCCCGAGAAAAACCGGTCCGGACGGCCGCGTCGACGCTTACTGCGCGGACTCGGCCGGCGAGGAAATACGCAAATTTATGTGACGCGCGGACTGGGTACCGTGGTGCTGCCGATCCGGTACGGTTGCCCGCCCGAAGTTTCTGTGCTTGAACTGCACTCAATGCCATAACGTTTAAAGTAGACTGATCCCGATCGCCGACTTTGAAAGGTCCTGCCCCAGACTTCTGAACAGCAACCCCAATCCTGAAATCGAACGTCCATAATGTCCTCGCGAATCGTCACCCTGCCAAACGTGCTGACCATCTTTCGCATGGCCCTCACGCCGGTATTTGTTTCCCTGCTCTTTTATCAAAAGTTTGTCTGGGCCCTGGCGGCATTTGTGGTCGCGGGCATTACTGACGGACTGGACGGACTCCTGGCGCGCCGCTTCCAGCAACAATCAGAACTGGGCCGCATTCTGGATCCAATTGCCGACAAAATGATGCTCGTCACTTCGTTTGTCGTTCTCTCAATGCGGGGCGTTTTTCCTACGCCTCTTCCGAAGCATCTGCCGGTGCCTTTTTGGGTGACGATTACGGTCATCAGCCGCGACATCTTTATCCTGGTGGGCGCCGCCGCGATTAATATGGTCAGCGGTTTTAGGGCCTTTCGACCTTCGTTCCTCGGGAAAGTCAGCACCGTAGTTCAAATCGTTGCCGTTGCTGCCGTGATTCTGGCCGCGCAAACGCGCGTGGGTACGGGCTATTACCTCCCAACCATCTACACCTCGGTTTTTACCCTGACCCTGCTTTCGGGCGTTCACTACATTTTCTTTGTCTCGCGACTGCTCAACGAAGATCGGAAATAGACTCTTCTTTCCCGCACTCTCTCGTTTCTCGGGGAGCCCTTCACCACCCCCACTTCAAGCTTCTGTTGACCACTCTGCTTGAGCCGTAACTAAAGTTGACAACGACACACTCAGGTATTATATTGAGGGCGCATTCAACCCGCCTCTCGCATGGTGACAGGCGGAAATAACAAAAATCAGCGGAGCAATTTAGGAAGATGAGCAAAATTATTGGAATCGATTTGGGGACGACTAACTCAGTCGTGGCTGTCATGGAAGGCGGCGAGCCCGTGGTAATACCCAATTCCGAGGGCGGCCGAACCACCCCTTCGGTCGTGGCCTTCGCCAAAGATGGCAGCCGCCTGGTCGGTCAGGTTGCCAAACGTCAGGCCGTTACCAACCCCGAGAACACAATCTATTCAATCAAACGATTCATGGGTCGTCGTTTCGATGAAGTGACCGAAGAAAAAAAGCAGGTACCTTACAAAGTCCAGGGAACGGGAAGCGGTGGCGATGTGCGCATCGTGGCCGGCGGCAAGGAATGGAGCCCGCCGGAAATCTCGGCGATGATCCTGCAAAAGATGAAGCAGTCAGCTGAGGATCATCTCGGTCAGAAAGTCGAGAAGGCGGTCATCACGGTGCCCGCTTATTTCAACGATTCCCAGCGCCAGGCGACGAAAGACGCCGGCAAGATCGCGGGCCTCGAAGTGATGCGTATCGTCAACGAGCCGACCGCGGCGGCGCTCGCTTACGGTTTGGACAAGAAGAAGGACGAAACAATTGCCGTGTTCGACTTTGGTGGCGGCACCTTCGATATCTCAATTCTCGAAGTCGGCGAGGGCGTCGTCGAAGTGAAATCAACGAACGGCGATACCCACCTGGGCGGCGACGATATCGACGAACGCCTGATCGAATGGATTATCGAAGAGTTTAAGAAAGATCAGGGCATCGATCTTTCGAAAGACAAGATGGCGCTACAGCGTCTTAAGGAAGCGGGCGAGAAAGCGAAGATTGAGCTTTCATCCACTATGGAATCGGAAATCAATCTGCCGTTCATTACCGCGGACCAATCGGGACCTAAGCACCTGGTGATGAAGCTGACGCGCGCGCGGTTCGAACAGTTGTGCGAACCAATCTTCAAGCGTCTCTCCGGGCCGCTGGAGCAGGCCCTGAAAGATGCGGCCCTTGAGGCGAAAGAGATTCACGAGGTGGTGCTGGTTGGTGGTTCGACGCGCATTCCCAAAGTCCAGGAAATCGTGAAGAACTTTTTCGGGAAAGAGCCGAACAAGAGCGTCAACCCGGACGAAGTCGTAGCCATCGGCGCCGCGGTGCAAGCCGGCGTGCTCTCTGGCGAGAAGACCGACATCCTTTTGCTGGACGTGACGCCTTTGAGCCTCGGCATCGAGACGTTGGGCGGCGTTTTTACGAAATTGATCGAGCGTAACACGACGATTCCGACGCGCAAGTCCGAAACCTTTTCGACCGCATCAGACAATCAAACGTCGGTCGAAGTTCATGTGCTACAGGGCGAGCGGCCGATGGCTGCGGACAATCGCACGCTGGGCAAGTTTCATCTGGTCGGCATTCCGCCGGCACCGCGCGGAATGCCGCAAATCGAAGTCACTTTTGACATCGACGCCAACGGCATCGTGAACGTGTCGGCGAAAGACATGGGCACGGGACGCGAGCAAAAGATCACCATCACGTCTTCATCCGGTCTTGGCAAGGACGAGATCGACAAGATGATGCGCGATGCAGAGTCGCATTCGGCGGACGACGCGCGCAAACGGGAAGAGATTGAAGCGCGCAACAAGCTTGATGGGCTGGTCTATCAGATGGAAAAGACGCTGAATGAAAACCGCGAGAAAGTCGGCGCGGTTGCCGGCGAGGTCGACACCGCCATCGCCGACGCCAAAAAGGCGGTCGAAGAAGGCGGAGTTGAGCGCATGAATGACGCGTTCAACGCGTTGCAGACCGTCTCTCATAAGATGGCCGAAGCGTTGTATCAACAATCATCCGGAACTCCGGAAGCGGAACCGACCGATCAGTCGGAGGCCCGGGGGGCTGCTTCATCCGCCCAGCCGGGCGGCGAAGACAATGTCATCGACGCAGAGTACGTCGACGTCGACGACAAGAAATAGATTTCCGATCGCCGAATTGTGATTGCCGATTGATCGCTAACCTGACTCGCTTGATATCCAAGTGAGCTTAGGTCAGAGGTCAATCGGCATTCGGCAATTGGCAATCGACAATTACCAAGATGGCCAAAGAGGACTTTTACAAAATCCTGGGCGTTAAGCGCGACGCTAAGCCCGAAGAGATCAAGAAAGCCTACCGGCGGTTGGCGAGAAAGTATCACCCTGACGTAAACCCGGGTGACAAAGGCGCCGAAGAACGCTTCAAGCAAATGAGCGAAGCGTTCGATGTCCTCTCTGACCCAAAGAAACGCACCGTTTACGATCGCTTCGGCCAGTATTCTGAGAATCTTGCCGACGCCGCCGCGCGCGGCGCGTCTTCGACCTACACTACCGGCGCGCCTTTTGATTTTTCCGGATTTGATTGGGGATCGGCGACGCCCTCGGGAAGTGCGGGCAGCAGCAGTTTCCGGGACATCTTTGCGGATCTATTCGGTGGCGGCAAAGCCGAGCGCGAACCTCCTCGGCCTCAACCACAGCGCGGCGCTGACATCGAGATGCCGCTTTCGCTTTCTTTCGAAGAAGCGATTACCGGTCTAACTACTAACATCACCGTAAACCGCTCCGACCAGTGTTCGCGCTGCCACGGCGCCGGTGACACTGGCGGCGCTGTGGGGCAATGCCCGACGTGCAAAGGCACCGGGCAAGTGCAACGCGCCGGCGGCCGTCTGCGTTTTACCCAGGAGTGTTCCGATTGCGGCGGTACCGGTAAACGCCGCCCGCCGTGCTCACTCTGTAAGGGCAAAGGCGTACTGCCAAAGACTGAAACGGTTAAGGTGCGCATTCCGGCAGGAGTAGACACCGGCTCGCGCGTGCGGATTCCAGCGAAGGGCGAAGGCGGGCGGCTGGGCGCGCCGCCGGGCGATCTTTTCATCATCACGAATGTCGGCCGGCATCAGTATTTCACGCGCAAGGGCGACAACATCTACGTCACGGTTCCGATCACGGTGCCCGAGGCAGCCCTCGGCGCAAAGATTGAAGTGCCGACCGTGACCGGCAAAGCGCAACTGCGCATTCCGCCGGGGACGCAGTCGGGACAGAAATTTCGCCTGCGCCGGAGGGGTGCGCCCTCTTTGCGCGATCCAAATGTACACGGCGACCAATTTGTCGAAACACAGGTAGTTTTGCCGAAAGTGATTTCGGAAGAGACGAAAGAGCTCTTGCGCAAGTACTCGCAGATGAATGACGAGAATCCGCGAGTGGTAATGGGACTCGAATAAAAGCGAACTTTGGACTTTGTGCTTTGATCTTTGATTCTTAGCGAAGGCTACGCGGTTTCGATAAGACCCAGGGCCTCGAGAATAAACAAAAGCAAAGCACAAAGACCAAAGTACACAGCACGGTTTCATGAAGAAGCGAGCCAAAACCTACACCATTAGCGCTGTGGCCGAGCAGTTTGAGCTGCATCCGCAGACCCTCCGCCTTTACGAGCGCGAGGGATTGTTGAAGCCTTCGCGGTCCGAAGGAAATACGCGTCTTTACACGGACACGGATCTTGAGCGTTTGGAAATTATTCTGTCTCTGACGCGCGATCTCGGCGTCAACCTGGCCGGCGTGGAAATCATTCTGAACATGCGCGAAAAGATGGACGCCATGCAGCGCGAGTTTGAACGCTTCTTTGAATATCTGCAAAGCCACGCCGAAGAGTTTTCTCACTTCACTGAGCCCCCACCGCCCGAAGCCGGGGCGATGGTTCCGGTCAGCCGCCTCCATCGTCCGGTTCCCACAAAGCGCCGCGCTGCTGGTGGCAAGTCACACTAATTTATTCACCGTCAACAGACTCGAACCTCCGCAAATTTCTGGCTAGCGATCGTGCTTGACTGGGCGGACGACGGTGCTAGAGTGTGCCGCCCTAAAAGAGTGACACGGGCGTCTCGCCCGTGAATCACGCGCAAGATGCGCGTGTCACGACCGCGTAGTTTTGGTTTGTTCCCCAATGCGGCATTCTGAAAAGCTCATCTTCCTGTTCGCCCTGTTAACGGCATCGCTGTGCCTCGCAACACCAGTAGTCCATGCCCAGGATCTCGACAACGTAACGATCAGTGGCCACGTGACTGATCAGAATAACGCGATCATTCCCGGAGCCAGCGTCACGGCAACGCTGGTCGCGACGAAAGTCGAGCGCACGGTCATGGCTGACGGTGATGGCCAATACAAATTGATTCAGCTCGCACCCGGCGTTTACAGCGTCAAAGCATCGTTTACAAATTTCGCTGCCGAAGAAAAGACTGATCTGACGACGATTGCCGGACAAACCGTGCAACTGGATTTTGTGCTCAAGCCGGCCACGGTGACGGCGGAAGCAGTGATCGTCAGCGCCGCGGAACCGCCGCAAGTCGACACCTCGCGCACAGTCGTCGGTGGTACGGTGACCACACGCGAGGTGGAATCGCTGCCCGTTAACTCGCGCTCGCCGCTGGATTTGATTTTTACGCTGGGCGGCGTCAGTGAAGAACCGCTGTCGACGCGGGATCTGGCCGAAGACCGGACCAGCTCCCGATCATCGCCGGAAGAAGCAGGAAACTTTTCCCTTTCCGGGGGAGCTGCTTATTCAAACAACATCACGATTGACGGCCTGGACAACAACGACGACCGCGCGGCGCGCGAACGCTTTACGCCGTCAATCGAAGCCGTCGATGAAGTGCAGGTCATTCGCAATCAGTTCGCGGCTGAGTATGGACGTGCTTCCGGCGGCCGCATCAACATACGCACGCGTGGCGGCTCGAACAAACTTCGCGGTCGCGCCTTTTATTTCTTTCGCGACGAATCACTGAACGCAAACACCTGGCGGAATAATAAGGAGGGAGTGCCTCGGCTGCCGCTGCAGGAACACGATCCCGGCTTTACTTTGAGTGGCCCGGTCGTCATTCCCAAACTCTTCAACGGCCGAAATCGGACTTTCTTTTTCACGGCGTACGAGTACGACACGCTGCTGGATTCAACGCTGGTCGACGCGCTGGTGCCGGTGGATCAGAATTCACTGTTTCCGTTGCCGGCCCCGACGAATCTAACGGAGAAGAGGGACGAGAATCCGTCTGGTCCCGCGCTGAAGGCCGCCAACGGTGTCGCGCCATTCGTCTCATCGCTCAGCACGCCGCAACGCAGTCACACCTTTACCACGCGCATCGATCACAAATTCACCGACATGCACAACGGGTCGTTTCTCTGGCAACTGGGCCGGCTGAACAACCTGAGACAATTTGGCGGCGGCAGACGCCTGGCTGAAGCCTTAATCGGCAAAACCCGCAACACGGATGCGTACTCCTATTCAGACAATTACGTGTTTTCCGCGAAAGCCGTGGCCCAGACACGCTTTCAGTTTTCCCGTTTGACGCCGGCAATCGAAGCGACCGGCGGCGCAGCCACACCGGTGGTCCTGATCAGTATTAAAGATAGTTTGGCGCTGAACTCAGGAACGCTGATCGCCGGCACGTCGACCAGCGGGGCTACGGATCGCAAAGAGACGCGCTGGCAATTCCAGGAAATCTTCGCCTATATTCACGGCTCGCACTCGATGAAGTTCGGCGGCGACATCCAGAAGATCAAATCGACTTTCATCGATCTCAGCGACGCCTCGGGCACCTGGGACTTTGACAGTGCCGGCGACTTTCTCGCCAGCACGCCGAGCCGTTACCGGCAGAATTTTCTCACTAGCTCGACCCAGCGCAACACCTATACGGGCCTCTATGCTCAGGACGAATGGCGTCTGAAGCCGAATCTGATGATTAGTTACGGCCTGCGTTTCGAAGATGAAAGCATCGTGCGCGATTTGAATAATTGGGGGCCGCGCCTGGCCTTTGCTTACGACCCCTTCAAGACCGGTAAGACTGTCATTCGCGGTGGCGCCGGAATCTTTTACAATCGCGCGCTGCTGCGCACGATCGACGATTTCACTCTCGGCGCGCAACAACGTTTCTTTGACACGGACGCGTTAACCAACGCGGCTACTCATCAGAAGTTGTCTGCCGCTCAGCAACGCGCCTTTATCGCCGGCAATCTTCACTTTCCCCAAACCCTGACCGCCGACTCGCCCCTGGTCCAGCAATTCGGCGTGCTCAATTCCGGATTTTCGCGCCGCCTGGATCCCAGTCTGCGGATTCCGGAAAGCTATCAGGCGAACCTGGGCCTGGAGCGACAGGTCGGCCGCAATCTGGTTTTTGAAGCGAACTATACCTGGAATCGCGGACTGCACTTATGGCGCGAGTTCAACGTCAACGCGCCCGCCCTGCCGAAGGGCTACAAGAATTTCACCGAGTACCTGGCCACCCATGATTTTCCCAACTTCATCGGTGTGCCTGGAGGTTCGCGCCCGCTCTATAACGGCAGCAGTCCTGCGCCCGGCGATCTTGTGCGTTTTGTAATGGCGGTGAACCCGGCGGATCCAAACGCGATCACTCGGATCACCGAGCTGGGCGTCGGCGTAAACGTGCTGAGTCTGAACAGCGTTTCTTCCACCAATACTCTGAACGCGGCGCTGGCGGCGTTGAACTCTCTGCGAGCCGATCCCTCAAAAGGTGAAGTCGAGCAATTGATTCCCGTCGGCAACAGTTTCTATCACGGTTTGACTTTGGAAATGCGTTACCGCTTTCGCGAGAAGAAAAGCGGCGCCAGCCTTTCGTTTCGCGCCGTCTATACGCTTTCCTGCTTGAAAGACGACGGCATCGTGAATACTTCCGATGCGCTGGTGCCGGGAGACTTCCAGCACGAGATCTCGGGCAGTCTGCTCGATCGCCGTCATCGCTTTGCGCTGTCCGGCACCTTTGGCGCGCCGCGTAAGCTGGGCCGGATTCAGGTCGCGCCCATTCTGCGCCTTGCTTCGGGTGCGCCTTTCAATCTGGGACTGGGCGGTGACGATCGAAATCTGGATGATGTTGGCAACGACCGGCCTAACTTCAACGGCGAATTGAGCACTTTAAAGTGGCGCAGGCCTGGTACGCCGGGCGATGTTTCAATTATCAATCAGTTCAGCCTGCCGCCTATCGGCCAGACGGGAAACTTGCCACGCAACGCCGGCACCGGCCCGGCGCAATTCGTTTTCGATCTCAACGTCACGCGCGATTTCAAACTCAGTGAGAAAGTTCACCTGCGACCGGTGGTCGAGTTTGATAACATCCTGAACGCCACCGTATTCAGTTTTGGCAGCGAGTTCATCGACTTCAGCTCCTTCTCGCCGACGGCTACGGCCACGACCCGGCAGAATTTCATCGACAACTTCCTGGTACCGACACGCACCATGCGCCCAAGGCAGATTCGTCTGGGCATTCGTCTGGATTTCTAATTTGGAGTGCGGTGGCAAGCGCAGCGCGACACCGCTTTGGATCACCCCTAACGAACAAGCCGAAATCCAAATGACTGCCAACGTATCAGACAGAATCTCATGGCCCCACGCTCCGTTGCACGAGCTTTCCGCGCGCGGTACTTATTTTTTGACCGCTGGTACATATCGGAAGCAACATTACTTTCGAGGATCTGCGCGGTTGAGAGTTTTGCATCGGGGCTTGCTGAAAGTTACAAGCGATTTCGATTGGCACTTGGAGGCCTGGGCTGTGTTTTCGAATCACTATCACTTCATCGCGCACTCTCCTCACGACGTTGACGGGGCTGAAAGCCTTTCGCAAATGCTCGGCCTGCTTCACGAGAGAACTGCCAAATGGATCAATCGGCTTGAAAACATAGTGGGGCGCAAAGTCTGGCATAACTTCTGGGAGACGCGACTTACTTATGAGAAATCTTATCTTGCGCGCCTGAACTATGTGCATCAGAATCCGGTCAGACACGGCTTGGTAGACGTGGCCAACCAGTATCCCTGGTGCTCGGCAAGTTGGTTTGAACGCACGGCCAAGCCAGCCCAAGTGACAACAATCTACGGTTTCAAAACTGACAAATTGAAAGTTCTTGACGAATATGATGTTGCGCTTGAGTGGTAGCTCGGCGCAATCCAAAGCGCCGTCGCCGCTTCGCTCTGCCGGCGCACTCCAAAGAAAAAAGCCCCTGCCGAAAGGCAGAGGCTTTGTCAAAAAGAGCTGGTTTGATTCTCTTAGTTGAACTCTAAGACCAGGTTCTTCTCACAGAAATCAAACTTAACTGCCTCAGACTCTTCATCGTTGTCAAAGACTGCCTTGAAAGTCCATTCGCAGTTTCCGTTGTCAGTCGATTTATCCCAAACCAGTTCATCCGTGGCGCCGGCCTTAATACCGTCGCCGATATCAAAGAGGCCCCACTTCTTGCCATCTTCCGACACCATGATCTTCTTGATGTCGTTCTTGGTGTTGTTATGAACTTTGAATTTGTATTCCGCATTTGGCTGAGCAAAGCCAGCGGTAAAGCTCATCAGGGTCAGGGCGGTGGCAAGCATTAAAAGTTTGCCGAATTTACTGTTAACACGCATTATTCTTCATTCTCCATGTTCTTGAATTTGACTGATTGATTGTGTCGTTCGGAAGGACGGGAAGACCGTTCGACTGATCGAGAATAGCTGTTGGACGTGATTTCCGCAATAGCAATTGTCGCCTCTCGTTTGTTTTGGACGAGCGAGGTTTGCGGCTCTGAGCCGCACATTGCGAGATCACTAGGAAATTGTTCATCTCGGCCAACAGGGCACCGGATATTTACAAATCCGTTCGTGTTAGAATTCGAATCAGTTTAGAACCATGTCAACTGTCATCACAGATCGCATCACGAAGGCGCCGGGCGTTTGCGGCAGCAAGGCTTGCATCGCCGGACATCGCATACGCGTGATGGACCATAGTAGTCCGGCACGAAGATCTGGGAATGAGCCCAGATGAAATAATCGCGGTCTACCCAGGGCTGAATCTCAGCGACGTCCACGCAGCTCTCGCCTACTACTTCGACAACGTTGATGAGGTACGCGACGATATTCTTCGCAATAACGGCGTCGCGGAGCAGTTGCGCGCGTCGTTTCCCTCAAAGCTGAAGACGAAACTGCTCAATGGAGCAGATTAGATTTTACCTGGATGAGCACGTACCCAGCGCGGACGCAGACGGTTTGCGCCGACGCGCGGTAAATGTCTTGACCGTGCAGAATGCTGGTCGATCGGGATGATCCGATTCGGAACAGCTCTCTTTCGCCCATCAGGAGCAAAGAGTTCTGGTAACCATGGATTCTGATTTCCTCGTTATCGCCAGCCGTGCCTTCATACATTCCGGGATCGCTTACGCCAATCCTCGTTCCTCAGTTGGTGAACTCATCAGAGCAATCGTGCTGCTTCACGACGTTCTAACTCCCGCGGACATGCAGAACCACGTCGAGTATTTATAGGAATCAACTCATTCGTCATGAATCCTTCTTAACCCATCACAATTCAGGCTCTCCGGTTTACGCTGCGCGCTCCGCCGGTTTACGATAGCTTCATGAACTACAGACTACTGGGCAACACGGGCCTAAAGGTCTCTGAGCTGTGTCTCGGCACCATGACCTTTGGTGAAAACTTCTTCAATATCGCAGTCGTCGATCAGGCGGGCGCTAACCAGATGGTGGCGCGTTCCTTGGAATCGGGCATTAACTTTTTCGACACCGCCGACGTCTATTCGTATGGCGAATCCGAAACCGTTTTAGGAAAAGCGCTGAAAGACGCCGGCACAGCGCGCGACAAAGTCATCGTCGCCACCAAAGTGCGCGGCGGAATGAGCGAAGGCGCCTCTACCGGCACCGGTGATCCAAACAACGTCGGCCTCTCGCGCCAACATATTTTCTCCTCGATCGAGCACAGTCTGCGCCGGCTCGATATGGACTATGTCGATCTGTATCAGGTACACGGCTGGGATTTGCTCACCCCGGTGGAAGAAACTCTGCGCGCGCTGGACGATCTGGTGCGCCAGGGCAAGGTGCGCTACGTCGGCTGCTCAAACTGGTCGGCGCGACACTTGATGAAGGCGGTGGTGCTGTCGCGGGAGAAAGAGTGGGCCGGCTTTGTTTCCTTGCAGGCTTACTATTCTTTGGTGGGCCGCGATCTCGAACACGAGTTGCTGCCGCTCTGTCGCGAAGAAAATATCGGAGTGCTGACATGGTCGCCTCTGTCGGGCGGATTTCTTTCGGGCAAATACCGGCGCGAAAATCCGAATCCGGAAGGCGCGCGGCGCACCGGCTTTGGTTTTCCACCGATTGACGAAGCGCGCGGCTTTGACGCCGTGGACGCGCTCGATGCGATTGCCAAACAGAAAGGCGCTTCCGTCGCGCAGGTAGCGCTGGCCTGGTTGCTGGCTCAGAAGGGTGTGACTTCAATCATCATTGGCGCGAACAAGATGTCGCAGTTGGAAGATAATCTGAAAGCTGCGGATCTGAAGCTTACTGATGAGGAAGTCGAACAACTCTCTCAAACCACGGCGCCGCCAGCGATTTATCCGCATTGGATGATCGAGCGCCAGAACGCGGGACGAGAAGGCAGCGCCGTCGCGGATGGAGTTGAGGGATGAGGTCAGTACGGGAGCGGTAGCGACCGGGTCTCATTCCACGCCACATTGGGGTTTGCCAGGCAATAACCCGGTCGCTACCGCTCCCGGTACTGACTGCGCAATCCTGGTTGATTACTACCCGCGCTTCCCCCCCCTTTACGATTCACGATTTACCATTTACGATTTACTAACTATGGCTAAATGGACTTTCGAACCTGGACACACCGCCGCCGGCTTCACCGCTCGGCACATGATGGTCACCAACGTCCGTGGACACTTTAAGGATGTACACGGCTCACTCGTGTTTGATCCGGATGATCCTACGAAATCTTCCGTCGAAGTCACCATCGACGCGCGTAAGATTTGGACCGGAGAGCCGGCGCGCGACAATCACCTGCGCAGCGCAGACTTTCTCGACGCGGAAAATTTTCCCGAGATCACTTTTCGCGGCCAACAGGTTGAGGTGATTGGCGAGGTTGATTACCGTGTGAAGGGCGACCTGACGATTCGCGGCGTCACTCGGCCTGCCTTCCTCGATGTCCACTATCTCGGACAATGGCTGACACCCTGGTGGGAAGACGGCGTCGACAAAGGACCAAAGATCCGCGCCGGCTTTGTCGCCACAACCAAAATCAACCGGCACGACTTCGGCGTCAGTTGGAACGACACCATGGACAAAGGCGGCATCGTTGTCAGCAACACGGTCGAGATCACGATTGATGCCGAGGCGATTCTGGAAGATGAGTGAGGCGGAACGATTCAGAGGCGGACAACGCGCAGATCACGACATTCTTGCCACACTCCCGACTAAGAAAGCCTTGTGATACGATTTGCCTCGAAATGCTTCCTCTTCAAAGACTGCTCATCACACTCGTTTGCACCTTTCTCCTGGCTCTTTCGATCTCGGCCCAATCACCTCAACCTCAGACCGCAGTCGATTACGATAAGGCCGGCATCACGGCGCAACAGGGAGGTAAGTTTGAGGAGGCTCTGCAACTTTATGCCGCTGCTCTCAAGCTCAACCCAAAAGATTGGATTGCACACGCAAACTCAGGAGTCTGTTACATGGCTCTGCGGAAGTTTGAGAATGCTGTCACTGCTTACAAAGCTGCGGTTGCGCTCGTTCCCACCGAGCCAAGTCTTCAGCTCAATTTGGGAACTGCTTATGCGGCCAACGGTCAAAGTTTGGAAGCTATCGATGCCTTTAAAGAAGCCATCAGGCTCGATCCAAAAATGGTCGAGGCATACGAAGCGCTCGCTCGTTTCTATGGCCACCTCGGCCGCAACGAAGACGCGCTGCGTCTGGCGTCGCAGGCAATTCAAATCCGCGACAACGATCCGCAGCTGCTTCTTTTGCTGGGCCAGCTTCACATAGAGCTTGGATCGTTGCCGGCCGCAGTGGAAATCCTCAATCGCGCGGTCGCGATCAAACCTGAATTTGCCGAAGCGCATTTAAGTTTGGGAATCGCGTATGAACACTTGGGGCAGATGTTAGAAGCTGCGGCAGCCTTCAAAGAAGCGGTTCGGCTTGATCCGCATTACGCGGCGGCGAGTTACAGCCTCGGCGTCACCTTACAAAAACTTGGCAGGCATGAAGAAGCAGCCGCGGCTCTGAAGCGCGCGACTGAGTTACAGAAGGACTGGGCTGAAGCTTTTCACTTTCTTGGCGTCGCCTATCTGGATCTCGGCCAGCAGGAAAAAGCCGTGACTGCCGCGAAGGAAGCTGCCCGCCTTAAGCCAAACGACTTTGAGATCCTGAATGGCCTGGCCCGCGCATTACGAGAATCTAAAAAATACGACGAGGCGATCGAGATCGTGCAGCATATCGTACAGCTGCGGCCCGACGATGTGGACTCGCTTTATCTTCTCGGCAACACATACCTGATGGCGCAGAAGTATGACGAGGCGATCAAGACTCTAACCAAAGTCGTGGAGCTGAATCCCGATCACGCGGACGCGCGCGACCGGCTGCGAGCAGCCACTGTGCGCAAGCGTGAGCGGCCGATGTTGGATGAATACAAAAAGTATGTGGCCGAGCGGCCCAACGATGCTTTAGCTCACGCACAATTGGGTCAGGCATATGACGGATTTGGTATGTTTACCGAAGCGGAGGCTGAATATCTCCGGGCGTTGGAGCTGGATCCGAAAAATGTGGATTTCAATAACCGCCTGGCAATCAATTACGACGAGTGGGGCAAGACGGAAAAAGCGGTCGAGTATTACCAGAAGGCGATAGACCTAAAGCCCAATCACGTTTTCTATTTGAGCCTGGGAACGGCTTATGAAAAGTTGGGTAAGCTGGAAGAAGCGGCAAAGGCTTATCAGGAATCGATAAAAATCAAACCGACTTTTATCCAAGGCCTCTACAGTCTCGCCCTGATCGATGCAAAACAGGACCGCCCACAGGAAGCGATTGAGCTGCTGCGCAAAGTTGTGCAGCTCGAACCCCGGAATGTCTTCGCGCAGCATGCGCTGGGCGTACTTTATATCCGGACCGGCGAAAAGACCGGCGCGATGCAGCAGTACTACATTCTGCAAACACTGAATCCAAAACTGGCGGCAGATTTGCTGAAGTCTATTCCGAAGTGACCCAACAAGCCAAAGAAGCGAAACAAACCGCAAAAGCCGTACGTCGTCAGCAACACCGTCGAGATCACGATTGATGCCGAGGTGATTTTGGAAGACGCGCGTGATTCCCAGCTGGGATTTACACTGCCACCGCCCCTTTCCTATTTTCGATTCACGAATTACGATTGGCGACATGAAGTGGACCACGGCACTCACTCTTACGTTGTTGTGCGCCTCAGTCGTCGCCGGACAACAATCCCGCCGCATGACTTCAACCTCAATTAACGCTGATCGACTTGCCACATCTGTCACAATTTATCGGGACACCTATGGTGTGCCTCACGTTTTTGGCAGTACCGACGCGAGCACCGTTTTCGGTTTCGCCTATGCCCAGGCGGAAGACAATTTCTGGCGCGTCGAAGAGAATTTCATTCTCGCTCTGGGCCGATCGTCCGAGTTGTACGGCGAGAAGAGCCTGAACGAAGATCGCCTCAATCACGCGCTCGAGATTCCGCGTTTGGCCCGGGAAGAATATAGCCGGCTCGATCCGAAGATGCGGGCACTTTGCGATGCCTTCGCTGCCGGCTTCAATTACTACCTGACCAAACATCCGGAAGCGCACCCTCGACTGCTCAACAGGATCGAGCCGTGGTACATGCTCGCTTTCATTCGCTACAACTATTTTCAGAACGGCTTTGCTCGCGACCCTAACCTTACCGGTGATGTGCAAACCGCGGAAAATGATCGCGCGCTCGCTGACAACGTGGGCTCTAATGGATGGGTCATCGCGCCAAAACGGAGCAAGACCGGCCACGCGATGCTTTTGATTAATCCACATCTTCCCTTCTTTGGGCCGGGACAGGTCTATGAGGGCCACGTGCACAGTGAAGAAGGATGGAACTTTACCGGCTACACGCGCTTCGGATTTCCCTTTCCGTATGTCGGACATAACGACGACCTCGGTTGGGTGAGCACGGACAACGCGGCTGACCTGGAAGATGTATACGCAGAGACTTTCGATGATCCAGCGCGTCCTCTGGCTTATCGCTATGGGACCGGCCACCGGCTGGCCGCCGAGCGCATTGAAGAGATCCGCGTGAAGACCGGCGCGGGCGTTGAGGTCCGCCGCTTCAAAATGATTAAGACTCACCACGGACCGATCTTGTCAGCAAAGGATGGCAAGCTCCTGGCAATCCGCATGGCGAAGTTTGAGAGCGACGGTTGGCTGCGAGAATGGTACCAGATGACAAGCGCCAGAACGCTCGCTGAATTCAAATCCGCATTACTGCCGCAAAACATGCTGTTTGGTAACGTGATGTATGCCGACCGGCAGGGCAACACTTACTACTTGTATAACGGCGCCGTGCCGCGCAGGGACCCGCGGTTCGATTGGACAAAACCGTTGGATGGAAGCGATCCGGCAACTGAGTGGCGCGGCTATCACACTATCGACGAGCTGCCGCAGCTAACTAATCCGCGCACCGGCTGGATGCAGAACTGCAACACCACGCCCTTTCTTTTGACCAGCGAAGGTAACCCGGACCCGGCGCGCTTTCCCAAATACATGGTCCAGGAAGGCGACAACCCTCGCGGCCGCATCGCCCGGCGCTTTCTGGCAAACACTCCGGCCTGGACTTTCGCAGAGTGGAAGCGGGCAGCGTTTGATACGCGCGTGATTATGGCGGACGAGCTTCTGCCTCAGTTTCTCGCGGAGTTGAAGCCGCGTGTTGCTGGGAGCGCGGATGTCTCGTCCGCATCCCGTGTTGCTGGGAGCGCGGACGTCTCGTCCGCATCCCGTGTTGCTGGGAGCGCGGACGTCTCGTCCGCATCTTCACGTTTACGCCAGGTTTATGATCTCCTCTCAGCCTGGGATCACCGCGCCACCAACGACTCTGTGGCGATGACCATCTTCAACCGTTGGCGAGATCGCATCGCCAGAGGAACGCAAACACCTGTAACCCCACAAATGCGCGTAGCCTCGCTCAACGAAGCCCTCGACGCGCTCGAGCAAGGCTTTGGCACGTGGCGGGTGACCTGGGGTGAACTCAACCGGCTCCAGCGCCGCGATGAAAGCAAGAATGAACAGTTTGATGATGCGCGTCCGAGTCTTGCAGTTCCGGGCATCAGTGGTAATGACGGCGCCGTGTTCACGTTCTACGCGGGACCAGCGCCGGGACAAAAGCGCTTTTATGGAGTTGCGGGCGCGACGTACGTGAGCGTGGTTGAGTTCGCGCCACAGGTAAGGGCCTTGTCGGTTCACACCTTCGGGTCGAGCAGTGATCCAAAAAGCCGCCATTACACAGATCAGGCGACATTGTACGCTCGCGGAGAATTCAAGCCGGCCTGGTTCACCCTCAGAGAGATCCGCGCCAACCTCGAAGCCTCTTATCATCCCGGCGAAGAGCCGAAACGTTAGCTTGCCGTGAAGTGATGAGGTCAGTACCACCTGCGTTAGCGGGTGGGTCTTCCGAGCCGGGATAGAAGTCCGCGTGTAAGCAAGGGCGCAATTTGAAGTTCGGCAAAGCAGCAATCCCGCACACTCAAATCAACAATTCTCACGCTCGCAAACTATACAATGCGCTTTTTCATTTTATCCTTTATAATTCGGCGCGAAAGCGCCGAGATCTATTCACAAATCCTAGAGTATGAACCAAAGATTGTCCTTAACCACTAAGGCTGCACGAGCCCTGCTTATGTCTCGTGTTCGCCAGTCCGGGACCGCACCAGAGTTGCTTGTCCAACAAGCTCTTCGGAACATGGGATTCCCGTTTCAGGTTAAGGCAAAGAACCTGCCGGGGACGCCAGACATTGTCAATCAAACCTTGAAGTGGGCCATCTTTGTCCACGGATGTTTCTGGCATGCTCATAATTGCTCGCTGTGGAAAATTCCAAAGACGAACTCCGAGTTCTGGAAGGAGAAGTTTTCTGATAACAAGAAGAGAGATAGGAAAAAATCTGCCGCGCTGAGAACGCAAGGGTATTCTGTCCTTACATTGTGGCAATGCGAATTAAAAGATCAGGATGAGACAAGAAAAAAGCTTTTGAGGTTCCTGCCCAAAAGTAATGGCAACTATTCTGGCAATGGACACCTCGTTCAAATCCCTGAACCTCAACCCCGGTCGACTAGTGCCGGGCCGGAAACATATAAATACCTGAAGGGGATAAAACAGGTTTCACGAAGCATCGTTAAGACGAATGGAACCGAATTCGTTTCTCGATTGCGCGTCCCAGCTGGTGTCTCACTTCGGCAAGATGCCAGATCCATTTTCGATCAAGCCTTCTTACAAAGCCCAGACGGCGTGTCGCATAAGCCTTCGCGCGGCCCCGTGCGTGCCGTCGATTTATTTTGTGGCTGTGGTGGTCTCTCCTTAGGGGCACGAGAAGCAAGCACCGCTATTGGACGAAGATTCGAATCTCTATTGGCCGTCGATCAGGATCAGGCCAGCCTGCAAGTTTTCGAGGATAATTTCACTCCAAGTTGGACATACGATTCCGACATTAGCCAGTTGCTGGACGGGGATGTTGGGCAACGACTTCAACCCTCAGAAAAAGAGTTGGTCCAACTGTTTAGTTCGGTCGACCTATTGCTGGCCGGCCCTCCATGCCAGGGACATTCTGCCTTGAACAACCACACAAGAGGGCGAGATGGAAGAAATAAATTATACGAGAAGGTGGCGAGATTTGTTGAGATTACTGGTCCAGAGCACATTCTTGTAGAAAACGTCCCCCCAGTTATTCACGGTTACGGACGCGCGCTCGATAAGACGGCGGAACAACTGGTATCGTTTGGTTACAAGGTTGATGCTGGAATTGTCGATCTCGCAGAGTTGGGTGTTCCTCAAAGGCGTAAGAGACACGTCCTGATAGCTTCGCACAGTCGTTCCGTATCAATCGAGGATGTGGTCAATAAACATCGCGTAGAAAAACCGCGAAGTGTAAGATGGGCAATCGCCGATTTGAGCCGTAAGAGGGGGTCTGGAATCTTTGACGCTCCCTCAATCCTCTCACGAGCGAATACTAACCGCATTAACTACCTGTTTAGGTATGGGCTTTACAATTTACCCGATCATCGGCGACCTATTTGCCATCAAAGGGCGCACTCTTACAAATCTATGTATGGCCGTCTCAGCTACGATGAACTTGCGCAGACTATTACCAGCGGGTTTGGATCGCCGGGCCAGGGTCGTTTCATTCATCCAACTCGTCCCAGGGCCTTAACGCCGCATGAAGCTGCTAGATTACAGTTCTTCCCGGATTCTTTTGACTTCTCTTCAGTTGAACTTCGCACGGCATTAGCCAACATGATCGGCAACGCAGTTCCTATGAAGTTATCGTACGCGTTCGCTACGGAGTTGCTAGCCTAATGGTCGATGGTGGAAGAAAAAGGGCCACGAGCGGCAGAGTAAGAGTAAGCCAACGGCCGACCCGTCCTAAGCGGCTTCTCTTTACGGTCGCTTCCGCCTTGCTAAAAGAACTCGGGGAAAGATTAGTAGGAAAGCCTCATATCGCTCTGGCTGAACTTGTGAAGAACAGCTATGACGCTGACGCAAAAAAAGTCGTGATCAGCTTTCATCCCGGCCGTATTGAAGTCTCTGACAATGGGCACGGGATGAGTTTCAACGAATTCCGAGACTTCTGGATGCGTATCGGTTCTCCGCACAAGCAGTCGCAACGTGTCTCGCGAGAGTTAAAGCGTCCTATGACTGGATCGAAAGGAGTGGGTCGGCTTGCAGTTCAGTTCCTAGCAAACAAGATTGAAGTGCGGACAGTTTCAAAGAGCACGCCGAACAGTGAACTGAAGGCGACCGTTAACTGGGACAGAGCGAGCAAGGCGGGGGAACTCACGAAAGCAGAGGCTTTATACAATGAGCTGCCTCGCGCGAGTGTATTTTCTGACGAGAGTCCTCACGGTACCAAGATTATCTTAACCGGACTAAACCAGCTGTGGGCGCCGGAAGACTTCAGCAACTTGGCAGGTGAGATTTGGTGGCTTCAACCGCCTTTCCAACCTAACCCTGAGCTGTCATCTGAGCAGCAAAAGGCGTTTGCGGTTGAGCTGGAAAGTCCAGAACGAGACGCGGTTACAAGATTTGATCTTCAAATGCGAGCCGTTCAGGATCTGTGGCACGCACGACTGGTCGGCAAACTCATCAACAGTCCGAAGCATAAGAAGAGTAGCCCAGTAGTTCATCTCTCGTTGGAGTTCTCAAACGGCGATAAGACCAGCTGGGAGTATTCCACTAGGGATCTATTGCCGCCCATAGATTCCGAGGGCAAACCATTGCCCCGTAAGGATTGGGGCATTCACGCTACTCAGTTCGAAATACGAGTCTTTCACTTGAGGTACAGGCAGAAATATGGAATCTCAGTTGGGAAAGCACAGGAATACCTTAACGAACATGGCGGAGTCCACGTCTACGATGCAGGATTCCACCTACCATACTACGGCCCTGACACAGATTGGTTGGGCACAGAGAAGGATCACTCTCACCGTCTTACAAAATCGCAACTCTTACCCGAGTCACTGCAGGCCCAAGTATCAAGAGGCATGAACTTTCTACCGACAATGTCGCGCTTGTTGGGTGTAGTCCATGTTGACACGGCCAGCGAACGGAACAAAGTTCGGCACCTCGGTGGTAAGCCATGGGAGTCACTAACAATACAAGTGTCTCGAGATCGTTTAGTTGACAACAACGCATTTAGAGGCCTGCAAGAAATTGTTCGTACCGCGCTTGATTTCTACGCTTTTGAAGAGGCTAAGCGAGCCTTCAAGGAAGGCGAAGTACTTCGGAAGACAGAACCTTTGCGAGAGAAATTTGAGCGCGTTGACCAAGTCCTGGCTCACTACAAGCGCGAGATTCCTGAGCCGGTGTTTGAGGATTTGCGTGATCAAGTAAGAGAAGCCATTGATGCGAGCGATGCAGAAGCCAAGGTCATGACTCAGCAGGTTGGCTTACTTGGCTCTCTAGCGACGGCCGGCATGTCTGCATTAGCTTATGAGCATGAGGTGGTCAAGCAACTCAACCTGCTTGATGAAGTAACCGAAGAACTTGCGGCAATCAAGGTTCCCGATAGCGAGACTCGGCAGCATTTGAAAAAGGTAGCAACCAACTTATCGGAATGGATCGAACGCGCTCGTGCTACTCGCTCCTTGTTTTCTTCACTAATGGATGAAGAAAATCGAACTGTGAGATCACGGTTCAAAGCGCGCTCAATCATGGAACAAGTGAGATCCCAAATGGGAGTTTTGCTACGCGGGGTCGATATTGATTCTAGTGCCGTCGATGAATCTTTGAGACTACCTCAGGGTGCTTTTGCTGAGTGGAGCGCAATTCTTCAGAATGTATTCTTGAACGCGATGAATGCAATGTTAGATAGCAAAGAGAAACTCATCGCAGTCAGGTCACATTCGCGCGGCAAGGTTCGCAGCATCTTGGTACAGGACACTGGCGCTGGCGTGAACCTGAAGTCTTCTGACGAACTGTTCAAGCCCTTTGTGCGCAAGTCAAAACTCTCACCGGAGCGGCGAGCTTTAGGACTCGGTGGGACGGGCTTGGGTTTGGCAATTGTCAAAATGATCGCCGAAAACCTGAACTGCACCGTTGCATTTGTTGAGCCGGAGAAGGGGTTTCGTACGGCTTTTCAACTATCTTGGAAGGAACTGAAATGAAAAAGAAAAAAATACTCATATGCGATGACATCGCCAGCACTCGTGAGCGATGGAAGACTATGCTCGAAAAGATTCCTTCAGTTCGCCAAGAATTTGAGATTGAAACAGTCGGCGACAGATTCAAACAAACAATGGGTGACTTGGAAGGACGACGACGAAAAGCGCGAAATCGCAAAGTCAAAGTCTCGTCATGGGGTAGCAACCTTTTTGACTCAGCCGCGGTACTTATGGTCGATTACGATCTCTTTGACTTTAATAGAGAGGATTACATTACCGGAGAAGGTGTCGCCTACTTAGCGAGATGTTATTCGCGTTGTGGACTTATTGTCGCGGTTAATCAATTTGGCGAGAATGCGTTCGACCTTACCCTGAAATGCAATCCACAGTCATTTGCAGATCTAAACGTCGGCAGCAAGCAACTCGCAAATCCTGGACTTTGGAAAGAACCGTGGAAAGGCTTCAGACCGTCTTACTGGCCAAATCTGCCTGCTGCAGTTACGTCCTTCGAGCACCGAGTTAATGATCTAAAGAACAATCTCAACCGGACTGTTTTGTCGTATCTTGGTTTTTCCAGACAGATATCAGAAAACCTCCCACGATCTTCAAGAGAATTCCTCGGAAGTGGGGATAAACCTGAGAGCGTCAAGTTTGGCGAGTTTGTTAGCGAATCTGGCAATGGCCTTCGACGAAAAGACCAGGCGCTGGATAGCGAATCCACTGCGCGGATTGCGGCCTCACGCATAGCCAAATGGCTTGAAAGAATGGTTCTCGCAGGGCAGGATGTTTTGGTCGATGCGCCCCATTTGGTCTCTCGCTTTCCGAGCCTGCTTGTAGGCAAGTCAAATACGCTAGGAGCTTGGAATAAGACGGTTTCCGTAAAAGGACTTAAAGGGCTAGGTGTAAGGTATCGTAAAGTGGAAAAGTTTCGTTTTGAACGACAAGACTGGCTTTCACGACCAGCCTGGTTCTGGAAACCTTTAACCAATTCCGAGGACATTGCTGAAGTTGAAGATCCCTGGAAAACTCAGCTACAGGATTACGTCTTTTGTGAGGACATCTCTAAATTCCTGCCACGCGCGGCAGCTCGGGAATTCGTCGCCGACCTGCCGTCGCCATTTGTTCGGCGTTTCGTCGTGGATCCGAAATCTAAACAAGGTCGACGGTTTGCTTCTAGCGTCAAGGGAGTTGAATACGTCCCTGCAGTTCGGTTTTCCCTCTAACTCACAAAGAGACACCCAATGGCACAAGAGCAAGAATATGATTTGGAGATGAAGCTCTTTCGAGATCTAATAATGGCGATTTGGGATGGGCATAGGAAGCCTTGGTTTTATCCCCGAGGTCAATCAAAGGACTTGTACATAGAACTTGCGAAGACTTTTTCCAGCTTTACTACAGATAAGGAGTTGGAGGACTCTCTTCCGACGGAGCAACGTCTTAACGTCGCTTTCCCACCACGCAGATTCCTCTATCTGAAACCTGTGAGCCGTGGCCCGATCCAACCTGTGTTGAGGCTAAAGTGTGATTTTGGCCGCTCCATTCCTGAGGTACGGCTAAGGCTTGGTCTATTTCTGCGACATGCTGGGGTTCTCAAAGCGATTGGCTATCGATACGAATCACCTGAAGGTTCTGGCACTAAACATCATTACTATCACGTGCAGATGATTCGAGACTTGGGAATGAGTGCTCCTTTTCCACCGGATGAGTGTCTGAAGTGGGTGCCAGACGGGACCCCGACCTTTCCTTTGGATGTCGATAGCCCAGTTAAGCTTGTCCTTGGACTGTTGATTAGCCTGTATGGGATTCAGGATACAATTATGTTAATGCGAAGTTTTGGATTGCTCGCTCGGGCAAATAGGTACTTAGTTCAGCTGAAGTCCCATTCGACACCTTCAATCGAGTGGTATTGGAGAGTCTTGACGGCGGGGGCGTCGAAGCCCGATTGCTACAGAACTCCAATGGAACCACGAGCGTTCAGAAGGGACTTTGCAGGCTCCAACATTCAAGCTGTGAGCAAGGGGTTCTATGAGGCGCTGCCAAAAAAGAAAAGGCGCGTACATCCGTAAAATCTCCGGTCATTCCAATGCTCGCAGTTCAATTTTCCCTCTGCTAAACAACCGAATACCCTTTCCGGGGTACTCATCCTTGCCTTCCAGCCATCCGCTTCAGGGATCTCACCTTTCATACAAGCCTCTCCCACCGATAGATCGCCGGGATACTATCGGTCTTGCGTTGCGGAGGGTTTCTGCTTCCCGGCCTCTTTCTTCTGCGACAAACTTCTTGTATGCTGCTGCTCGAATCCTTAGCAACTTTGTTGCTGTCAAAAGTAAATGGCACGCACTCAAGGCCATGGGAATCCAAATTGGACCCGCGACGAGACAATTCTGGCTCTGGATCTCTACCTCAAATGCGATGGAAAGATACCATCCAGCAGTGACAGAAGAGTACGCGAACTCTCACACTTGTTACGAAGCTTGCCATACCACCGTGCCGCCCAGCGCAACGAAACATTTCGAAACCCAGATGGAGTAGCTTTCAAGCTTCAGAACCTTCACAAGGTTGCGACAGGCAAGGGACTCGGCAATGTTTCCCAAACCGACCGAGCTGTTTGGGCTGAGTTCAGCCGCAAGCCGGAAGAAGTAGATCAAGTATCCCAATTGATAAGGGCGTCGCCAATCATCGTTGAGTCGCAGCACGACATAATGGACTCCGAGAGCGAGGAAGAGTTCTTTGAGGGTAGACTGCTAACGGAGTTCCACAAGAAAAAGGAGCGTCACCCCGGCGTCCGTACCAAACTCCTTGCTTCAAGACGCAAACACGGACCTTTGGTGTGCGATATGTGTTTCCGTAAGGCAAAGACGGACGAGCCCAAATTCGAAGACGCAATCTTTGAAGCTCACCACTTACTGCCGATGGCAATGGCAATGGAGCGCCGAACACGATTAAAGGACATGGCTCTTTTATGCGCAAATTGCCACAGACTTTTGCATCGCGCAATTTCACTCAACAAGCGATGGCTAACAATAAAGGATGGCCGGCGTATAGTGGGTCTTATTTGTGCTCCCGCCCAAGGTTAGAGCTGGAAAAAACAGTTGGGCGAGCTCGCTTTAGGAGCAACAGAGATTTGGAGTGGGCTGACTTGTCAGCGCTTTGGTATGCGGCGACTTGTCGCCGCTCCTATCCTAGATGACTAATCGACCTGTCGACGATCCTGAAGTTGTGAAGTTTTTTGGGGTTGTTAACCCCGGGCTTACGCCCGGGGCTACAGATATGTCGCCGCTACGCGGCTGGTTGACAGGATTGGCTGGGGACGGTGGAAGAGATCGCAATGCGGGCTCGGACTCAACACCGTCGATCCGCGCGGGCTCGCACTCAATACCGACAAGTTCGTGCAAATCACTTGCGCCTCCACCCCTTCTTCAAAAAAATCAAACGCCATCTGGGCCACTTGTTGATGGACCTGGGCGCGGTTGATTGAGGCGGCGTCGCGACAGATGTCCACGACTGCTTTGCCGTGCGCGTTGCATTCGGCCAGAAATATGTAGTGGCCGATCTCTCCGGGAAGGATCGTCAGCTTTGCTCCTCTGATGAATCGCGCGAAACGTTCTGCGTTGGTGGCCGGCGGAGCTACTTTGTCGGCCTGGCCCACGACGATTGAGACGGGGATGCCGATCTTGCTCAGTCCTGCTTTAGTGAAGCCGCCGCCCAGTGCCGGAGCCACCGCGAACACGCGCTTGATCCTACGGTCACGGTAAGAGTCGCCGGCATGACGCAACGATTCCTGCACGACTATGGACTCTCCGGTTGGCGGGTCGGCCTTTTTGAGTTCGGCAAACAGTTTGGGCGCGTCGGGAAATTCGGATTGCGGCTCGCAGGTGAAGTCTCTCTGTGGAGAGCGGCAGAACGAGGCAAATTCTGCTGTGTTGAATTGTCCGCCGGCGATCGCGATGACAGTGTAACCGCCCAGCGAAAAACCTGCCGCGCCGATGCGTTGGCGGTCGATGCGCGGACCGAAGAGCGGATCGGCGAGCAGCTTATCCAACAGGACCGACAAATCGCGGGCGCGCTCCCAGACAAGCAAGAAGCCCTGCGCGGCCGGCTGTTTTTCCGCAGCGGTGTTGCCATGATGGTTGATGGCGGCGACGACGTAGCCGCGCGACGCCAGGTAATATCCCAGCCACATCATCTGGATGGCCGAGCCTCCCGTGCCGTGAGACAGCAGCACGAGCGGAAGTTGCTGTTTCGTGTTGGAGATCTCTGCGCCGGCCGCGACCGTGACGGGCGCGAAGACCTCTCTGTCCGGCGGGCCGCCGAAGATCGTTTCTTCTTTTATGTTGGTCGGGCTTGCCGGGTACCAGATTGCAGTTCGCAGCGGGCGCGGCGCCGTGCCTTGCCAGTTCCGGCGATGCTCGTCGGTAAAGTCACGAGTGATCATGCCGACTTTGAAAATGGTTTGAGCGGATGCCGGGCAGGCGAGCAGGAGGATTAGTAGCAGGCTTCGGAGATTCATCGTCGTAGCATAGTAAATCGCAATTGAGCAATCAAAAAGGTGACGCGGTAACTTTATGGAGTGCGGTAACTTGTTACCGCTTTTATGGGCACGCGACTTGTCGAGGCCAGATGTAGAAGCCGCAATTGCCAGCCTCGCGGCGACAGGTCGCGCTAACTAAAGCGCCGACAAGTCGGCTTACTCCAAAGCGGTAACAAGTTACCGCACTCCAAAAATCAGAAGTCGTCGTGGATGTTTAGCTTGTCCGTCTTGAAACTATAAATCGTTTTGACAGTAGCCGGAGAACAGGTTCGTTCAAACCACGCCGCGGAACACCATTGATACTGATTGGCCATCGCCACCAATCCATGCTTAACAGGGTTTTGGTGAACATAGTTGAGCCGGGCCAGGTAGGAGCGTTCGTAAGTAAGCGTCGTGTCCCAGAAATTGAACCACACCGTTCTGCCAATCTTACCGTCCAACCGATTAAGTTCTCTGGCCGAATCGGAATGAAGATGTTTCAGCAGCTTTCTCAAACTCGCTGATCCATCGCTACATCGCGCAACAAAGTGATAGTGATTCGTAAAGACTGCCCAGGCCTCGAGCTGCCATTGATAGTGTTTCGCGAGCGAAAGTAAGCCGTGTTCGAGCAAGGTTAACCTGGACGCCTCTGCGAATAGATGGTCCTTATGAAGTGTCGCGGCCGTGACCATGTAAATGCCGCGAGAGTCCAGGCGGTGAACCGGGGCGTGGGGCCAATCGATGGGCATTATTGCCAGCCAGTATACTCGGGCTGGCAAGTAAGAATATTTGCTACTCAGATCGCGCCGACAAGTCGGCGCAAACCAAAGCGGTAACAAGTTACCGCACTCCAAAGCTTACGGCTTTTTGCCTTTGCCTTTGCCGCCGCCGCCTTGACCCTGCCCACCTGACTGGTCTGGTGGCTTCTGCTTGCGTTCCTGTTTCGCCGCGCCCTGGGACTGTGGCTTCTGCTCAGACTTTGCCGGCTTGCCTACTCGCTCACCCTGCGGTTGAACCCTGCGCTGCGGCTGCGGTTGAGCCTGGCGCTGGGCCTTCTGCTGAGCGGGCTGCTGAGCGCGTTGCTGCTGAACAGGCGCCTGAGCTTTGCGCTCAGCCTTCCGTTGAGCGGGCGCCTGGGCCGGCGCCTGAACACCAGTCGACTTCTGCTGAGCCCGCGTCTCTTTTCTCTGCTGCTGCTCAAGCTGACGCGTCTGCTGCTGAGCCTGCTGCTGCGCCTGCTTATTGTCTTTTTTAGCTTCGCCCGTCACGCGACCCAGATCCTGTTTGCGTCCCTGATCCGATTCCGGTTGGCGTCCGGTATCTGCCTGCTGCTCTTGCTGGCGCTGGTCATTAGCCTTGAACTTCTGATTTCTGGCCGTGGCGGGAACAGGTTCCACGCGCAGCGTCTGGGCCGTGTTCTTGCGAAACTTCGACTCGCGGACATCGCTGCCAACAAACACGCGAGTGTCGTTAAGTTTTTTGGCAATGCCCGGCGGCAGATCGATCTTGCCGCGGCCCCATGCGGACTGTACTACCGCGTTTCTCAGCGGAGTCAGCGTCAAAGGATCGAGCGTTGGCCGCACTGATGCCAATCTCTGCTGATCAATCTGACGGACAGTGCGCGGATCGATGGGGCGACCCCACGCATCCAGCGCCACCACGGTCACCGCGCCGGGGATGCTGAAATTAACAAGTTGGGTCGTCACTACCTGAGTCTGCGTCAAATAATGTGGTTGCCAGTTATCGTCATAATAACGAGGCGCATAAGGATCGCCCGGGCCCAGCGGCACCCAGCCGATTTGGTTCGCGTCCAGAGGAACGAAAGCCACGAGGGCCGGCGCAAACGTCGGGGTCGTGTTCACTCCATCGGGAATCCAATACCATTGGTTACTCACGTTAACCCAACGCCCATAGTGATAAGGCGCGTAACCCCAGGGCTCACTGGAAACCCAGGTCGGTCCATAGGGGTAGGTGTTGATCCACTGACCCTGTCGATAAGGAACCCAGCCGGCATCGACCCGTGGCCTCCAGACATAGCCATAACTTTGAACGGTCTGCCAGTCGCCGTAATAATCCAGGTCATAGAAGCCGGGAATATTTGAACTCACATACCGATAACTTACGCTGCGCTTATAAGGATCGTAGTAATAAGGATCACTGAGATAAGCGTCGTAGTTACTGTAACGACCATCGTAGTAATTCGGGTATTGATACCGGTAATAGTCATCCACCAGATATCCGGCGTCACGGCTATTCAGGCGAGACAACGCAACCTCGGCCGCCGTCTGGCCCAGAAGCGTCAGCATTTCACCTTTACTAATTTGTCCGGAACCCGATAACCCAACTACCCGCGCCAGTCCGCTCAGGACTGAAACGAGCACGCCGCCGTTCCGGTCGAAACCAACGTTGTAAAGTCCGGGCTGATCAAAGTCTATCGCGCCGTAAGGTGTGCCTACTTCAAACAATTCATTGGGAGCCAAATACCCGACGTCGAAGATTGCCGAGCCGTCGCGCAGCGCGAGCTGAGTGCGACGGTCTCCGAGCGACACTATGTCGAGCGAGGTGTTCGGATCGAGCCGCGCGAAATTGCGTCCGCTAAAAGCGAGCGAGGTGCGCGCCTTGTCACGGGTGTAGATCCGATCTCCTTCTGAGAAGGGTTGATTCGCAGTAGCGGCGGTCCACTGTGCATTGGCATCGGTGTTCGCGCGGTCATTACAAAAAGCGACTTCGCCGTCCACTCTTTGGATGCGGGCGGCGTAGGGCAGCGCCTCAGCCGCGACCGTCTGTTCATGTTTTGTATAGAACCACACGCCCAGGCCGGCGATGAGTGCAACCACCACTGCCACGATCGTCGCGTGCGGCCATAATTTGATCCTGTTCATAAAAAACTCTCCTTAATTAAATCCAACTAAATTGTTTGTCTTTACGTGCATCTTGTCGCAATCACCATGCCCGATCCATCGGGCAATACGAGAGATTCGCGCGCGAAAATTCGTTGGGGGGTTGATGCAGAGCAAGACCGGCAGAAATGGCCGGCCGCCATGACTTGAAAACATTCTTACAACGAGATTAGTAGAGAAGGAATCGCGAGTTGCAGAGAAGACTGGGCGCCGTTTGCAGTTGAGGGCGTATACATTCAGGGCGGGTCTTCGCGGGCGGATGGTGCGGCTCTGCCGCCGCACATGGCGGAAAGCCTCCGGCTTTCCGGGGTGAGTCCTTTTTCTTGCTGAGGCTGCGCCTCAGCCGGAGGCGGAGCCTCCCAAACAAAAAGAGAAGAATGCCGGTAAGCCATAGGCTTACCGCAGTGTGCTGCGGCAAAGCCGCAAGCGTTCACTTCTCCCAAACTATCGAGTAACGCCATAAGAGATGCTTCTTCACCCTGGCGCCGGGGAGAATGTCAGCGCAGAGAGCACGGACTTCATTCATGGTTGGATAGATGTCGTGCGCTTCATGTGCGGCCCAGGCGGCGCGGGCTTCGCACGAAGGACGCAGGCGGCCGTGATGAATCAGTCTCAGGGTAACGCTGATGCATACAGCCATGGGGTTCAATAACGCATCAACCACTCCCTCGGGCTCGAATAGATCGAGGATTAACAAAGCTCCGCCCGGTTTCAGGGCCGCTTTCATTTTCAAAAACACTTCCTGCAAAGACAGATGATGCAGCGTCGCGATGCTCGCAATGCAATCGAATTGTTCCCGAGGCAAGTCGTAAGACATTACATCCGCGATCTGATATTCAATGTTTGGCAGATGTCCCGAATGCGCGCGGGCAATACGAATCATTTCCGGTGATAGATCGAGGGCCAACACGCGCCCTGACGATTCGGCGAGCCGGCGTGAGAACTCGCCCTTGCCGCAGCCAATCTCCAGCACTTCATCGCAGTTCGAAGGAAAATGTCGCAGAAGGAAGTTGTGGTAACGATTGTTTTGCAGCGAACCATCAGGAGAGACCAGGGCAATGCGATCAAAGTCTTTCTGAATGGTGGTCATGTCTCAAATCTTACCTTGTTCATCCGCGGCGACACGAAGCCGCAAAGTCAGAGAGACTAACATGCCGCCTGCTTTCGCAGACTGGTTGAGTCGTGAATTGCTGGTTGCTCATTTCTCCGATCGCCGCAAACAGATTCGCCGCAAGAGAAACAGACCGGCGAGGCCGCCCAGCATCAGCCAATGAAACGAAATACTTCTGATAGGCCGGAACCGCGCCTCGCCGTTCCTTAGTTCAATGAATCCAACTGGAGTGACCTGGGCTCCGCCGCCACCGCCGGCGCCGTCCTCGTCTCGTCTCTTGCCGGCGCCTCCGCCAAAACCCCAGCGCGCTTTCGCCACCGGAATAACCGTTAGGCCGTCTCGTTCCACCGGATCGCCGAAAATAGTTGCCGCCCGCGCCGTGGCGCCGAGCTTTTCGGCCAGGCTGCCAATGAATCCCTGGGCCGAGCCCGAGTTGTTCACCGCATCGTTACTCACTGATTGCTCTGATTCCATCTTGTTGCACCTTTTTTCCAGGTTGTGAAGGAATTTAATCAGAGGCCTGTGACAAAAGCATCGCGACAGAGCTGGATTGGTCTCAATTCGTCGCAGCCGTGACCCGCCTGTCTGATGCGCTACCAGCCAGCGGAATTAGAAATAGGTAATCGTGCGGTAGGTTATTTCCGATTCGGTTTGGGAACGGCCTTCCCTGAGTACCTCTCTCGAAGTGTTCCGTTTGATCCAGTTCCCGCGCGGGTCAAACTCGTAATTGAAAGTCTCTCTGCTGCCGATGGAGTTGTCCCTGAGGTAATTAAGGGTCTCTTTCACATTGCCCCGCTCGTCATAACTCAGAATCCTTCGTACCATCTGAATGGCGGTCCCGTTACTCTGGAAAAGCGTCCAGCCCGTTCGGTTGCCGCGAGCGTCGTAGGTCAAGACGTTCCGATGATGCAGGGCGCCATCGCCATCAATGAATATCTCTTCCGTCATCCGTCCGTCCGCGTCGTACTTGCGATTGATGACATTCCGCGCGCTACCGTTTTCGTTGCGATGAGCCTCGCGCACATTATTACCGTTCTCATCATAGAAATAAGCTCGAATGTGATTGATCGAACCGTTCGGATTGATCTGCGTTGTCTCAGTCCGTCGGCCTTTGTTGTCGTAGACGGAGACACCGGTATTGGTCAGCACGCCCTGCTCGTTATAGTAGTACGTTTTGATTTCTCTACCCTGAGCGTCATAGGCGTGGCCCCAATCCCCTGTCCATTTCAGTGAACCATCCGGATTGAAAACGGTATGATGGAGGACGTTACCTTTTTCATCGAAGGCCTCGTTTGACACCGGAACCCTCGGACCGGTGAGGCCGTTGGCATCGGTCCGCACCGCGTCGCTGCTAATGTTGCGAACGGGTCCGAGCAACTCCTCCTGCTCTCGAGAAGATCTGGACTGTGCATGGAGCGAAGCGGCCGCGATTAGAAGCAATAGCGCAATTCGAAAGGCTCTCATAATCGTCATTAACGTACGGCCCTAAGTCTGGTTCCAAAGATGGTTAAGAGTCAATGGTTTTGAGGCGAGTTTTTGGAATGGGCGACTTGTCGCTGCTTTCCTGGTTTGCTTAGCGGGTTCATGTTCAAAGCGCTGACAAGTCAGCGCACTCCAAAAAAAGCGCTTATGCTAAACTCGCGTAAAAGGGCGGTGGAGGCCCTGCCCTGGCTTCAATGGCTGACGATCACAAAGAACCCACTGGCGAAGTTGAGACGGCGCTGCTGGACGCGGACTTGTTCATCAAGTACGGCGCGGCGGATCGCGCCTTGAAGCGCCTGCGGACGGCACTGGATAAAAACCCACGCTCGATTCGCCTGCGCGAGAAAATGCGCGAAGTCGCCGCGGCGCACAAGCATCCGGAGGAGGCCGCGCGTCATTGCCTGGCGCTGGCCAGCCTCTACATTGAGCGCGACAACTTTGACGCGGCCCACGATCGCCTGCTGGAGGCCAAGGCGCTCGACAATCGCATTTCGATCGGGACGGGCCTGGAGGCAATTCGCCGCGCGCGTCATCCGGAGTTGCACGCCAAGCCGGCGGCGAAGACGGAACCGCGGCGCGCGAAACCCGGCGTAATTTTTGCCGGCGACCTTTCCACCATCAGTGTGTTCGACGCGATTCAGGCGATTGAGAACTCTCGTCTGACGGGCGCTCTGGTGCTGACGAACAACGCGCAAGCGGGCCGGGTGCTCTTTAACGACGGCCAGATTGTCGGCGCCGAAAGCGGCAAGCTCACCGCGCACGATGCCTTTCGCCAAATCGTCGAGATCACCGGCGGCACGTTTGACTTTCACAAGTCGGCAGAGGGTTTTCCCATAACGATCGAAGCGCCGAGCAACACAAATCTGATTCTGGATAGTTTGAGACAGGTTGATGAAGAGAATGCCTAGCGGAAGGTAAAAGGCAAAAGGTAAAAGTAAAAAGTAAGAGCAAGCTCGTTCGGAACCACCACTCAATGGGCAAGCCGTTTACTGCTCGCTTCTTTTTCCTTTTTACTTTTGCCTTGATTTAATCCACCAGCACACGAGCATCTAAAGCTTCGGCTCTCTCCAGTGCCGACAGCAGCCGCAGAAACTGCGCATAGTTGCGGCTGCGTGCATGGAGACGCGTCGTTTCCAATTCGCTCAAATCATTGCGCAGGATCAAATCCAGAAAGTCGTAGTAGTCAGCCGTAGCGGCCAGCGGGAACTCGCGGGTGTAACTGGTGGCTTCGGCATCCTCTGAGCGAAAGCCGGCCAGCAGGTCGAACACGTGGTCAGTAGTCAGGTGCGAGCCTTCACGGGACAATCTGATTGGAAGCCGCAGCTCAAAGAAACGCAAACCGCCGGAAGTAGTAACGCGCCGCAGTTCTTTGGTCGCCTCGCCGTCAAACGGCGATTCCCTGTCGACCAGGATATGCAAGAGGCGAGGCTGGTCGGCTTTGTCGAGTGTGTCGAGCATAAGCTGAACTCGATCGGCCAGGAATTTTTCAAACTGCGCTTCGATCGGATAGTTCACCCGGCCCAGGCAACCAACGGCCTCACCTTCGCCGGCAGTGTCGGGCGGCAGACACGCCGGGCAACTTGGGCAGATGGCCGTCTCTGTCTGGAGCGACTCGATCTCCGCGCCGGCATCTTCAATCCATTTCAATTTGTCGGCGCTGGGCGCACTTTGATCCCCGGTAGTCAGGATCGTATGCAGATTACTGAGCCGGCCCCACTCGCGCAGATGCTTTTCCGGATGGCGGGCGCGCAGGACGCATGGATACTGAACGGCGAATTCGAGTGACATGTTAGTTGAGTAAGCAGGACCAGCACAAAAAGAAGTCAAGAAACGCGTCGTGTCCTGATTTCCTTTTCGTGCTTTCTCCCACTCTGGATAAGAACGATCCACGAAATCACACCAACATCGGGGAACAAACTCTTCCAGCTTCGTGTACTTTCGTGGATCGTCTTATCTTGTCATCTCTCAAAATAGGACACCAGTAAGAACCCTATCCGGCACAACGGTTCTCAATTCCGAGGAGAACCCGCATTCCTGCTCTTACGCTGGCGGATTGTGGTTGATAATTTCTACGATGGCAGAAAAGGGGACCTTTACGATCTCACCGTCAGCCCGCTCGACTTTGACGCTGGGGGTCGTCAGCGCCTGGGTAGTTTTCATGCTGCGGATGATGCCGCGGACGCGATAGCCATCGCGCGTCACAATTTCGATGTTGCCTTTGCCATAGAGCGGCCGAAGCGCCGACAGGGCCTTGGTAATTTCCATTCAATTAGCCTTGGTTTAATTCGTTTGTGCGACAGACTATACTTGCTCGAATTGAATTCGTAAACCGGCGAGTGTCGGAAGCCCGACCGTGAGGGAGGGCAGGATTGGGAAGGCAGTTCCCACATGGTCGGATTGCCTGAACGGTTGGCCACGAGGCGAAATTACACGCAACCAACGGGGCCGATTCGGCGTATACTTTTCCGCCAGTCAATTTAGGCTCGGTTTAAAATTCAAACAATCTCGTTATGGACTCTCCGCCAAACTACTCTGCGCCCGCCGATCAATCAGGCAATATTGTTTGCGGGCAATGTGGCGCGCCCATGCCACAGGGCATGCGCTTCTGCCGTGCGTGTGGAAACCGCCTCGGCGAAGGCCCCGCTGAATATACTGAGACGGTTCGCTTTCCTAATGCGCCCGTGGCTACCGGCGCGCGGTTCACGGCGCCATTTACTCCAGGCATGAATGCGCCGCTGGCGCCGCAAACCGGAAGAGGTTTTCCGCGGCGCCATCGCCCGGGTTTTGCCGGCATGACCTGGCTGTGGATTGTGCTGGCTATCATTTTCGCTACCGGCGGGGGGATGAGCCTGCTGAAGGGTCCGAATATTTCCCGGCCGCGAATCTTTGCTCCCGCGCCGAGCAGCTCGTACTTTGGAGTCAATCAATTCACAAACGCAAATGGCGGCGTAACCTTTAAAGTGGTCAAACCTCCCGGCTCTCCTGCTGATAAGGCCGGACTGGTCGGCGGCGATATCATTACGACCTTTGACGGACGTTCGGTGAAAGGAAGCGACGAGATGACGGGTCTCTTGCGTCAGACTCCGATCGGCAAGACCGTCGAGGTCATCTACCTGCGCGACGGCGAGACAAAGAAAACGCAACTGACCACGATTTCAAAAGATGAGTTCGACCGACTGCAAGAAGTGTTTGACAATCGGCCTGCAGGCAAAGGCTTTTTCGGATATGAGGATAACCGGACAACGGAAATCTCGATTCCCGAAACCAAAACCTACGGTGTTCGCATCGATTACCTTTACCCGAACAATCCCGCAATTCTTTTCGGTATCAAGGAGAAGGATATCATTACGGAATTTGACGGCGCACCCATTCGCACTTCGGCGGAACTCCTTTCGCGCATCAAGCGGGCGATTCCCGATCAGATCATCAAGATCGTGGTGATCCGTGACGGCCAACGCTTTGAGGTTCCGGTAAGGATGGGCAAGGACGATTAGTAGCGACCCTCAAGTTTGCTCTACCTGATTGCGCATTCGATTTTCCATCTCGCGCCGCGCGTCTTCCCTCAGTTCTTCATCTTCGTCGGCTTCAAAAGCTTCAAAAAGGGCGTAAGGCTGCTTCGCGACCTGACGCAGCTCCCATGCTTCGCGGCCCGCATGTGAAAGGCGAGAGAACCACAGCGCGTCGAAATCGGAATTAACCAACCGAGCTTCTTTGAATAGTCCCTGTGAGCTTTCATTCAGACCAGTGCGCGTCTCTAGCCTCAAAAGCACGCGCCGCAACTCCCAGCCATGCCGCTGATAGTTGGTGATGATTTCTACGAAGAGTTCGTGTGCCTGCATGCGAGATTGCCAAGTATAACTGAGTTGACGGTTTTCAAGTGCGACAACCCTGTCCTCGTGCCAGAGCTCCGGATCTGATTAGCACCTCGCTTCAGCGAGGTGCTGATGATGAAATTAAAGTGACTGAGCCGTTTCAACGGCTTGAAAAACCATTGAAATCGTTCATTTTTCAGAAAACAGATCCTCTCACCTCGCTAAAGCGAGGTGCTAATGAGAGGCCGGATTATATCCGATCCGGCGCGCTGTTCGTTTGATGCTTATCAGAGAGCCGGACTATGATGCGTGTTTGGATCCTGACCTGCTAAGCCAATGCCGAAACCTAAAAAGACATCAACGGCCCCGCTCCACTCTTCACCGTTCTATGCCGCATTAGGGAGAACGTTGGAGCAACGAGGAAAGACGGTCGCGGACATTTGTCCGCCGAACGATTCGGTCGCGCAACGGGTGTTGCATGATTACGGCGCGATGTTTGTCGGGTCGGAAGATATTTTGCCGCCGCCGCTCTGCGTCTTCGGCAGCGAAGATCAGGTGTCCCGTTTTCAGAAAGCGGCCGGGCGGGCGGCGGCCACCATTGGCGACGCGGTGATTGAATTGCAACCGGCAGCCATGACAGCCCTTTTGAAAGCTCGCGCAAAGGCGCGCGCCGCCGGGCTGGATATCTCTCCGCGCGATGGCTCCGAAGCCGCGCGCCGCAGTTACGCCGATACAGTACGGCTGTGGAATTCGCGCTTCCTGCCGGCACTGGATCATTGGACGAACGTCGAACGATTGCCCGCCGAAAAGGCCGAACGCCTGCGAACCTTGCCGGTGACCGAGCAGGTGCCCGAAGTCCTGGAGCTCGAAAAAGAGGGAATCTTCTTCAGCAAAGACTTATCAAAGTCAGTCCTCTATTCGATTGCCGCGCCCGGAACCTCGCAGCACATCGCTATGCTGGCCTTTGATGCGAATGAATTTCAGGACGAGCGGGTGCGAAAGATTCTGGCGAGTCATGGCTGGTTTCAGACCGTGCTCAGCGATTTGCCTCATTTTACGTATCTTGGACTGGCGGAAGATGAATTAGCGGCGCGCGGATTGAAACGCGTTACAGTTGATGGGCAGACGTTTTGGATCCCGGATGTCGGGTGAGTCTCGGCCTGTTGGCGCGTCAATGGATTTAGGGGGGGTTATTGCCGGCTGGCATCTACCTCTGGCCATCGGACATCTGAAATCACGGTTTCGTCGTTTTACCAGTCGTGAGGCATCAGTTAACATACACCATTCGAATTCCTACTGAGATTTTCAGGCAATCTAACACATGATCAGAAAAGCTTTCTTCCTGTTAGTTACTGCTCTGGTTGCCGGCGCCGCGCAGGCGCAACCAAAGACTTCCCCGTCGCCGACTCCGCAATCGCCGCAATCGCCTCAGACGCCGCGCCCCGACGCCCCCTTCGAGCTTTCCGAGTACGGCGTCGGCCTGCAACCTGATGCGCGTTTGATTATCGTGATGGCGGCGCTTGATGCCGCCGGCTTTGACCCGACACCATCCGGCAAAGAGCCGTCGGCTTTCCGCACGCTGGTGCGCAAGGACCAGGCAAATCTGGATGCGGGTCTGCGCGAGCGACTCAAAGCTTACTTCGAACGGAGTAAATTACCTGCGCCGGCTACGGCCGCCGATCAAGCGGCCCGTTATGTTTCGCTGGCTTACGCCCTCGGCCGGGCGCCATTACTCGAGGCGCCGGACCGTTCCGAAGATCTCCCCGGCGGCGTTCTGGAAGTGCTCGATTTTGCGCCCCTGGTGCGCGAGTTCTACAAGAAGTCCGGCATTGACGAGCGTTTGGTCTCTTACATGCGCGCTTATCAGGCCGAAGGCGATCGCATGCGACAACCGGCGGCAGAGATGGTGCGCGAAGTACTGTCCTACCTGCACACGCGACCGATCCTGATGTCCATCGAGCGCGTGCGCGTCAAGAGTCCTGACAAAAAGAAAAGTGGAGCTATTACCTACACGACGCGAGAGCATGAGCGACGTTTCTTCATCGTTCCCGATTTAATGGCAGCGCCGGGCGCAGTCAATTTTCGCGTGATCGCGGATGACTATTACGCGATCGTTCCCGAGGGCACCGATCCAACTTCCTCGGAACTGCGGCGCGGCTATCTGCAATTCATAATCGATCCGCTGGTGCTGAAGTTCAACAAGGACGTTGCCTCTCATCGCGAACAAGTAAAACAATTGATCGATTCGCGCACCAAAGAAGGCGCCACCGTATCGCCGGATGTATTCGTGGTCGTGGCGCGATCGTTCGTGGCCGCCGCCGACGCGCGCTTTGAAGAATCGTTGCGGTTAGCCGCGCTCACCACTATTCAACGCTCTCGTTTGCAACAGGCAAAGGACGACGCTGCGCGCAAGACAATCGCTCGCGAAGCTGAATCAGCCCGCACTGCTATCATGGATGAAGTGATTGCTCGCCTGGCGGATGATTACGAAAGAGGGGCCGTGCTCGATTTCTTTTTTGCCGATCAGTTGCGCGACTTTCAGAGCTCAGGCTTTGATGTGGCGAATTTCTTCGCCGATATGATTGCCGGCTTTGATCCGGTGCGTGAAGGCAAACGGCTGGCAGAAGTCAACGCCGCACGCGATCGCGCCCTCGCTGCTCGTAAGGCGCACGCTCGTTACTCGCTGTGGCTGATCGATCCGGCCGCGGAAAGGCGTGAAACCGTCGACCCAACACGTACTTCGGCGCTGGTCAAGAGTCTTACGGAAGTCGAAAAACTGCTCCAGACGCGAAATTATGAGGCGGCAGAGACTCGGCTGAAATCTCTTTTGCAGGAATATCCGGGTGACGCCCGCCTGTTTTTTGCTTTGGGCCAAACCGCCAGTCTCTGGGCGCGGGATACTACCGACGACGATCTGCAGACGCAGCGATTGAACCGGGCCCTGGCCAACTATGGCTTTGCGGTCCAGGCGGCCTCGCCAGAAACCGATCGGGCCCTGCTTTCGCGCGCGCACGAGGCCATGGGCCGCATCCTCGCGTTCCTCGATCAGAAGGATGAAGCGTTGAAGGAATTCGAAGCGGCGATCAAGATTGGTGAAGTTAGCGGCGGAGCTTTCCGCGACGCGCAGGAAGGAAAACGAAAACTGGCGCAGCCATAGAGGTGCGTTCGCGCTCCAGGCGTTTTTCTCAGGTGGCTGATTCGTTCGCGGTTTCCCCGGGCGGGTTGGCCTGTTCATCGGCCACCCAGGAAACAAACAAGCGCGTCCAGTTTTCCGCGGGTTCGGCGATCTGCACGCCGACTCTGGCCGTGCCATAAATCGCCGGCGAAAGACGCACCACCATCGCGGTGGCTTCGGTCGGAGAGCCATCGGGGCGGTGCGCGCGGATGTAGAGCTTTTCGCCGATGACCACCTTTTGGTTCAGATGAAACAGCGCGCCGGAAGTTGAGATGTCGTCGGTCTCAGTCGGTTCGCTCCACGCTGCCCCGTCTTCAGAGCGCCCAGAGACGACGATCGGAAGGCGCAGCGCCATGCGCAGCGCAAATCGTCTCTCCTCGTTTTGATACGGAGTGCTCATAACAGTCGCCACGATATCTTCACTGCTCCCAAACCTCGTTCGCAATCAGACTAAGTAGTATATGCTCTTTGACCCTGTTCCTGCTCGTTCCATTTATAGAAACCTTCGCCGCTCTTCTTGCCGAGCTTCCCTTCGCTGACCATGCGCCGCAGGATCTCTGGCGGGCGGAATGTTTCCGAACCCAGTTTGCCGTGCAGATATTCCGCGATATTCAGTCGCACATCAAGCCCCACCAGGTCAGTCAGACGCAGCGGGCCCATCGGGTGGTTATAGCCGAGTTCCATCGCCGTGTCGATGTCGCGCGCGCTGGCGACCCCCTGTTCCAGCATCCGCATCGCCTCGAGTCCGAGCGTCACACCCAGACGGCTGGACGCAAATCCCGGCACATCGCGCACGATGATTGGCTCTTTCTTCATGCGCGCGGCCACCTCGCGGACAGTGGCCGTCGTCGCCAGGCTGGTTTGTTCGCCCAGAACAATTTCGACCAGGCGCATGATGTGCACGGGATTGAAAAAGTGCATGCCGACGACCTTCCCGGGCCGGGCCGCAGCGGAAGCGATTTCGCCGATAGATAGCGAAGAAGTATTGGTGGCAAAGATGCAATCGTGGTCGACCAGGGCTTCGGCTTCGCGCAGCAGGTTCTGTTTCAATTCGAGATTCTCAGGCGCAGCTTCGATGACCAGATCAACGTCACGGATCTCTTCCAGACGAGTGGCCCCGTGAATTCGCTGTAGAGTTTCATCGCGATCGGCGTCAGCGATCTTGCCAAGCTGAATCGCCTTGGCCAGATTCCGTTGGATTGACTCAACAGCGCGCGCGACCGCGTCGCTATCCACATCGCGCATGATCACCGCATAGCCGGCCGCCGCCGCCACTTGGGCAATGCCGTGACCCATCGTGCCGGCGCCGAGCACAGCTATCGCCTGAATTGGGCGAGCCGAATTGTTATTTTCGTCCGAGATGGTTCTCAATCGTATATCTCGAAGCATGCCAGAACCGGGAATGGTGGATGCAGGTTCAGGCCACAAAATGGCTGGGGCCAGCCTGGTTCGACTAACTTGTACACCTCTAGTTATACTATACGCGCAACCGAAAACGCCAACATATTTCCTGAGATTAGCGCTTCCAAAGCCTCAGGGAAGGAGACGGAATCCAGCTTGACCAAACAAGAACTTAGCCGGCAGGTCGTCATCATCGGCTCGGGACCCGCGGGACTGACCGCCGCCATCTATGCCGCCCGCGCGAGCCTGAACCCTTTGCTGGTCGACGCGCCGACCGATCACGAACAGCAAACCACTCCCGGTGGTCAGTTGATGATTACTACTGATGTCGAGAATTATCCCGGCTTTTCCGAGGGCATCCAGGGCCCCGATTTGATGGTTGAGTTCCGCAAACAGGCCGAACGCTTTGGAACTGAGTTTCTGGAAGAGTGGATTACGCGTGTCGATCTCAGCGAGCGTCCATTCAAGCTTTACACCGAAGATAAGCTTATCAAAGCCGAGACCTTGATCATCGCCTCAGGGGCGTCGGCGAAATGGCTGGACATTCCCGGCGAGGCAAAAACGCCGCACGGATTCGGCGGTAACGGAGTTTCGGCCTGCGCCACCTGTGACGGCCCACTGCCGGCCTTTCGCAACAAACACTTGGTGGTGGTGGGCGGTGGAGATACGGCGATGGAAGAGGCGACGTTCCTGACCCGTTATGCCAAGCGGGTTTTTGTGGTTCATCGCCGTGACAAACTGCGGGCGTCAAAAATCATGCAGGATAAAGCATTTCGCAACGACAAGATTGAGTTCATCTGGAATACAGACGTCGTCGCGATCATAGGCACGCCGGAGCAGGGAGTGACTGGCGTTCATTTGCGAAATGTCGAAACGGGTGAAGAGAAGGTCTTCGATTGCGAAGGCGTCTTTATCGCCATCGGCCACAAACCCAACACACACCTCTTCAAGGGGCAGATCGAGATGGATGCGGTCGGCTACATCAAGACGTCGGGGCATTCAACAGCTACGAACATCCCGGGCGTGTTCGCCTCCGGTGACGTGCAGGACTCAGTCTATCGTCAGGCCGTTACCGCCGCCGGCACGGGCTGTATGTCGGCCATCGACGCTGAGCGTTTTCTCGATCATTTACCGATTGCGCTGCCGACCGGCGAAGAAGTAACCATCGAAGGAGAGCATATCACGCCCGATCATCGCGTGATCATTCTGCCCACCGGCGAAGTAGTACCGAACGAGCCGGAGCAAGTCGTGGATTAGCTGAAATCAGAAAAGACTTTATTTGATAATTAAGAGCGGCGAGTTGACGTTGTAACGATAGAGCGCGCCCTTGTCTCCGCTAATGTGAAAGACAAACTGCTCGTTACCTTTGCCTTCACTAAAGTCGATGTCGTAGCTCAGCGTCGCCATCGTTCCCGCCATCGTAGTGTTGATACCCCAACCTGACGAATGCGCCTGTTTTACTGTCCCGAGCTTTCGATGTACCGCTTCGAGTAGGGCAACAAATTCATCTTCACTCGCAGATTTCTTGAACGCTTCGTCAGCTTGCTCGTAAATCTCGTGATACTGCCCGGCGTTGAACTGATCATGAAACTTTACGACGGCTGCTTCGGCAATTCCCTTGCCTTTGGTTAAAGAGCAGGCGCTGGCAGCGGTCAATAGCAGAGCAACCAGTACTAAACTCATTCTGGCTCGAGTGTAATGCGGAAGGTGATGAGGCATGTCTTTCTTTCCTCACTTTCGGCTGAGGTCTGGATTACAACAACACAATCGAATCATCCTTAGGACGGCGAGTTGGCGCTGGCGTGGGTTCGCGGATCGGCGGAAGTTCTTCGACGAAAACCGGCTCGCCGCGCGGTATGGGACAGAAGTCGCAATAGTATCCGGTGCGCTCCTTACGTTCTTCGCATTCATTACAATCCAACGCCTGCCCGGTCTTCATCAAGGCATCGAGCAAAGGAACCAGGCGGCGTCCGCGCTCAGTCAATTCATACTCGACGCGCCGCGGCAAGCCGCCATAGTTGTTTCTCACCAGCAAATCATCCTGCTCCATCTCTCGCAGCCGTCCCATCAAGGTGCGGCTGCTAATCGGGTGCAGGTCTTCCAATAATTCGGTAGTGCGTTTCGGTCCGGCAAAAAGATCCCGTACCACCAGCATGGTCCACTTGTCGCCCACCATCTGGAGCGCGCCGGCTATCGGACATCCATCAATCTTACGTCGTCGCACTGCTCTCTCTTTTCAGGAAGCGGATACTGTCTATTTCCGTTTGCTCCAACTCTCGTTGCGCGTTCTTTTCACCGGAACATCTTCGAAGGGCGTGCCGGCCCGCCGGTTCTTTCGTTTCGGATTCGGCAGAATGCCGCGCCGGATGAACACTTCGCGGATGGCGCTTTCATTCTTGCCTTTATTGAGGTTCTTGTCCGCGGTAATCAAAGCATTCGCTCCGTCTTCAAAGCCGGCATCGCGCGAAAGCAGGAAGTGATGGGCGACGACCAGCCGCTCTGTGGTTGTGCGACCGAGCGTGTTGCGCAGTTCCCAAAGGCAGGCGGACCAAATCTCGCCGTCGTCATGCACTTCGCCGGCAATATCTTTGGGATATTTCTTGTTGCTGTCCAGACGGCGCAGGTTCGGCGGCTCGTCGCCACTGTACGCGGTCGCGTCCCAATTGCCAACCGTGGCTTTCATTTCTTTCGGCTTCGCATCCGAGAAAAAACTGGCCGCCCAAAAATCACCAAAGCCCTCGCCCATCGCGCCGCCTTCGTCACTGGCACCAAACCCGGGCACTTGATCATCCTGAATGGCGTGTCCGTACTCATGCAGGATGATATCGGCGTCCTCTGCATCGTCAACGCCGCCGGTGCCGAACGTCAGATCCTTGTCCGAAGGACTATAGTGCGAGTTATCATCTCGCTGTCCATCGATATTCACGGGGATGGGATGATTGAGCACATTCTTGAATCCGAGTGTTTGAATATGACGCTGGACTCGATCGATGTGAAAGTAAACCATCACTTCTTTGAAAGCACGATCCTGCCGCTTGAAGCGAAAATCGTGGTTCGTTCGCTTCACCCGCTTCCTGGTTGTTTTGGTGGTAACGAAAGGGCCATCCAGGAACCCGCCGCTTTTAAGGTCGCGCAAGACTATTTCCGAATAGGCTTTGTCCGGCAGCTCGGACTTGTCGTTAAGTGAAGCGTCGTTCAAGGTCACGACTGGATTAGGATCAAAGACGCGACCCTTTCCGTTGACGAACCTGAGCAGATTTCGTTTCTCGAGGATAGCGCCGGTGTAGGCGTCCAAATATATCTTCCATTCGGCGGGACGACCTTTCTCGCCGCGGGATTTTCCCGGAGTTGTTTTTACGATCACCTTCCACGACAAGAGGGGCGCGCCGCGCTGTTTGTAATAGCACAGCTCCGTTAGCAGCACTTTCACGACGTCATCCCTGGCCGGCATGGCGGCCTCGATCGCCCGTGTCTTTGCCTCGTCCTCGGACAGTTGCTTTGTGCGACTGCTGGCCGCGACCCTGGCATCCATCTTTCTGGTTTTGGCCATCGCCGGCTCGGGAACCAGGTCATTAAGGATGTTATAGACCCGCCCATCCTTGTCGATGTCGACTCTGATCCACGCGCCGGAAATTGGTTTGCCGGCATGATACTGCTGATAAAGTACGTGGCTGCCGAGGATGCTCTCTTTGACCTTGTCAAACTTTAATTGAAACAGGCTGGGCTCGATTTCGAGGTCGGCCGCGATTTTTCTCAGAATGGCTTCAGCAATCACCTCAGGCTTTTTCCTGCTCGGCTTCGTCTCAATATCGTAAATACGACGCGGACTCCCATAAGGCCCACCCATCTCCACTTTGGCCGCGAGACCCTTGATTTTTCTCATCGCAAGTTTCCCTTCTAAGGGTGGAGACTTGAAACAAACTAGCTTTTAAAGACTGCTCATTGGGGCTGGCTGAGATTACTCGCATCCAATCGAGTCTGGCAAGAAAATTACTTCTGCCAGAGCCGTTATCACCTTAGTTCTCTGAGATTTATCTTGAAATCGTTTTCGCTTTGCCGCAGAAGCACCAATTTATTGACCCTACGGATGCGGCGGATCACCTCCTCGCGCGGGTAATTACTTCTGCATCGTAGGTGATGTTGATATTAAGACGATCGAGGCTGACCACGGCGGCGGAACTGGAGGCAATCACAAGGTAAACCTGTTGGCGGACTCCAACGGGAACGTCGATCGTAAAACCACAAGACAAGATTTAGCTGATTCCCTGCTCAACGACGGTTGAGCAGACCAGCAGAGGGGCGGGAAATGGTCGGGGCGATCTCTCGGCAGCCGGCAATGAACAAAAAAAGCAACCCGAAGCGGTGGGAGCCTCGGGTTGCTGCTGGTTTCAGCCCGCAGTGATTTTTTCTTTCTAAGGTTCCCTGCCTGCTGCCACCGTCGCTGTGGGGCAAATCGATCTTTCTCGAAACTTCTTATTCCCGAATCCTGGACTCTGTATGACTCGTCTTCTCATGACAAAAATACCAGCTTAATCAAATGCGATTACTATGCCGCGGCGTAGGGGATCGAGTCATCGAATAGGTAAGAACTTGACTGCCGATGGGTTGGCGCCTCGGGCTCTGCTGAGGCTGAGCGCGAATGAAACAGAATCACCCTCTCTGTCATATCAAAAGTGATAGTTCGGCTATCACTTACGATATGCTAAACTCCGCGCCGGTGCTTCCGACACCGGCAACATCGCAATCCGACCGACACTTAGTCAGAATTAATTTGATGAATCCCAGACTGGTCGTCATTAATGGCTCGTTAAAGGGAACTACTTTCTCTTTGCAAGCAGACGAGGTTTCGATTGGGCGTGAGTCCGCCAACCTCGTGTCCCTGAACCACCGATCAGTGTCGCGCCGGCATTGCCTGATCAAACGGCAGGGCGACGAATTCACGATTGTAGACCTCGATAGCTACAACGGCACCTTTGTTAATGGGATACCAATAAAGGAACATACGCTGGCTCATTCTGACCAGGTTAGAGTCGGAAGTATTGCCTTACTTTTTTTCTTGCGCGAAGAGGAGGACCAGACCGTAGCCAGCCTGGTTCATCTGGATGACTCGAAGGTATTGACACAACCGACCAAACAGATGACTCCCGAAGCGCTCTTACATCAAACGGAACAGGTTTGGCTTCAGCCGCATGATAATGAACGTGTCGGGCGTGATCTGGCCGCGCTCCTGAAAATCGGATCGCGGATTAATCTGCTGCGTCACACAAAAGAACTGGAGCGAGAGATTCTCGATTCGATTTTTGACGTAGTGCCCGCCGATCGCGGGGCCATCCTCATGAGCGAGGGACAGAAAGAATTTGCCTCGCTTTACGGCCGCAATCGAGGAGCCGAGGGCAAACCGGTCCACATCAGCCGCACCGTTGTCGATGGCGTGCTGAGAGAAGGTGTCGCAATTCTCAGCAATGATATCCGCACTAGCGAGACACTGCGCACTGCTGAGAGCCTGCTGATCGCTCAAATCACCTCGCTGATGTGCGTGCCGTTGATCGTCTTCGAAAAAATCATTGGCGTGATTTATCTCGATACCGCCGATCCGGTCGTTCAATTCGACGAGGGTCACCTGCAACTGCTGGCTGGGGTGGCCGGCATCGCGGCAGTATCTTTAGAGAATGCGCGCCAGATGGAGTGGCTCGAAGACGAGAATGAACGACTGAGATCGAGTCTGGCAATTGAACACAACATGGTGGGCGAGAGTGGGCCAATGCGCGAGGTGTACCATTTTATCCAGCGCGTGGCTCCGGCCGCCAGCGCGGTTCTGGTGTGCGGCGAGAGTGGTACCGGCAAAGAGTTGGCCGCGCACGCGCTGCATGCGAATAGTCCGCGGGCTGCCAAGCCGTTTGTAGTGATCAATTGCGCGGCGCTGGCGGAGACGCTGTTAGAGAGTGAGTTGTTCGGACATGAGAAAGGCGCCTTTACCGGCGCCGTCGCGAAAAAACAGGGCAAGCTCGAGGTCGCGCACGGCGGCACTGTCTTTCTCGACGAGATCGGAGAGCTCGCCGCTCACTTACAGGCGAAGCTACTTCGCTTTCTGCAGGACCATAAGATCGAGCGGCTGGGCACGACGCGATCAATTGAACTCGACGTGCGTGTGATCGCGGCCACCAATCGAAACCTCGACGAAGCAATCGCCAAAGGAACATTCCGCGCCGACCTTTATCACCGGCTCAACGTCGTCCAAGTCACTATGCCGCCACTGCGTGAACGGCCTGAAGACATTCCGTTGCTGGCCAGCTACTTCGTGGCTAAATACGCCAAGGAATGCAAACGAAACTTAACCGGCATTTCGCCTGAGGCGCGCTCGCTGTTGCAGAGTTACGACTGGCCGGGCAACGTGCGTGAGTTGGAAAACGCGATCGAACGCGCCGTGGTCCTGGGCTCGGGCGAAGTGATCGATAGTGAAGATTTGCCCGAGCGCATTCTGGAGGCCGCAGAGGTGGGACAGCCGGGAACGAAATATCATGATGCGGTCAAGCAGGCAAAGCGTGAGCTGGTTCTTAACGCGCTGCGGCAGTCTAAAGGGAACTATACGGAAGCGGCTAACGCTCTCGGCTTGCATCCAAACAATCTGCACCGCCTGATTCGTTCGCTGGATTTGAAAGCCGCGATTGGGAAGGGCTAAGAGGTAAGAGCGGAGGGCACGGCACGCATTGGTTCCCAGCTTTCCTCTTAGCACTTCGCGTTCGGCTCTTTGCGCTTTGCTCCTTGCTCTCCGCCCAAGATTTATCTTGAAATCCCTTGGGGCTTTGCCTCAGAATACGCCGCGCAAGTAACTTTCTTCGTCGCCCGCTCTGGTTGAGCCGGCGCCGTTCCTTTCCCGAATTCAGCTTTCGCTAAAGACTGGAGAGCGCAGCCCCATGATCGGGCGCACGATTTCTCACTATCGGATCGTCGAAAAGCTTGGCGAAGGCGGCATGGGTGTGGTCTATGTCGCGGAAGATACTCTGCTCGGACGCCGGGTCGCGATAAAGACTCTGACTGCTGCAAGAGGTTTAGGCGAACAGCATTTTCGATCGCGCTTCCTGCGCGAGGCACGGGCGATCTCAAAGCTTTCGCATCCGCACATCGCTACGATTTACGACTATGGTGAGACCGGGGATGGTCAGCCTTACATCGTAATGGAGTTAGTCGCGGGCTCGATCCTCGGCGAGCTGATGCATAAAGAAGAATTGACAATTCCTCGCTCCATAGAAATCATCAAGCAGGTTGCCGAAGCTCTCGCCGAAGCCCACCGTCACGGCATTATCCATCGTGATATCAAACCTTCGAACATCGCCATCAACGAGCGCGGCAACGTCAAAGTGCTGGACTTTGGTTTGGCGAAAGAGATTGAAATCGGCCCGTCCGATCCTGAGGCTCAAACCCGACTGAACACTCAGACACGCGAAGGAGTAATCGTCGGGACGCCGATGTACCTTTCGCCGGAACAGGCGCTGGGCGTCGAAGTGGACGCGCGCAGCGATCTGTTCTCGCTTGGTGGATTGCTTTACGAATGCATCGCCGGACGACCCGCCTTTGCGGGCAAGACTGCGGCGGACATCTGCGCAAAAGTTATTCGCGACGATCCACCCCCACCGTCGCAATTCAACCCGAACATCCCCGCCGAACTCGATCGCATTGCCCTTAAGGCTTTGGCCAAGAAACCTGAAGCACGGTTCCAAACGGCCGATGAAATGATCGCCGCCCTCGACTCGGCGCAGGCACAAGAGCGAACGAATGGTTCCGATCGCACGGTGACGCGGCTGATGTCGCCGGCTCCGGGCACACATCCGACCGGGGCGCTGGCAACTTTCTCGGACATATTCAAACGGCCGAGGCTGTCGGTTGGGTACGTTGCCGCCGGTCTGCTGATTGTCGCGGCGATTGTGTTAGGCATCTGGTGGTGGAAGCGCCCGAAGCTCCATGTTCCTCCTGCCGAGGCGCAGAAACTGTACGACACAGGCACGATAGCAATACGAAACGGTTCATTTTTCCAGGCCAGCAAGGCGCTTCGGCTTGCTCTTGACAGTGACGATCAGTTTGCGTTGGCTCACGCACGCCTGGCAGAGGCATGGACAGAACTCGACTATATTGACAAAGCGAAAGACGAGATGTTGCGAGTAGCCGAGCTGAGATTACCAGGCCGTACTCTTTTCACTCCCGTTGATACGCTCTACCTCGATGCTATTACGGCAATCGTCCGTCGAGATTTTGCGCATGCAATTGAGGACTACTCTGAGGTCACGCGAAGCCATTCAGATCAGCCGGAAGTCTATGTCGATCTGGGCCGGGCGTACGAGAAGAACAACCAATTAGCCAAGGCCATTGGAAGTTACGTTCAAGCAACAAGTCGCGATTCACAAAATGCTGCTGCGTTTCTCAGGCTCGGCGTGCTTTATGGTCGCCAACACAATTCGGACGGGTCGAAGACTGCTTTCGACAAGGCTGAAGTAATCTATCAGTCCCTCGGCAATGTTGAAGGCCGCGCCGAGGTAGCTTTCCAACGAGGGGTGTTACTTAACGACATTGACGGCAAAGTTGATGAGGCTCGTGTGCAGTTAGAGCAGGCGCGCGAGATGGCGAAAGTGGTCAACAGCGGGTACCAACAGATCAGAATTCTTTTCCAACTCAGCAACGTAGCCTTGAAAGAGGGCAAGACTGACCAAGCCGAGCAATACGCGCGGGATGCCATTGAACTGGCACAAGCTAATCAGATGGAGACGCTCATAGCACGCGGCTCGATCGATCTCGGCTACACCTACTATCTGAGAGGTGATTACGCGAATGCTGAGCGCAATTTTCAGCAGGGCCTCGAATTCGCCAAGAGGTTTGGCGCCCGACAGAACGAGGCTCGCGCGCAATTGTCGCTGGCAAGCTTGTACATGCAGCGCGGCGAGGCCGATAAGGCCCTGCTGTATGAGGAACAGGCCCTGAACTTCTACCAAAGCGGCGGTTACCGGACTGAGACTAACCAGGCAATGAACCTGAGGGGCCGTGCGTATCGTCAAAAGGGCGACTATCAATCAGCGCTTCAGTCGTTACAGGACCAGCTGAAGTTTGCTGAACAGACTGATGACAAAGCGCAGATTGCCGCCGCGCTTACGAGCATTGGTTACTTGCTGCTTGATCAGGAAAGATACGCGGAAGCACTCCAGCACTTCGACCAGAGCTATGAGATCAACAAGTCTTTGAATAATCAGCTTAACATCGGTTACGCCTTAATGAATCGCGGCGCTACCCGGTGGCGCCTCGGACGTTATGCTGATGCACGCGCCGATCTCGATCAGGCGACCACGATCGCTAAACGAGACGATAGTAGTTTCAAAGAGTTACAGGCTTATGTAGGATTGATTGACGCTCAAATCGCTTTCAGTGAACGACGCTTCAGCGACGCGATCACAAAAAGCGAGCAGTCGCTTGACCTCGCTGGAGTTCAAAACAAAATTGCCACCGTTCGGGGCGAGCTATTAATCGGATTGTCGCAGAGCTTGTCCGGTCAAGCGGGGAAGGGACGAGACACGTGTCAAAAAGCAGTTGACATAGCGCCGGCGATCGGCGACCCATTGCTGCTTGCCAGAGCTCGCCTCGCTTTGGCCGAAGCCATGCTAGTCTCGGGCGACGCAAGACAAGCGCTGAGTACCGCTCAACAAGCGCAGGCCTTCTTCGCCACCGCCGGCCTTCCAGAGTCTGAGTGGCGCGCGTGGTTGATTGAGGGTCTCGCTAGTCGGAAATTGGGCGATCAAAGCAACGCGAAAGCCTACCTGGCCCGCGCCTCGGAACTGCTCTCCAGCCTCCGACAGAAATGGGGCGCGGAGGTTTACGATAGCTATGTTCAGCGAACTGACATTCAAACCTATCGCAAACAACTCGATCGGAAGTAAGTGCGCCGGTTTCCGAATGGTTCGAAGCAGTCGCGGAATCAACCTCTCTCGCACGCAATCGCGCAATCGTCACGCGTTCTTGGAAAACGCTGTGTAATGCTTGTCCTTGTCTTTGGGCTTGTGTTTGTTGTTCCCGCCGGTCCCATCTTTTACGTAAATGGATAAAGTGTCCCAACCTACCTCGTAATACTTCTGGTACGAGCCCGGATCGTTGACGTAGCTAGGAGCATTGGCGCGTTCAGTCGCGTTATTCGGAATGCAAATAACGGTAGAACCGCCCCCACCTACGATGATTGGAGGGTCTTGTTCCAGTATGCCCGGTCCTTTAGCTCCCTTTGCAGCGGTTTTTTTTGTTTGGGGTTTCTTCTTAGGCATTGGTCTCTCCTCAGGCAATTGGATTTGTCGGAAGGACAGAGGCGTCAGACGCCGGCTTGTCCTTAATTTGGATCTCAAACAGCGTGGGCCAATATTTTCCTGTTACGAACATGCATTCAAGCTCGTTGTCGAATGCGATTCCATTCAGTACGGCTCCGGCGGAATCCGGCATTTGTTTTGGATGTAAGTCTTTCAGGTCCATTCGACCGGTTACTTTTCCATTGTTTGGATCGATGCGAAATATGTAATCGGTTTCAAAGACATTCGCATAGATCCGTCCGGCAATGTACTCGAGCTCGTTGAGTCCATAGAGAGCTTGGCCGCAAATCGTAACCATGATTGGCTCTCCCTCAACTTCCAGATTACAGGGATTGATATATCGCAGATGGTTTGATCCGTCGCTCATGATCAGACACTTTCCATCGTTCGTTAGACCCCAACCTTGGTATTCGTAGGAAAACGTATTCAGCAAAGTAAGCGTTTCGAGATCGTATACCAAGCCCTTGTCATCCAAATAGGTCAGCTGGTATGCCTTGCCGTGAAGGATCGCTAGACCCTCCGCAAAGTAACCCTTACTAACTGCGCGGGCTCTAAGAACTCGACCGCTGCCAATCTCGACCTGGCGAAGCGTTGAAATTGATCGCGTGCCTGGATTAGTCCCAGTGCTCTCATAAAGCGTGCCCTCATGAAAGACCAATCCTTCGGTGAATGCACGTTCGTCATGCGGATAACAACCGATGACTTTGTACGGAATATCCGCAACTTTATACGGCAGTTCCTCCAGATGCTCAGGGGAAAGGGAGTTTTGATTGCCACTGGTTGTCATTGCCGCTCTCCGCACATTATGGAGATTTGAGGAGTCATTTTGTTAAGACGTTATTGCCTGCGATTATGTCGCGTAGTTTAGGCTGATTGTTACCTCACCTATCCTGTCCAATACTGGCGCTAGTGGCGCGCTAGCCTATTCGACTATCGGCTTTATGTAAAGATCTTTGTGGCTCCTTCGACCTGTTTCGCCTCGACTATTTACCGGTTTATCTCATGCGGCTAGTCGCTTAGACTCGAGACAAAGCGGAAGAAGTGGCGGCCGACTTCCGGCACGTCCTGAGCGTTCAGCCAGTCCGCCGTGGCCATGGGTGTCACATCCAGCAAATGGACGTGTGGCAAGTGTTCGTGGTCCTCCATGTGATGAGCCGCGGCGGCCAGAGCCTGTTGATGGGCCGGTTCATTCTCAGAGAGATTGTTTGCCGTCCTAAACGCTGTCCAACGATTATCGATCCAGCCATGCAGGCGCCAGAATCTCTGGTTATGAAGGTTGACCATCGGGCTGCCCATATCTATCGGGCTCGTCGAATCAGAAAAGCGATTGTGTAGATAATTGTGGATTCCGGTTGTCTTATCGTTTGATTGATTGCCGGGGTTGCCGGCAACGGGTCGCAAGCGTGTTTCAGTATAAAGACCCAGGTCATCGTCACTTTGAAAACTGGCAATGCTGTTTTGAAAGCGGTCGATGGCCGTGGCCATGTTTCCACTGAATGGTCTCGTCTGGCCATTGTTCGGTACCGGATCGTTAGCATCATCCGGGTTCGTTGGCGGTTGCGCCCAGCCGGCAAACAAGTTCGCATTGCCAGGGAATTGCTGTTTTAACTGTCGCAGCATCACACGATGCATCGCCAGAAAATCCAGGCCGTTTCCGGCCTCACCCTCCTGGCGATTAGCCCGACTCCCTCCATTCTGTTGCACCCACGCCTGATCCTGCGGGTCGATCAAATCCCATATCCTCGAAAGGTGCCAGATCACATGGTGCATGCCCCAATGACGCGTATTCATCCAATCACTGATTTCGTTTGGTATGCTAGGTTCAGCCATTTCTCAATCTCTCCTCATGGCCCCGTGGCGTCACCACTGTTTCCTTCTTATTCTGAACCCAACCTTGAACGCGGATTCCCTCGGTGTGCTAAACGGAGGAAGCGAGCCCCGATCGTAAGAAAGTATTACGCTCAAAGACGAGTTAGAGCTGATCTTTAACGGTATGATGGTGAACGAAGTTGTAAAGTAGTTTCTAAAGTGATCCCTGTCAACTTCACCGCGCCACCAGGTGCGATTCTCAATACTGAATTGAAAATATGGCGGTAACTCCAGCTCTAATTTAGCGGCGAAACGAAATCGGCGGATGAAATCGTCCGAGAGAAAGAGTGGATCGCGGCGAACCTGCCTGTGACCCAGCTCAAAACCGAAAGGCATCAGCTCTACCTTGATTCGGTTACCCAGATCCGGCGGCGGATTCCTCTGGAGAACGCGGTTGAGTATCGCTGGGTTATAGCGGAAATCGGCGCTTCCTGTGTACTCAATCACTCGCAGGTCACGGTCGGCGGCGGCTCCACCTTCTCCTACAATTCGGAAGAAATCGATCCCCTGTTTGCGGGTGGCCGAGTAGACGCGCTCCACTTGAGTAAACAGCCGCATCGTGTTTGTCGATAGACTGTCACCAGTTATCTTGCCTGTCGAGATCTGCGCGTCGAATTGCGCGGGCGTCCAACTAGACCACTGGCTGCCGCTATCGGCGAAAGTGATCGTCTTGGTCGCGACTCGGAGATCAAGTGATGCTTTGGTCTCACGTTCCGGCTTTTTGTTGGTGGTTGGATCCGGATCCAACTTTATCGACGTGTTGTAGCTCCCACCGGCTTCAATGACATTAGTCCTGATCGGGTCGCGGTCCTGGCTGTTCGCGAGGGCCGCCGTGTCAACTTCCCCAGTACCGACGCCAGCCTTGACGAGTTCCAGTGGCAGCGCGTCGGCTACGACACGGGTAAATACGCTGGCGGGAAAAGTCAACGTTACCTTGCCAGGTTGGCCTATAGGAAGAGACCCGTCCAGCGTGAGAGTTGCTCTCAATGAGCACTCAACGAAGCGTTCTCCCAGTTTCAAAGGCGGGCACAATGGTGCAAGCCCGATGGAATCTGCACCTGTCACCTTCAATGCGCTCGTCGTGCCGTTTGCAAGCGTCACATTCACGTCAGGACCTGCGGCCGACGCGGCCGCGATCCATAGGCGTAACTTCTCCCAGTCCGTGGTGTTGAGCCCTCGAAATCTGAGGACAAGTCTCCGGCCCGACGCTTTTACTATTTCAGCCTTCAAGCCGTAAACTCCTCCGCGAAATGTCTCAGTGCCGGCGGCGGTCTTGTAGTTGGCAACTTCCACCTCATAGTGGTCGAACTTGTCACTCGGCGGGGCGATATCAAGATCAGCGATAAAGTGGTTTTGAGCAGACACACTCTTCATTATGTTGAGCGGCGTCCTCTCAAATGTCTTTGTCTTGCCAGGGCCAGACCCGATAATCTCAAACAGATGGATGACCGGACCACCCACGTTATTTAGCGGGCTAAATGGTTCGCTGATTTCCACTTCTACCTTTCCACTGTTGATGAGCTTGGCCGAAAACACTTCTTGCGACTTTGCCCCCGTGGAAATCAAGAAGACGAAAACTATCTCAGCGAGGAGGTGAATGAGACCTATCCTTGCGACTGTCCGATTCATAATCATCACTTGTGGCTCCTTAGCAAGGAATGAATGCCCGCGGAACGAATTTACACGTCTAGGGGCTTAGGATCCGCCCCATCGGTTAACGCTTCTTCCATCACGCCCACCGCAGCCCCGTAGCCGGTATTAACGGTGATGGAATCACGAATGATCTCTCGCCCTTTTCCGTTCAAAACTCGTTGGAACTCGCCCGCAGCCTTCTCCGTCGCATCGATAGTGACGCGTCGAGCCTGGTCGTCGCTGACCATGTGTTGATTGAATTTCCCATCATCAAAGTTGAGAGAGAGTTCGGGGTCATTTTTGAACTCGCGCACTCTATTCTGAAGCGCCTCCTTCATAACATCTTCAGGGGTGGTCAAGGTCAAATCATTGGGGTCTGCAGTCAGGGCCATCGTTCCTTCCTTTCTGAGTGAAAAGGCCTTCCTTGCCTCCAATTTCTTCTCAACAGACTCGGCCTTTTTCTCCTCCTTCTTATAGTTGAGGAACTTCAAGATGGAGTTGAATCCTTCTGTGCCTGCGCTGATTACTAAAGCAGTAACCAGCAAGTCCAAATACCTAAAGAGGCCGCCGGTTTTGTCAGTGATTAGATAGGCCAGAACCTTCAGTCCTGCGCCGTAGGTAAATCCCAAGCCTGCAAGAAGAGACAAGAGCCCCAGGTAGATTTTCTTTCGATCTTCACCCAGCAGTCTTGCTACGAGAGGATCGAGAATCTCAAGCAGGCGCTGGACGGCGAACCCGGCCGCAAAAGCGGGACCTAGTGCAGAAACAAGGCTCGCGTTATCCATTGTAGTCTCTCCTGTTGATGACTCAGTGCTTAACAAAATCCGGAACCTGTTCCACTTCCACCTCATGCTTGCCGTTGGCGTCATAGATCGTAACCTTGTCGACCTTTTCCTTGGTCTTAAAGCTTGTGTATTCGGTGAAAGGCGTAATGACATCAAGTACGATGCCGGAGGGAGTGACATGCCACAACGAAAACTCCGGCGGGAATACGTCTATCGGCGACTTCTCAAAGAAGACCACGTACCCCGATGTCGCGTGCACTCCATGCGCGAAAATCAGCACTGCGCCCGGCACTTGCTCCGCCCGGTAAGAGGCAGCACAAGGTGCAACTGTTTTAGGTGTGTTAGAGTTCATTTGCTTCTCCTTCGATGAGAGATACTCACTCGATCTGTTGCCATACTCGAAACAGATTGTCACTTTGAAGCGCTGATGCTCTTTGCTGCTTTGGGTGCTTCCTTCCTAATCCAGCTCACGCTGATGGTCGTGCCCTGCATGCAGAAAGAGACGCTGGCGATGGTTCCGCAAATGACAACTTCGTCGCCGTTCTGAAACCCTCCCAGATCTCCCATCAGCGTGTATAACTCGCCATCGGTGCGGCGAAATGCCTGGCATTCAACGCCTTCGTCAGTGAGCGTGCCTTTCACGCAAATCGTCCCCGTAGCCTTCGCTTTTTTTGCCATCCTAATGTCTCCCTTACTTTGAGGATTGCGGCGTTTTCAGCCGAGCGAACAGGCTCAGTAAAACGACGCCACCGTGACGTACATTCGGTTCAAGCCGGCGATGCCGCCGAACTCCGCGCCGGTCTGGACTACTCTGACGTTGACGAGCTTATCGGGATAAGGATCAGTATCCGGTGGAAGATTTCCTATCGCATCCTGAAGCGCTTCCGTGAACGAAAACGAGTTCGAATAGCCCGTCGCCGTGTGTAGCTTTACCTTGTCGCCCGAAAGGATCTGTATGTCTTCACCTCGTCCTGTCTCGATCACTTTCCCCAGGCTGAATGGGAATGGCATTCCGCCGCCACCGGTATCTTCTGCGGCAGCAGACTTCGTTTGCTCCGCCGAGAGCTTGATTACCTTGACCGGTACTTTCTCGGCACCATCGCGATGATGAAGCACGACCAATCCTCCCATCGCATCAAGCGTCTCCTGGGAAATGGTGAAGGACGCTGCGGTCGTATAAGGCATCTCCATCTGTGGGCAGATGACGCCTTCGTCGATGCATGCGACGACCTGATATTGGGCAGGGTAAATACGATAGGGCCAGCGTTCAACCCGAGCTTTGTGACATCGCGTCGGTTTTCTTCCTTCGACCCAGATTATCAGCTGACCCAGGACATATAACGCTCCGGACTTACTTAGCTGAGTCTTGTTGCAGGTTGTGTTCATTGTGTCTCCTTGTCTAGAGTGGGAGTCGCGTGGGGAATGTTAAGCCTTTTGCGCGTGGGTAACCTCCAAAGGGACTTGAGAAGTCAGGGACGACCGCCGCCACCATCCAGGCTGGTTTTTCCGTTGAGGACGATCTCTCACCGACAAAATGCGTCTGGCGATATGCTAAAGCTGTACCACAAATTGAATGAGAGGATTTGTTTGACTCATTTCGCGCAAACCGCCCAATTAATTTCGACTGTTCGAGTTAACCGCCTTGCGGTGCCGACTCACCTTCAAGAAAAACTTCGAAGACATACCGTGTCGATATTGATGACTTGAGTGTCAATTCTGATATCCTTTCCGCGCCATGAACCCCAGACTCATCGCCATCTCAGGAACCCTGAAAGGAACCATCTTCGACTTGGTCGAAGATGAGATCCTGATCGGGCGGGAACCCTCGAATCCCATGTGCCTCAATGACCTTTCGGTCTCGCGAAGGCATTGCCTGATCAAACGTGAAAGGGCTCAAACACAAAACAAAATGAGTGAGGCGAAACCCCAGGTAGGCGACGTCGACACTGAAAGTGGCCAACCGGAGCGCGACGGTCAGGCAGCTACCCTCGGCGCGATCACTGCGGGGCCAGCAAATCGGGAAGATGTCATAGCCGACTCTCAGTTCACAATCAGCGATCTCGAAAGCTACAACGGCACGTTTGTTAATGGCGTTCCAGTGAAAGAGCATCCACTCGCTCATGGCGATCAGATTGCTGTGGGTGATGTGGTTTTGCTGTTCCTGCTTCACGAAGCAGAGGTCGCGCGGGAAACAACCGGCCAATCTCAAGAGGACAATTTGATCACGCGGTCTACAGTCAGGTTGCGGAGAGAGGACGCGCTGTATCTTCATCCGGAAAGATTGGAGGCGGAGCTGCCCGCCACCTCGCGCGCCACGCGGGATCTGAATGCTCTGCTTAAGATCAGTACGACAATTAATTCGGGGCGGGGACTGTCCGAACTGCAAAGCCAGCTTCTACAATTGATTCTCGAAATTATTCCGGCCCAACGAGAAGCTATCTTGCTGGTCGATAGAAGTCAGGCTGTGTTCTCCTTAGTTTCCGGCTGGGACAAAGTGACCGGACGGGACGATTCGATAACAGTGAGTCAAACAATCAGCAGGCAGGTTCTGCGCGAAGGCGTCGCACTTTTGAGTAACGATCTTTTAGCGACTGGAGGCCCTGGGGGAACACCAAGCCTGGCGGAGGCTCGCGTTTGCTCGGTGCTGTGCGTGCCGTTAATTGGCTTCGAAGGCGAGGTTGGCGTCATCTATCTCGACACCAGCGATCCAGCGGCACGCTTTGATGAAGGACACTTGCAGTTGCTTACGGCCATTGCGGCGATCGCGGCGGCGCCTTTGGAAAACGCCCGGCGAGTGGAGTGGCTGGAAGATGAAAACCAGCGCCTGCAAGAAGAGATCCACGTCGAGCATCAGATGATCGGCGAGAACGCCGCCATCCAAGCCGTCTATAAACTAATTGGGAAAGTCGCGCCGACGGACGCAACGGTCTTGATTCGCGGTGAAAGCGGCACCGGCAAAGAGCTGGCCGCGCGCGCGATTCACGGAAACAGCGCACGAGCAGCGAACCCCTTCATCGCGATCAATGGCGCCACGCTTTCCGAGACACTACTGGAGAGTGAATTATTCGGCCATGAAAAGGGCGCATTTACCGGAGCGATTGCGCAAAAGCGCGGAAAGCTGGAAATCGCCGACGGCGGCACGTTGTTCCTCGACGAAATAGGCGAACTCACACCGTTGATTCAGGCTAAGCTCCTGCGCGTGCTGCAAGAACATGAATTCGAACGAGTGGGCGGCACGCGGTCGATCAAGGTTGACGTGCGAGTCGTGACGGCAACCAATAAGGATCTCGACGAAGCAGTCAGCAAAGGCGCCTTTCGGCAAGACTTGTATTACCGTCTGAACGTGGTGTCGATCACTATGCCACCTCTCCGGAATCGCCGCGACGATATTCAACTGCTGGCGAGTTACTTTGCTTCGGTCTACAGCAAGAAATGCAAGCGACGAATCAAGGGAATCTCTGCGGAAGCGCGCGCCTTACTGCGAGCATACGATTGGCCAGGGAATGTTCGGGAATTGCAGAACGCGATCGAGCGCGCCGTGGTACTTGGCTCGACTGAATTGCTCACGCCTGAGGATCTACCTGAGGCACTATTTGAAACCGGAGACAACAAGAGCCTTCCAGTGTCCAGCTATCATGATAAGGTTGCCGAAGCTAAAAAGCTGATCGTCATTAAGGCCGTTGAGGAAGCTGATGGCAATTACACCGAAGCTGCCAAGCAGCTCGGGATTCATCCGACCAATCTGCACCGCTTGATTCGCACGCTGGGAGCAAAAAGGCAAAGGGCTAAGCGCTAAGGGAACTTGCTCTTAGCTCTTTGCCCTTTTACGGTCTGAGGTTGATGTTGTAGGTCTTAATCTTGGAGTTCAAGGTGGTCGGGTTCATGCCCAGCAGACGCGCGGCGCGCGATTGATGGCCGCCGGTTTGATCCAGAGCTCGGCGAATCAGATCGATTTCAAAGCGCCGCACCTCATCGTAGAAGTTGACGCCGCGGCCGACATCGATACCAGAGGAAGCGCCGGCTCCTTCGCGCACCACGGCGCGTGCCGATTGCGGATCGGCGATTTCCGGTCGCAGGCATTCGCGCGAGATCTCGTCGCCCGGAGCGATCACCACTGCACGCTCGACCGCGTTTTCCAACTCGCGCACATTCCCGGGCCACGAATAGTTTTCCAGCAACGACAACACTTCCGGAGCGATCTGCTCAGACACCCGGCGTCCATTTTCTTCGTTGTACTTTCGGATGAAATGCTGCGCCAGCGGCAGTACATCCTCACGCCGGTCCCGCAACGGCGGCAGTTCGATCGGCACGACGGATAGGCGATAGTAAAGATCCTCGCGAAACATTCCCTGGCGCACCGCCTCTTTCAAATCGATATTGGTGGCCGCGATGATCCGCACATCGACGCGCCGCGGGCTGGTGTCGCCGAGTGCCGTGAACTCGCGCTCCTGAATCACGCGCAACAGCCGCACCTGCGTTTCGGGAGGGATGTCTCCGATCTCGTCGAGAAAGATTGAACCTCCGTCGGCGACTTCAAACAGGCCTTTCTTGGCAGCTACGGCGCCGGTAAAAGCGCCGCGCGTGTGTCCGAACAGTTCGGATTCCAGCAACTCGGTCGGGATGTTCGAGCTGTTGACGGTGACGAATGGTTTAGTCGCGCGCAAACTGGCCTCGTGAATTGCCTTGGCAATCAGCTCCTTGCCGGTACCGCTCTCTCCGGTAATCAGAATCGTCGAGCGCGCGGGCGCCACCTGTTCCACGACGCGAAAAACTTCCTGCATGATGTCTGAGCGGCCAACGATTGCGCCGCGATCGACTTCGCGACTCATCGCCTGTCGCAACGAACGGCGCTCTTCTTCTTTTCGCCGTCGCTTGACGCCCGCGGCCACTCTGGCGGTGACGTGTTCATTCTGAAAGGGCTTGCGAATACAGCCAAAGGCGCCCTTCTCCCAGGCCGCTATGGCGGTGTCGAAGGTGGCATAGGCGGTGATCATGACCACGACAGCTTCCGCATCGAGCTTCAGAAACTCTTCCAGAGCGCGCAGCCCGCCAATGCCAGGCATCGACACGTCGAGCAACACTACGTCGTAAGGGCGCTTGGTGTATGCGTCCAGACCTTCTTCGCCGGTCTTTGCGAGGTCGACGCGATAGCCTTCCGCGGAAAGCACCGTTTCGAGCACGTCCCGCATGATCTCCTCGTCGTCAACGGCGAGCACTGAGCCTTTTTTAGCCATGATTAGGTGAAACAGACATTAGTCCGGGTTAATTCGCTTGCTGAGCAATACGGTGGTATTCCCGAGCGAACCTATAACAAAAGCGAGATTATTACCGATAAGAAGAGCAAAAAGCTAATGATGAAGACCGTCCGTGATTATCTGGCAGCGGCTTGCAGGCGCAGCCGTGGATCTTCGGTCGGAAGGGAAATACGAAATGTCGTGCCGAGACCGGGAGTGCTCGAGACGCTGATGTGTCCGGAGTGCTCTTGCACAATGCCGTAGGTAACGGCGAGCCCCAGGCCGGTGCCGCGACCGACACCTTTCGTAGTAAAGAAGGGGTCGTAGATCTTGGCGACGTCGTCAGGCGCAATGCCAACGCCGGAGTCGGCAACTTCAACCACCAGGGAACCATCGTCGCCATTTCGGGTCGACAGCGAAACCCGGCCGTTGCCGTTAGCGATTGAGTCGCGGGCGTTCAGAATCAGATTGGTAAAGACCTGCTGTAGCTTGACCGAGTTGCCATGCACCTGTGGCAGGTTATCGCCATAGTCGCGAACGATCTCGATCTGGCTGCGGCGCAATTGTGGCTCGAGCAGTTGCAGCGTGTCATCAAGCACTCGGTGAATGTCGACCGCATCGAACTCGGCCGCGCTGCCGGTGCGCGAAAAATTCAAAAGGTTATTGACGATGTCGGTGGCCCGTTCGGCCTGGCGCCTGACCTTTAACAGCAGCGCATGCTTTGGATCGCTTTCCGACAACATCCCGAGAAGCATTTGCGTATACGACGAAACGCCGGTCAGCGGCGTGTTGACTTCATGGGCGACGCCGGCCGCGAGCAAGCCGATGGACGAAAGCTTTTCACGCTGTTGCAGTTGCTCTTCGAGTTGCAGACGTTGCGTGACGTCTTCGAACACCCCGAGCGCTCCAGTCTGCTCATCCGAATCGGCGCAGAGTGGCGCCAACGCAATATTGAGGACCAGAGAACGACCCGCGCGGGTCGCGGTGTGTAACTTATAAATCTGCCGCGTCTGAGGCAGATGCCAGCCGTCGGGGCCCAACACCTGATGAAGCGTGTCGGCAAAATCCTCGGCGAACAGCTCCTCGACTTTTTTCCCGATTACCTCATCCCGCGTAATCGAAAAGATCTCTTCCAGGGCTGAGTTCAGACGTGTGATGCGCCCATCGAGATCTACGGCCATCAAGCCGACATTGATCGACTCGACAATCGATTCGTTGAATTCTTTCAGCAGCTCGAGTTCCGCGGCGCGATGCTGTTGTTCCTGGTAAAGCAGACTGTTTTCGATCGCCACCGCGATGTAGCCCGACACGGTGCGCAAGATCTCGACGTCCTCGGACGAAAGCAGCGCGCCATCGGCGGAACGACCAAGTCCAATCACGGCCACCATCCGGCCGCGCACCACGCAGGGGACATAGTAGTGCAGCACGCGACGCACGAAACCATCACCCTCGGGCACCATCTCGAGGTCGTCGGCACGCACTACGCCGGTTTCAGAGGAACGAGTGCGAATCATGTCGCGAAAATCAGCTGGGACGTTGATTTGTCCCAGGCCAGCAGCACGCGCCACTCGGTATCCTGAGGGATCAAGAGGGTCCTCGACAAAAATCGCCAGCCGCTCGACGTTCATTACGTCGCGCAGGTGCGTGATTAGCGAATCAATCAAGGGATCGAACGCCGTCGCGGAAATGGTGCGACCGAAGTCCAGCAGACTGCGGCGCAGATCATAGCGCTGGCCGTAAAAGACCCGGTCCACCCGTTCCTGGAGGAAATTCTTTACCGGCGCGGCAATCATCACGATGCAGGCCATCGCCGCCACCGAAAGAATCAGGCGCAAAGTGATTTCGCCCGTTGAAGCCACGTCCCCGCTAAAGGCAAAGAGACCCGTGAAGTAAACGATGGCGCCGATGGCTACGGCAATCGCCAAGGTCGTAAACGCGTAAACGGCGACGCGCCGGACCACCAGTTCTACGTCCATCAAGCGATAACGCACAACCGAATAGCCGAGCGACAGCGGAATCAGAATGAGCGGTAGGAACGACGCGTCAGTTAACGATCCGGCTGTGTCCTCGCCGATGAGGTAGCCAGTCCCATAAAGCAACATGAAGGGCAGGATCGCGAGTAACGAACCCCACACGACCCACTTCAGTTGCTGACGAGCAACGGTGTTCTTGCTGATCACGAAACGCCGGACAAGCAAGGCGGCGCTGGCCACCAGGGCGATCGCAAAATGAATGAACGACGCCTTGTAAAAGCGGACCACGAATTCCGGCGAATAGCCAATCAACTTACCTGCAGAGGGCAGTACCCGAGTGAGTTCGCCGTTAAAAAAGACGGCTGTCGCAACGCCGAGCAGAACGAAAGCGGGGAGGTAGAGCAGTACGCTGCGCCAGCGACGCGCCTCGAACAAATGATAACGAACGGGATAGATCGCGCTGAAGTGCAAAAATAAGGGCGCGAACATGATGAAGCCCGCGTTGCGCAGGAAGGCAATCGCCAGGTCCAGATCCTTGTACGTTCCGATAGGCGTATAGAAATGGAAAACGAAAGCGGCGAGGCAGAGAGAAGCGAAGTGCAACACAAACGGCGAACGTCCGCCCTGTTTGAAAATCACGAACAGTCCGACACAGAGGTAAACCAGGCCGATCAGGTTTACGTAGAGGTCGCGGGCCGTCCAATTCTGGATCGATCCCAGGTTATCGAGGTCGGCATAATAGTTACGCGTTTCCGAGGGGTAGGAGGGCCGCTCGATAAAGTAATGAATTTCTCCACCGACCCGTGCGTTGTCGAGGTAGATTTGGACATCTTTGGCGTCGGCGATTTGTTCGCATTTCGGGCCGCGCGTGATATTCGCACAGCTGCGACCGTTAGGACTGATCGCGAGCAGATGATCGCCGGGAACCAGTCGGGCTCTGGCTGCGGCGGAACCCGGTTCGACAGCTTTGGCGATGACACCCTGCGAAGTATTAACCCAGGTGACGCCGTCCCAGGGCGGCGGCTGATGCTGCAACCGCTGCGAAAAGTTTAGCGCTCCGGCGGCAATCAACAATGCCGCCGCTACGAGCAACAACCACGTCCTTCCTGTTAACCCTGAACCTTTCATCTCAGATCACGTGCATCTTAACGTCCGCGCACACCCCAGCGCTCTGGATTTAAGCAACCCATGTTCCAACTCGGATGACTCCCTTCAATGGTCTTCAATTCGGGACGTCTGACAAAGTTCTTGAGTTTGCGCGCCACTTCAGGGCTCCTCAGAAATCTGTGACACAATTTCGAGTAAGTCAGCATGTCCAAGTTTTCGTAGTCGTCCGAGATTTTGGAGAAACACAGAGCCTGTAACTGAAGAGGGCGGGAACGAAAGGCTGAAGGATCCGTGCCGCCTTACGGCTCAAAATCTGACCGCAATGCCTCCGCGCAGCGAGCGGCCGTTCGGTCCAAATTCGAGCAAGGCTTCGCCGTTACCAGTGCGCGATTGGAAGTCGAGCAGATTGCGCGCATCAACGACCGCCTGGGCGCGAACGGGTAAACCAAACGTCGGCAGATCCTGTGTGACCTGAATGCTGAGCGAAGGATCGTAAACCGCCAAACGACCCGCGAAAGGATCTATCGCGAACACGGTCGCTTGTGGGGAGAACCGAAACACGGTTTGCACATGCGTGCCGGTGGACCAATCGCCGGTAACTTGCAAGGCGGCGGTTTGGAAGAAGCTATTGCTAAAGAACTCGGCCGGATTCGTCAGCCCATTTGACGAGAGTTTCTGTCCGCGACCGAATGAATAACCCGCCGAGGCACTTAATCCATGACTCAACCGACGGGAGTAAACCATGCGGACACCGCGCGCTGAGCCTTCCTGATTGGCCACATGCTGAATTGCGGCTTCGTTTTCGCCAGAGAATGCCGATAGCGGCGTGGTCATCAAGCCAACCCCTCGACCACTGGTCAGATCCAGAAAGGTAGTAGCTTCCACGCGAGAGCGATTGTCCAGCACACGCTCGATTCCGAATTCCAGACGCCGGCTTTGACCCATGACCGCGCGTCCGCCGACGAATGCGATGGGCTGGGTGTTCGGCTGTTTGAAAACCACGTCACCGGATTCAAAACTTGCTGAGCTTTGCTGTTCCGTTTCCTGCCCGCCCGGTGCATACGCCGCATGCACGCGCGTCCGGGCATTAGCGTCAAATCGGATTCCCAGTCTTGGACTGATCGCGGACGCATTGCCCGCGCCCATGAAACGCGAGTAATCAACTCCCAAAACTACAACGACGCCGTCGCGCACAATCCATTCGTCAACCGCGCGCACAGACATCTGGTCAAGTGAGCGCGGCGCTCCCGGCTTTGCCTTCGGCGTGAAGGTCGAGAGACGAACCGCGCCGGCGGTCAGATTCAAGCGATGTCGTTCGTTGGCTCGCCAACGAGCGCTGGCTTCGAATCGCTGCGGGGCGCCGGCGGTACCGCTCTGGCCGTCAAAAATGAGATCAATACTTTCTGAGACCGGCAACGCAACCGCGAAGTTCACCCCCTCGTAGGCTGACGCAAACGGATTCGTGGAAGCTGCAAAGTAGGTCTCGAGGATTCCCTGGGTGCGAACTCCGCCATGTTCATCCCTGCGCTTTTCTTCTGCCGCTGTCGACACATCGTCGCCTTCGACCGCGGCGATGGCCGAGTCGTCACCTTCATTCGCCTGAAAGATCGAACGGCGGCCCTGCACTGAGCGCAGGGTCCACTTAACGTTCTCTTTATCTTTGCGTTGATTGACCAGCGTGTTCGGCGAGTTGGCGGGTTCCAGATTGAATCGATAGGCAATCTCGGCTGACGCGTTCACCTGCACTGACGAAAAAAGGACGTCGTTGAAGCCCTCAGCAATCGCCCTCAACGAGTAACGGCCGGCAGGAACCTTCGCTGAGAAGCTGCCATCGGCGCCCGTGCGAGTCTGTCTGACGATCTGGTTCGCACCCTCGCGAATTAACTGAATCACGGCCCCAGCCAGGGGCATGCCCTTATTGTCTCGGACTGTTCCACTGATGGTTGCCAGACCGCGGGTGCCTTTGCCCTGTACCGAAACAGACATCCCTACCAGCGCAGCAAGGGCCACCAGCGGTGCGGTAAATCTGAAAATTGTTCTCATTGCGGCCGAACCTCCGGGCAAAGCTCGCGCGGTTCTGCGTGGCTCAGTTTTAGAACGAAAGCGGAGAGTAAATCTCAAGTTCGTTCGATTCTCCGGTTTGTACATCAGATGCCTGAGCGGTAGTTCGGGATTCTCTCGTCCCGATCCATCGTCCCGCCCGGGCGAGGGAGACCTTCACCCGTTTGAATGCTCCAATTGTTAGCCACCGGCCGGACTCGTGTCAAGCCATAGCCGCCGTCTGACGACGATTTTGCCGCGTCTTTTCTCCGTGTTACGATGGACTACCTAGCGACCAGTGATTAGTTTTCACCGAAACGATGATCGATCAAGTACAAACGACCCGCCTCCCCAACGGCCTCACAATTCTGACCGAACACATGCCTGGGCTTCGTTCCGTGAGTCTGGGAATTTGGGTGCGCCGCGGTTCGCGCCATGAATCGCCGGCGCTGAACGGGATTTGTCATTTCATCGAACACGCCTTATTCAAAGGCACGCATCGCCGATCGGCGCACCAGATCGCCAGCGAGTCCGATCGTTTAGGCGGACACCTGGACGCCTATACCGCCCACGAGATTACCGGCTTTGCGCTGAAGGTGGTTGATACGGCGTTGCCCCAGGCATTTGATCTGCTCGCAGACTTGCTCGCCAATCCACGGTTTGACGAAGAAGATCTGAATCGCGAGCAAAGAGTGATCATCGAAGAAATGAAGATGATCGAGGACACGCCCGACGAGCTGCTCACCGAACTTTTCCACGCTGCTTACTTTCCTAATCATTCGCTGGGCCGGCCAATCGAGGGTACTGCAGAAACCGTATCGTCATTCAGACGGGCCACGATCGCCGAGTTTCATGAGCGCAACTACGCGCCGCGCAATCTGGTCATCGCCGCAGCCGGCAATATCAATCACCGGCAACTCGTAGAACTAGCCGGCCAAATGTTTGGCGTGGAAAGCAATGGAATAGAACCAGCATTGGCCGGGCCGGTTTCGCCGCAACCTGCCGCTCCGATTCTGGTCGAGCGCAAGAGCGAATTGGAGCAGGCGCATTTGATCATCGCCGCACCCTGGCCTTCGGCAAAAAGCCAGGATCGTTACGCGGCCAGCATGCTGGGAACGATAATCGGCGGCGGCACGTCCAGCCGCCTTTGGCAATCAATTCGCGAAGAACGCGGGCTGGCATATTCAATCGGGGCGGGCGGCAATACCTTTACTGACATAGGGATGTTCACGATCTATGCCGGCACCTCGCCGGGACATCTGGATCAAGTCGTCGACCTCTCGCTTCAGGAGCTGCGCCGCGCAGTGCGCGAGCCGGTTACTTCGGAAGAACTGCAACTGGCAAAAGAGCAGGCTGTCTCTTCCGTGCTGTTGAGTCTGGAATCGTCGAGTTCCAGAGTCGGCGCTTTGGCGCGCCAGGAAATTATTCACGGGCGGCGATTTTCTCCCGAAGAAATAATTCGACGAATCGAAGCCGTGACCGCGCAAGATGCGCAGCGCGTCGCCCAGGAGTGCTTTACGACGCCGACGCTGGCGCTGGGTGCGCTGGGCAACTTGAATGGCTTTTCGGCGGACCGGGCCCGTTTGGAAATTTGAAATTGCCACAGAGACACGGAGACACAGAGAAATTCAAATCAGAACAGCCTGGAGGAAGCAATTGGTAACGGTCATCAAAGTCGTCGTCCAGCCGCCTTTTAGTCTTCCTTGCTTTTTCTCTGTGACTCTGCGTCTCTGTGGCCCGTTTCCGTTGTAGAATCTCCTGAAATGAAAATCTCTGTACTTGGCAGCGGCTCAACCGGCAACGCAGTGCTACTGGTCGCCAATGGCACGAGGGTGCTGGTCGATGCCGGCCTGAGCGCGCGCGAGATTGCGCGCCGCATGTCCCTGCTCGGCGAAGATCCAAATGCGCTGGACGGCATTTTGATCACGCACGAGCACGGCGATCACGCGGGCGGCTTGCGCGTTCTGACAAAAGACCTCGACTGTCCCGTTTACATTTCTGCCAAAACTCGCGACGCCTATATCAGCGAGCGGCGCAACGTGTCCAATGACGAGCCGCGCCGGCGTGCCGATGCGCTTAAAAACTGCGCTGTAGAAATCGATTCAGGTCGCGATTTTCAGATCGGCCAGATCGATTTTCATCCGTTTACCGTGCCCCACGATGCGGTGGACAACTTTGGTTTTACGGCGACACATGATGGCGTCAAGGTGGCGACGCTGCTGGACTTTGGCCATGTGACCACCCTGATTACAGAACGGCTGCGCGGCTGCGCGGCCATCGTGATGGAATCAAATCACAGCCGCGACATGCTCAAGACAGTCGAACACTACCCCTGGGAACTTAAGCAACGAATACTTTCCCGGCTCGGCCATCTCTCAAACGAAGATGTCGCCGAATGGCTGTTGGACGGTTTCGATGGCCAGGCGAGTCACCTTGTGCTGGCTCATCTTTCGCAGCGCGCTAACAATCCGTATCTGGCGAAAATTACAGCCGAAAGCGCGCTCCAGGAACGTTCGCCGCTTTTTGCCAACGACACGCAGGTCACACTTTCATTTCCGAAAGAGCCGACCGCCTGGATCGAAGTGTGAAACGTTTGCAGAAGCCCGCGGGCAAGCAAGAGCTGCAAGTGGTAGGACAATTGATGAGGAATATCGGGCTCTTTGTCATCCCAGCCCTGGTTGTGATCTCGGTGGCCTGTAGCCAGGGCATCCGCCGCAGCGGTGTCCCGGCCGGCGCGCAGGCGGCACTGGACCGGTCTTTGGAAGACATCGACGCGGGTCGCTACGAAAAGCTCTATCACGAAGCCGCCAACGAGTGGCGTAACGAATCGACGCTGAACGAATCCAAAGCTACGTTTCAAAGGCTGCGCGACAAACTCGGAAACGTTCGCACGCGGAATCTGCAAAGCGCGCGCGAAGAACAAACTTCGACCGCGCCCATCAAGGGACATTCAGTCGTGATCGTTTATCAAACTACATTCGAACGTGGCGAAGGCATGGAAACCCTTACGCTGCTGGAACACGGTGGCCAATGGTATTTGGCGAGATACTTCGCCAGTTCAAGTCAACTGAAGTAGACGTCCGCAGATTACGCCGATTACACAGATAGCAGCAAAGAGAGGGTTGCAACATTTCGACTCTTTCGGCCTATTAAGGATTTTTCGGTTTCTCAGTTCTGCGTAATCTGTGGATAGATAACTGAATCATGATTGATCGCTACACATTACCCGAAATGGGCGCGCTCTGGTCGGAGGAGAACAAGTTCCAGAAATGGCTGGAGGTGGAACTTGCGGTCTGTGAAGTTCACGCTGAGATGGGCACCATCCCGCGCGACGCGCTGGAACAGATCAAGAGCCGCGCAAAGTTTTCCGTCGAACGCATCAACGAAATCGAGAAGACCACCGACCACGACGTCATCGCGTTCACGACCAATCTGGCGGAATCGATCGGGGACGCCGCGCGTTTCGTGCACTACGGCCTTACGTCGTCCGATGTGGTCGACACGGCGAACGCGCTGCTGCTGCGCGATGCCTGCGATATTCTGCTCAAGAAGATCGATGCACTTTTGCCCATCCTCCAGCGTCGCGCACTTGAGTTCGAACACACGCCGCAGGTCGGTCGCACGCACGGCATTCATGCTGAGCCGACTTCATTCGGCTTAACCTTTGCACTCTGGTACGACGAGATGCAGCGCAACCGCGAGCGTCTGGCGCGCGCGCGCGCGGCCGTCGCTGTCGGCAAGATTAGCGGCGCGGTCGGCGCTTTCGCGCTGCTGGATCCGCAGGTCGAAGAAAAGGTCTGTGCCCGTCTGGGACTAAGAGCCGCGCCGGTCTCAACTCAGATCGTGCAGCGCGACAGCTATGCCGAGTATCTCTGCACGCTGGCGGTGATCGCTTCCTCTTTGGATAAGTTCGCCTTGCAGATTCGCCACTGGCAGCGCACCGAAGTGCGCGAGGCCCAGGAGAAATTTAAGCAGGGCCAGAAGGGCTCCAGCGCAATGCCGCACAAGCGTAACCCGATTGTGTCAGAACGTATCTGTGGCATGGCGCGAGTGGTGCGGGCGCATAGCATAGTGGGTTTGGAAAACGTAGCCCTTTGGCACGAGCGAGACATTTCACATTCATCCGCCGAACGCGTAGTGCTGCCGGATGCCAGCATCGCCACCGATTACATGCTGCACAAAATGGCCTCGCTGGTCGACGGCCTCATCGTCTATCCCGAACGCATGCTGGAGAACCTGAATGCCACTCGCGGATTGATTTTCAGCGGACAGTTATTGCTGGCCCTAACGCGGGCAGGAGTTGCGCGCGAGACGGCTTATGAATGGGTACAACGCAACGCAATGAAGGTTTGGGACGAAGGCAAAGACTTTCACTCGCTGATTTCCGGGGATCAGGATATCGCGGCCCATCTGTCGAAAACGCAAATCGACGGGGTGTTTTCTCTCGACACCTATCTGCGCAACGTCGATCAGATTTTTGCGCGCGTGTTTGATGGGAAGGCGATGAGCCAACCTTAAACGACGGATGTTTATTCGGGTTATGCGGAACTTATTTTGTCCACTTCTCCGCCATCGGGCCAATTACCGGTAACCGGAACTCAGCGCCGCCATAGGCCTTGACCGCCGCGTAAATCAAACCACCTATGTAGCAAGCGAACACCGCCAGCCAAATCAGCCCGAACAACATGCTAAACAGGCCGCCGATAGCTCCACTGTTGGTGGCGGCGCTGGCGGCAAAGCCGGCGATGGCCAGAATGATAGTGATTATCCACACGGCGATTGCCACCACTATAAAGGCGACATGCAGGAGGATGGACTGCAGCGCGTGAAACTTTACGAAGCGGTTTTCCTTTTCCATGATGAGGCAGATGATCGCAATGATGCCGATGGGATAGCCGAGCGCCGCCGCTACGTTGCCGTCCAGTCCGAGAGCAGATTTACCTGTATCCATCTAGAGTCCTCCTGTCGAATTTAGGGTTTGCTTTCCTTGTTAACAATGTTCCAGGCCAAATTGCCAATGGCGGGCAACTTATACCACTGGCCGCCGTAAGCTTTCATTCCCGCCAATAACCAAAACGCCAGAATAATTAGAGAGACAACACACCACAGTCCCCAGGTGACAAAAAACGAAACGAAGTCTAAACTCGCGATTCGCAAAATTCCTCCAAGTATCTCAATCACAATTGAAAGCACGAGGTAAACCGCGAAAAGGAAAAGCGATTGCACGGCATGAAATTTTACGAAACGATTCTCCTTTTCAGTAATCAAGAATACTATGCTGAGAATAATTCCCAGACAGCAAATAATATTCCCGATATAGCACAACATCGCACCGACGTTGGACTCCAGGCCCAGACTCGTCTTGCCGCCGGGAGCGCCCGATGGTGGTCCGCTTTCCTGATAAGGAGCTGACATTTCGCTGTCCCCCTCTGGCGATGAATTTATGAATGAGTTATGGCAACGCCGCAAATACTATGATATTGGCTACGCTAAACGCAATGTTTTGGCGTAATATCTTGCGTTCAAGATTAGTTTAGAAAGTCGTCACCAACTTTCACAGAAGCGAATATCAGGAATGAAAGCCAAAGTCTTCGTAACCTTGAAAGCCAGCGTCCTCGATCCGCAGGGCAAGGCCATCAAACATTCGGTCGAACTGCTGGGCTTTAACGGCATCAGCGACATCCGCCAGGGTAAATACTTCGAGATTGCGATCGACGGCGCGCTCAGTGAACAGCAGGCGCGAGATGAAGCGATGCGGATGGCGCGCGATGTGCTCTCGAATCCGATCATCGAAGACTTTCGCGTGGAGATTGAGAAGTGAATCTGATTCAGCTCTTTGGCGTGTGAATTGGATTTTCCGGTTAACGAGACAAATGAAGAGACTTTCCATCGGCGTCATCCTGGGCCTTGCGTGCGCTCTTTCTCTCTATGGTCAGAAAAAGTCTGACCGCGAAAAGGACGGGCTAACCGGTCCGGTAAGCACCATCGAGACTGGTAGAATTGATTACAGTTTGATAGAGGGCCGAACCCTCGAAGGCAAGGGCGCGCGCTCGCAAGTCATTTCGTACAACGGCGAAGGTCAAAGGCTTGAACGGAACACTTTCGATCCAAACGGGGAGTTCCTGGAAAGACTGGTTTATACCTATGACTCGGGAGGTCGTAACACCGGCTACGAGGAGTATTACAAGGCTGCCACGAAGCCACGCCGGCACGTTTTTCTGCTCGACGACAAAGGGAATCAGACAGAGTACAAAGTCTATGAAGCCGGCGGTACTTTAGCCAGCCGATTTCTGTATAAGTATGACGACAAGCAAAACAAGACGGAGGAGATCTTTTACAGCTGGAATGGAGCCCGGACGGGCAAACTTGTTTACGAGTACGATGATCGGGGAAATCAACTCACTCAGACTTCTTACAATCAAGATGATTCGATCAGTTGGAAAAACTTCACCAGTTATGATGGCGCCGGACGCCGATTGCAGTGGACGCAGCTTCAGAACGAGATTTTACGGTACCGAATCTTTTCAAAGTATGACGACCGGGGACGAATAATCGAACAGCAAACATTTGAGTTCAATGCGCCACCAAATATCCACATCTCGCACGCACCGGTACCCGGAAAAGTTGTCTACACCTACGACGATGATAAGAGGACGAAAGAAGTCTCGAGTTATAGCGAGTCCGGCTTACTAAAGGATAGAATTGTTTATTCTTACGACGATAAAAATAATGAAGTTGGGCGCGCCGCGTATGCATCGGACGGCGTCATGAACGAAACCGTCATTCAGTTGTGGGACAATGTGTTCGATCCGCAAAGCCGATTCAGGGGGATCCTTAAAGGCAAGCAGCTTTCCAGTTTCGAATATGATGCACACGGAAATTGGACGAGGAAAACATATCTGATTCAGCCCGCAAACTCAGATAAACCTCGAGTATACCGAGCGGAATATCGAACCATCACTTATTTCTGAATCACGACGTTTCGGCGGAATCAAGAGTTGAACCATGAAATTCGGCGTCATAGTCTTTCCCGGCTCAAACTGCGATCACGATGCGTATCATGTGATCTCGAAACACGTGGGCCAGCCGGTGGATTTCATCTGGCATCGCGACACCGACCTGGGCAGTTACGACGCGGTGATCATCCCCGGAGGCTTTTCCTACGGCGACTACCTGCGGGCAGGCGCCCTGGCGCGCTTCTCGCCGGTCATGAACTCAGTCAAAGAATTCGCGGCGCAAGGCAATCTGGTGCTGGGCATTTGCAACGGCTTTCAAATTCTCTGTGAGGCGGGCTTGCTGCCCGGCGCGTTGATTCGCAACCGGGGATTGCATTTCATTTGCGAGCATGTAAACGTTCGGGTGGAGAGCGCCCACACGCCGTTTACGCACGAACTCAAAACCGGCGAGGTCCTGCGCATGCCAATCGCGCACGCCGACGGTAACTTTGTCTGCGACGACCAGACCTTTGCCGAGTTGCGCGAAAACGATAGGATCATTTTTCGTTACTGTGATCAGCAAGGCCAACTAACCGATGCCGCAAACCCAAACGGGTCGCGCGACCACATCGCCGGTATTTGCAATCCCGAGCGCAACGTCATGGGTTTGATGCCGCATCCGGAACGCGCCTGCGAAGACCTGCTCGGGTCGAGCGATGGCCGCGAAGTCTTTCGGTCGTTGGCGGGAACGCTGGCGGCCGCGGCCTAGGTATATAGCGCAAGCTGCCGGCTTGCGCACTAACTAACAGTCTGCTTTACATCAAACAGGAAAGGACACGCAAAAAAATGAGACGTCATTCGGGATGGCTGGCAGCCGGGCTGCTTCTGTGCGCGGTGCTCGCGTGCAATCTGGGGACGAACAAAAACAACTCGAACAACTCGAATTCCAATACGAATAACCGGAATTCCAATACCGTGCAAACCAATCGGCCCCCCAACGCCGAGGTCTATGTCGATTCTGTCAGCATGGCCAAAGATGACAATGGCAAACCGGGCGCCTCCACCACCACGTTCGCGCCTTCTGACAGTAAGATCCATTGCGTGATCAATCTCAACAAGGCCAAAGGCGGAACAAAGATCAAAACGGTTTGGGTCGCCGCTGATGTTGAAGGTTACACGAAGAATCAGGAACTGAAGACGCTCGACTACACCACGAATTCTTTCGAAAAGAAAATTACCGGCTACCTGACCAAGAATGAGTGGCCAAAGGGTCAGTATCGTCTGGAAGTCTATATCAACGGTGCACTCGACAAGACGATCGATTACACCATCGAGTAGTTGAAATCCGGTTCCTCGAAGATGAAACGGTGCCCGAAATGCAAGCGTGTCTACGCTGATGAATCCCTGACCTTCTGTTTGGATGACGGATCTCGGCTGATTGCCGGCGTCGCAGAGGGTGGCTCGGCCGATCCGAACGCCACGATCCGCTATCCTCAGAACATCCCGACTTCCAAAACTCAGATGAAACGCTTCTTACCATTTGCAATCATCGCCCTGGCGTTAATCGGAGCCCTGGTTGTGGTATTGGTGTTATGGCGATCTTCGCAGCACTCCAGCACCTCGAACAATGCCACGCCCGATCCTTCAATTCCAGCCGGAGCTGAGCCGCCGCATGTTCGCGGCAACCCGAACGCGCCAGTGACCCTGGAAGAGTTCGCCGACTTTCAATGCGGGGCTTGCGGCGCGTATTACCCGGAGATCAAGAAGATGGAAGCTGAGTTTGGCGATCGTCTGCGGGTCATCTTTCGTGAGCGACCGCTGGTGCCGACGCATGAGCATGCCTTAATCGCGGCGCAAGCGGCCGAAGCTGCCGGCGCACAGAGCCGCTTCTGGGAGATGCACGACAAGCTTTACGAGAACCAGAAAGCGTGGAGCGAGGTTAAAGACGTCGTGCCCTTGTTCGTCGATTACGCTAAACAGATTGGCCTGGATCCGGATCGCTTCATGCGCGATCTGAATGGCGAGGTCGTGGCCGCACGCATCTTTCAGGACGGAAAGCGCGCGCACGCTCTCGGGGTAGACGCAACGCCGACCTTCTTTGTCAACGGCAACGAAGCGAAAGGTGAATCGTGGAAGCCCGATGGGTTGCGCGCGATGATCAATCAGGCGTTAAGCGGAGCGAATCCTAAATGACCGCTAACGCTTTGGCCCAGGCGAGCAAACGATTCGCCTGGGGGTATTTCATTTCGGCGCTGCTTTCCCTGATCGGTTTGGCCGACGCCCTCTACTTAACCATCCAGCATCTCACCGGCGAGAGTCTGCGCTGCACAATCATTTCCGGCTGTTCCGAAGTTCTTAGCAGTCCTTATGCGCAAATCGGATCCGTTCCTTTGGCGGCAATCGGCGCTTTCGCATATTTCACTGTCTTCAGTCTGTCGATCCTGGCCGCTTTCAACTATCGATTCGCCAGGCCGCTACTGGCGGCGCTGGTGGCCGGAATGTTTCTGATGACACTCTGGCTGCTCTATTTGCAGGCGTTCGTGATTCGACACTTGTGCCAGTACTGCCTGCTCTCGGCCGCAGTGACGACTGTCTTGACGGTGCTTGTCTTCTTGGCTGGTCGAAGAAGTCGCCCACGCATCGCGGCGTGAGGTCAATGCCCTCCACGCTGGCAGGTTCTCTTTCGAAGTCGGACTGATCAGTCAGGACACCGCAATTTTAATTCTGGCGACCCGGCTCAGGTGTTACCGGGATCAGCGCAGTGGTCGGGCTGGCTACTTGCAAAGCCTTCAGTGCTGTATCCAGATCTGGACGACCGACCTGCGGCTCAGGTTGTGAGACATCCAACTTCATCGGGCCTACCGAAACTTGCTTTAAAATAGGTAGCAGCAGCAAGGTCAACAGCAAAACAATCGGAATCAGCATAGTCTTCCACTCTTTTGCCAAGTCGAGCCACGGCAAGAATGAGAGGGCGTTGGGTTTAAGTATTGACGGAAGCAGGGCCACGACAAGCAAGAAGAGCAAGACGATTCCCAGGGGCTTGCGCGCCCACGCTGCGGTACCGAACCAGAAGTCCAACCAGGTTCGGCTTTGGCCGCCTCCGCCTTCGAGCTGGTTGGCGTATTCTTCTGCTCCGGCAACGCCTTGCTTTGCAGCTTTCCGCAAGGCGGCCACGGCAGGCCGAACTTGTTTCAAGCGATACAGCACAACCCCCAGGTTGTAATAGAGCTCTCCGGTAAATGTCGTTTCCTTCTCGGCCTTTTCCAGGAACCTGCGGGCCTCGGCGTTGCGGCCCTCTGCAAGTAAAGCCGCGCTAACGCCCAAAGCACAGGCCGCCGATCGCTGATTGGGCTTGCCAATCGCCCAGCCTCGACGATATGTCTGCAAGGCCGCCTGGTTCCGATCAAGCTCGGCGTAACACCTTCCGAGCAGCTCCAGGATATTTTCGTTTTCACCGCTTGCGGCAATCGAGTTTCGACAAGCTTCGATGGCCTCCTCGTACCTCTGGAGCAGCCGGAGGTTCCTTCCCGTTCCAAAGCAGGCCTCGGCCTTTTCGTCCGCGGTCTCAGCTTTCTGTGCTCCTTCGTCGAAAGCTTCTATAGCTTGATCGTGATCCTGCAATCGCTCGTAAGCCTCTCCCAGCTTGATGTGGTAACGCGCAGCGTCCGGATGGCACTCGCAGGCTCTTCGATATGCGATTAGCGCTTCCTCATATCGTTCCAGCCAGGACAGGATGTCTCCCTTTACCGACCAGGCGATCGCGGGAATCGGACCATCGGGAAGACCCCTGCTAAGTTCGACTGCCTGGTTCGTAACTTTTAGACCCTCTGCCCGAGACGCTTCCTTTTGCGCGTCCGGTTCGGTCTTACTGCGGAGGTAAAAAGTGAGACCCTGACCAAGCAAAGCGGCGATTTCATTGGGAACGCCGCTGATTTCCTCGGCAGTCACGGCTGCTTTTTGAAAAGCGAGAAGTGCCTCGTTCGGCTCCTTCAAGGCCAGCAGCACCCAGCCCTTTTGAATCAGGGCGCTGGCCTCAAAAAGCTTCGTTGAGATACTCTGCGGCGCAAACTTGATGGCCTGATCGAACTCGGCAAGAGCTTGCTGATATTTCTCCAGGCCGGCCAGCGCAATTCCGGAAAACAGGTGCGGAATTGCGTTAGCGGGATCAACCTGCAAGAAGGCGCCGGCTGCCTTCAACGCGTCTTCATGGCGACCCACACCCGACAACGAAAGCATTAAGGGGGCCAGATAATCCAGCGAGACACTCAGGTTCGAGTCGAGAGCTTGCGCCTGGTCAAGTGCCTCGAGCGCTTTGTGGAAACTGGCCCGCACAGATAGGGCGTTGCCGTACGCGAGCCACTCTCCGGACTTCCCGTCCGCCGGCTCGTGAGACGCGATAGCTTCGAACTTCTCCATCGCTTCCCTGTTCTTGCCTATTAGCAGAAGCGCGTTAGCCCAGATATTCTGAAACACCGCGTCGTCGTTGCGAGCGGGATTCGCCGCCAAATCCTGAAACATCCGGTCGATTTCATCAGTGCGGCCAAGTGCTAAAAGAGCCTGGGTTCTAATTTCGAGAAACCTCGGAACTTCTTCCGCGTTCGAATCTAGTGCGGCCGCCAGATCCAGCTGAGCCAGAGCGGCATCGAAGGTGCCCTGCTTAAGATTAATCGCTGCCTGTAAGATTCTGAGCGATGTCTTCGAGACTTCATCAGGTGTTACATCAATCTGCTTGTCGACTGCTGCAATCGCTTCCGGAAATCGCTGCAAGCGAATAAGCAACGCCGCCTTCTGGTCCCATCCCGGAACTGCCTGGGGCTCGAGGTCTGTTACCCGATCGAAATCAGACAGCGCTTCATCGTAACGCTCCAAAGCGAGGAGCACGGTTCCTTTGATGAAGAAGAATTGAGCTTGCTGAACCGGTTCGCTCGCCGCCTGGTTGACGGCTTCATTCGCCGCCGCGCGGTCGTCCAGGGCCAGGTCGCTTGATGCCTTTCTCAGCCAGAGGAAGCCACGCTGGCCCAGCGGCATCAGATCGCCGGCGCCTTTGAAAGCTGTGACCGCCTTCGCATGTTCGCCGAGTTGTTGCAGTGCCAGGCCTTGCTGTAGCAACACGAGCCCGAGTTGAGACGGCTCCTTAATCAAAGCTTCCGCCTTGCTCAAAGCCTCCAGCGCTCTTTGGGGCGCGTCAAGAGCGTTTTGGGATACACCTTCAAGGAGCCGTAGATAACCATTTTCGAGAAGTTGGGGATCCGACTTACCAGCGTCCTCGAGTTTCTTGAGGGCACCGGTTGGGTCTTCGGTCTCGTTAAGTGCGGTCATCAATACCGAAAGGGCCTCGGCATCATTGGCCAGGGAAGGCTCGACTTCAATTGCCTTATTGACCGCGGCCAGAGCATCCGGAAATTGGCCCGTGACAATGAGGAGCTTACTTAGACGAAACCAGGTCTGGGCTTGGGATGGATCGAGTTTACTGGCCTCGGTATAGGCAGCGATGGCGTCCGGAAGATTCCCGAGAGACTCATGACTGACCCCCTTCATATACCAGGCGGCTGCACGCTGATCGGCCTCAGGGGAAGCTGCAATGGCTTCGTCGGCAGCTTTCAACGCCTCATCGAATTTGCCGGCATCAAACGCCGACAGGGTCTGGTCGAAAAATTCCTGAGCCGTCATTGCGGGAGCCTCCTGTCAGGGTTGAAGGTCGCACTATTGAGAGACACCAGGCGTGTACGAGGTTAGCAGAGAATCAAAGACGCAAGGCGCTCTTTGGTGGAACAATGTTTAGAGCCCTGATAATTTATTTGAAGCCGCAATACCTGTCAATGCTTTCGGATTGCGATGCCGATGAAGTAACCGACCTAGTTCCAATCGCACCACTCTCGATCAGAGAGCGTCCACCAATCCATCCCAATCGGCTGGCCGTCGGGCGGAGCGTTTGGGCGGGTAAGGTTCATTTTCTTTGGATCTTCCTGAAAGCGCCTGATCTGGTTCGCGGCATAGACGATGAAAGCACGCTGTTCGTCGTCGCTTGTAAGATCGCGCTGGGTCATCAGCCAATCTCTTAATAGACTCAGTCGGTACTCCGCGATCGCGCGCACCTGATTCGAGGTGCGGTCGTTCGCTGCCAGCGTCATCAAATCGTTCAGCACCACCGCGTTCACTGTGCGACGAATTTCGGCGTGATAACCCGAACCGACGGGGACCTTCCAGGTCGCTTCGATAATTTTATCCAGCACTTCATCCCAGCCGGGATAACGCGGATCGCGCGCGTGAAATTCCACCAGCCGCGCCGCCCTCTCCGGATTAAATAAGAAGTCGCAGAGATGATTGGCGAATGCTTCCGCCGGCGCCAGGCCGTCAAAGTTAGGCGAAGTGCGAATGCGAAAGTCTTCCCGTGTGCGCGGGTAACCCGGTGGCCGCGGCGGAATCAGACGCAGTAAGGATTCGGGCAGCGCCAGCGCTTCCGGCCTTAAGGTATCAAGTACAGTTGATAGCGCGCGTCTTTGCTCTTCCGGCGGAACAATCTGCGGGTTCTTGTCACCTTTCGCGCGTAGGCTGAACGTGTAATCCTCTCCGCCGACCAACTTCGCCGCCGCTTCAACCTGATAGCGGTGATACATGTAGAGCGGCACGAGCACATCTTCGAGCGTGGCCATCGGCGCGCCTTCGCGAATATTGTTTTCGCCAAACCGATCGAGCGCCGCCGCGCGCACCTTCATTAAATCGCTGAGCGCATCCACGGCGTTCTTGCCGTTGTCCCAAAGATGGGCGACTGAGCTGGAAGCTCCTGGAGGCCGCGCATCCTGATCGGTGAGATACACGAGTCCGTGTTTGAAAGCATCGCTCAGAATTTTATCGAGCGCGTCTTGTTCATTGGTCCCGGCGGGAAAATCCTGATAGCCATAAGCAATCGTCACCTTGTCCCATTCGCCAATGCCGCGCGCGTACGCGTCGGAAATATTCGGGATCCCGTCAGGGCCGAGCTTCACCAGCGGCGCCGGATAATCCATGACGGAAGCGCGATCTGAAATGCTGGCGGCAAAATTGTGTTGCAGTCCGAGCGTGTGGCCGACCTCATGGGCCGCGAGTTGCCGCAGACGAGCGAGCACGATCGACTCCATAATCCTGGCCGTGTCCGACTTGCCTTTCTGGTAAGGCGCTAATAATCCTTCGGCGATGAGAAAGTCCTGCCGGTCGCGCAAAGAGCCTAAGCTCACCCGGCCCTGAATGATTTCTCCCGTGCGCGGATCGGTGAGCGCGTTACCGTATGACCAGCCGCGCGTCGACCGATGCACCCACTGGATCACGTTGTAGCGCACGTCCATCGGGTCCGCATTGGCCGGCATGACTTCGACCCGAAACGCGTTGCGGTATCCGGCAGCTTCAAACGCCTGGTTCCACCAGCTAGCGCCTTCGATCAATGCGGAGCGCACCGGCTCAGGCGCGCCGCGATCGACGTAGTACACGATCGGCTTGACCGGCTCGCTGATGACCGCCGCTGGATCCTTTTTCTCTAAACGATGATGGCTAATGTAGTGCTTCGTGATCGGCTCGCTGATTGGCGCGGCAAAATCCATGTAGTCAATTCCGAAATAGCCGGAGCGCGGATCATTAGCGCGCGGCTTAAATCCCGACGGCGGCAACTCAACAAACGAATGATGCTCGCGCACGGTGATCGCCTGGGGATTCGGCGTTACCTGCCGCAGCATTGGACCCGGTTCTTCGCCGGTGAAGGTAAGCGTCGCTTCGACTTCAGTGTTCTGCGGAAAGTTTTTCGTGTTTCTGAGATAGAAAGCGCAGCGAGTTGGATCCAAACGGAAGACTCCCTGCTGCAAACGTTGCAGCGTGTTCGGAACCTGATGCGCGTCGCGCAGGTAAAAGGCGGTGGCGTCGACCAGCGCCCGGCCGCCTTCTTCGGCCGCAACTTCAAATCCCCACAGCGTCGATTCGGCAAAAGCGTCTTTGACCGCGCGGCGTTCGTCGGCGTTGTCGCTGTTCGCACGAAAGCCGTAGTTCGATGCTATCAACAGAACGCGAGGCCCGGTGCGTTCAAAGCGCACGACGTAACTTTGGCCAAGCTGGCCTCGATCCAAACCGATATCGTTCGAACCGATGGCGGCGGGCAGAGACTCAACATAAAGAAACTCGGAATTCCACTTGTCGATCTCCAGCCAGACTTTGCCGGCTTTGGCGTCCCAGTAGAAGGGAACGTAGCCGGGAAACTTTTCCATGCCGGCGACTTTTTCGGCGATGGTTTGGATTTTCGTTTCTGAATTAGTTCTGCTCTGCGCAAGCAGAGCAGAACTGAAGAACAGGAGAATCGAAAACAGGGGCATGAGACGTTTCATCTTTTACCTCGAACTTACGTCAATCGCCTAAATCTCCATCCACAGATTACGCAGATGACACAGATTAACGGTATCTCACCAGACGTCGGCATCGTTATGGGCGCCATGGAGAATCAAACCTGGTAAGCACTCCGTAGCTCTCAAGGTCCTCTGTGTAATCTGCGCAATCTGCGGATTTCACGCCTTATTTCTGGTCCAGTTTCCTGCCCGCATTCAAATTATCGAAATTCAGAATCGCGTTAAAGACGAGGAAGTAGCTGCCCGCGGTCTGTCCGCGCCAGAAGGGATTGTTTGAGAAGAGCACGACGTGGCCGCGCTCGAGCGGCGAATCGATCACCGCGGCGCGTTGCGCGATTTCATCACCACCATCAAGCAAACCGGACACCAAAAGCTCACGCGAGTCCGCGTAACGCAGCACCACCCTCGGGCGCAGCGCGGGCGGAATCAAGCCAATCAGATTGCGGCGCTGCTCTTCAGTGATTGGCGCCGCTTCCCAAAATTCAGAATTCGGCAGCGGCTCAGGCGCCTCAGCCGGAGGCCGGCCCTGTACCACGTCAGGATCTTCCAGCGTGCCGCGGCCGGTCGGGCGATCGGTATTACGGGGTCCACGTCGCCCACCACCGCCGGCGACGTTGCTGATGTTGAAGATCGGCCCGTTGAAGCAGTAGATCGAAAGCGAATCGCCATACCCGTAAGCGATGGGACTGGCGGAGTCAACAAACTTTGTTCGCAGCACATCGCCGATGGCCTTCAAACGTTGTGAACGTTGGATCGAAACTCCCGGAGTGAACCCGGTTGAGACGGCCAGGTCGGCGGTGTCCATTGTGCCGATGAAAACCCCGCCGCGCTTCACAAAGTTTTGCAGGTTGGCGATCCCGGACCAACCGAGACCGGGACGGATGTCATCAGTTGAAGCAAAGCCGCCCATGTTCGGCGTCAAATCAGTTTTTTTCCACGGGATCGCATTGCCGTACATCGGCAGGCCCTGAATGATCGCGTTGATGCCGCGGTCCACGGGAGCAAAAACGATCACGTCGTACTTTCGATTCAGGTCGGCATCCTTCGACACCTCCTGAGTGCTGATGTAGTCGAAAGGCACCTGCATCTGATCGAAAGCCAAGCGCCACCAGCCTTCATCCTGCGTACTCAGCCAGGTATGCAGGATCGCAACCCGCGGAACTTTAATCGCGTGGGCTTTGACTACCGGCGGCTGACCGACAGCGACGGCCTGCAATCCAAGCTCGGAGACAACCTGATTCAACTCATCAGCCGAGGCATTGCGGATGATGAACGAGCCCCGATTGAATTTCTTTCCCGCCGCTTCGAACGGTTCTTCCGCAGCTTCGAACGTCGCTTTCCGCAGACGATAGCGCAGCGTGATCAGGTTGTTATCGGCGTTGTGATTGACGACATAGATCGAGCCGCTGCCACTCACCCCGCCCGGTGAACGTACTTCGCCGTTGACCCTTTCCATCGCCGCGCTCAGAACTTTCACGTCCGTGACCCGCGCCACCTGCACGTTGCCCAACTCGCCAAAGGTCCAGCCCGTGTCGTCATAAACATCCTGTTGCGGATCTTTCGGGCTCCAGTATTGATAGTCGAGCAACGCGTCGGCGATACGGCTGTAAGGCTGATCCATGCGCACGATGTAACTGCCGGCAGGGAAAGTGCGCGCCTCGGTATCAGAAGGCTTGGCAGCCGGCGAAGGTGCCGCCTTGGCTGTAGACGACGGACTACTCGCTGATGCCGGCTTACCGTTACCGCTATCGGATTTTTTCTTTCTCACGCTCACCGTGAACGGCGCGGTGGCGCGATGAATCTCGCATCCTTGCAACTGCAGCACTCGTAAGAGGTTCGCCTGGTTACCGGGACGTGGATCGTCACCCGGAAAGACGTACGCGGCCGGCCCTTCGTTCTTCGGCTTTTCAATCGATCGCCGGGCTTTCAAATAAAAGTTCTTGAGGAACAACTTGCTGTTCTTGCTGAAATAGTCGAGCGAGATAAGCAACGCCGTCTGCTCATAATTATTGTTATTGCGCTGTGACCATTTCGCGCGCGGCAGCGGCGGATTCTGGCGATACCATGTGCGCGAGTATTCGTCCGGCGAAAGCGTGCGCACGAGAGTGTCGGCGCCGGCATTGCCGAAGGTTTCGTAAAGCCGGCTGATGCCGTTGTGCGTCGCTGCAATAAACATCAGATACCCGGGCGACCAGGTATCGAACGTGCCGTGCGCAAACACTCCAGGCATGCCGAACTTGGTCATTTCGGAAACGTTCTTCCAGCCGATCATCTGCCACTCGTCCGTCAGAATCGGATCGACCCAGGCGTTGTACGGCCCATCACCGATCGTGTTGTCATAAAGATAAGGAACAGATTCGTGGAGATCGTGCAGGACAATCGGCTTCCAATCGAGATAGACCTTCATGATGTTGCGCGTCAGCTTGAGCGACAAACCCATCGCGTCGCGATTGTTGTCGTGCGCGACATAGTGGCCCCAGTAAAGCAGCGGCGGCCAGTTTTCATGCGGGTGAGCCAGGTGCCAGTTGTAAACATCGACCATGCGATTGCGGCCGTCGACCTCGACCACCGGTGTGATCAGCGTGACCATATTGTCGCGAATCGACTTGATGTAAGGACTATCATCGACCGCCAGACGATAAGCGAGTTCCATCAAAGCTGTCGGCGCGCCGGTCTCAACCGAGTGAATCGTGCCGGTGATGTAATAGATGGGAAAAGACTGGGCCACCAGGCGATCGGCTTCGGCTTCATCGAAATTGATCGTGCGCGGATCGCCCAGCTTCGTCAGGCGCGCGCGATTCTCTTCCATTCGGGCGAGCAGTGTTTCGGAAGCGATCGCCACGGCAATCATTTCGCGGCCTTCTTCGGTAGTGCCGATCGAAAAGACCCGTACCCGCGGGCTGGCTTTCTCAAGCAGGCGCAAGTAGCGATAGACGTCTTCCGCGTAAGGCAGCTTGCCCGGCGATCCGGCGACATCACCCAGCACGACTTTCGGCGTCGGTACGTTTGGCGACGCCGGCAAATAGTCAGTTAGAGGCGAATTGAAAAATGTTTCGGTGGTGTACTCGCGAATCTTCTTCGTGTACTCGTCATCGATGGGTTGGCTCGGGTCGCGACTGTATCCGTTTTGCGCGCGGACTGACAACGCGGCGGCAGAAATCAACAGCAAGCTTGCCATCAGCAAGCGGCCGATTCGTTTGAGATTCATTTGGACTCCTTCGGAGACTGGCGGCATGAAGCGTCGGTTCTTGATGAACTCAGATTAATAGAGAGAAGAAGATGCTTTTAAGCTAAAGGCGGGTGCTAAGTCAAATGTTTATTCGGAAGGGCGAGTATCGGCTTGCAGTCTCTGCGCCACCGAGAAAAAACAAAAAGAGCGGACCTCGACGAGGCCCGCTCCCTTCCGCAATCGACCAGTTGTGATCAGACATTACTTCGTGTGCGCGACAATCTCGACTGATTGCGGCCGTTGCCGCGTTTTGTCCATTTCTTTTGCCAGCCGGTTCTCAGTCTTTGAAGCGAAGAGTCCGCGTCCGTCCGCAGCCCGGTTAGTCCAAACCTGAGAGAGGAAATATTCGTTCCCATAGCGTTTGAATACCAGCCGTTCCGGCGCATCGTTTCGTGTCTGCTGAATCGTGAGCGGCGCCAACACGATCACGCTCGTCTTTGTCTGCGCATTGCTGAGCTGCAATGCGTCCTTTGAGATGCGCTTGACGGTATAGTCGCCAGCCTTCAGCTTCGTCTCGCCGGCGGCGAAATCGAATGGGACGCTCGCCTCGATCCTGCCGCCTGTCTGTGCATTTGCCGTCATAACGGCCAGCACAAAGAAAAGGCCCAGCATCGCGATAGTTCTCAATCCTGTGTATTTCATAACATCCTCCTAATCGTTTCAGGCCAGCTTAATTGCGGCCTTCATCTAGTAACGCGACGTTGGTGGGAAAAGGGGCTCAAAGTCTTTTCGGCGCGTTAGCCGGAAAATGGCACATCCCGTCAAAGAAAGTCGCGTTCATAGTTAGGGAAAGGCGTGAGGGAGCAAGCAGGGTGTGTCACCGGGGCATTAGCCAGACCGTGAGGGAGGGCTCAAGAAATGTGACACAAGGAGCCCTCCCTGACGGTCGGGCTAGTGCCCCGCTCTGAAAAGGAATCAGAATTGACGTCGGCCGAACCCATATCTATGCTGATTCGTAATAACGATCAGCAAGTTCCTGAAGACAATTTCAACCGGAGCAACGAATGGCGCAGACGCCGCAGAATGTCACACAACTGTTGATTGCCTGGAACAATGGTGACAAAGAGGCGCTCGACAAACTGGTTCCCATTGTCTATGACGAGTTGCGGCGACAGGCAGCGCGCTATTTACGGCGCGAGCGCCCCGGCCATACGCTGCAAACAACAGCGCTGATTCACGAAGCTTATCTGCGCCTGATCGATCAGAAGAGCGTGCAATGGCAGAATCGGGCGCAGTTTTTCGGCATTGCCGCGCAAATGATGCGGCGCATTCTGGTCGACCATGCGCGGACGAAACATCGCGCCAAGCGCGGCGGCTCCGATATCAGGGTTTCGCTTACCGACGCCACCTCACTTACAAAGGATCCTGACCTGGATTTGGTGGAGCTTGATGAAGCGTTGAATCGTCTGGGGAAAATTGATCCTCAGCAAAGTAAGATTGTAGAGCTGAGATTTTTTAGCGGACTGAATGTCGATGAAACGGCGGCCGCCTTGCAAATTTCGCCGGCGACTGTGAAACGTGATTGGAAAGTTGCCAAGGCGTGGCTGTATCGGGAAATTAGTCGTGATGAATAAAACCGGCTCGGCAAACTGGGAAGAAGTAAAGGAGCTGTTCGAACAGGTGTTGGCGCGCCCGTTCGCGGAGCGCGACGCGTTTCTCAACGAGGCCAGCGCGGGCGATGAAGCTTTGCGCCGCGAAGTCGAATCATTGATCAAGTCTTACGAGCAGGCCGAAAGCTTTATGGAGTCGCCGGCGGTGGAAGCCGCGGCTGATTCACTCGTGGGAAACCAGGACAAACTCGCGCCCGGCCAAAAAGTAAGTCACTACGAAATCCTGGCCGAGATCGGCGAAGGCGGCATGGGCGAGGTCTATCTCGCCAAAGACACCAAGCTGGGGCGGCGTGTCGCGCTAAAGTTGTTGCCTGCCTATTTCACCAGCGACGAGAAGAGACTTAAACGTTTTGAGCAGGAGGCCCGTGCCGCTTCTGGGCTCAGCCATCCCAACGTGTGCGTTATCCATGAAGTCGGCGAGACCGAAGACGGGCGTCCATTCATTACCATGGAGCATGTCGAAGGCGTCACCCTGCGACAGCGACTCGCGGCCAGCGCTTTATCGCCGGGTGAAGCACTGGACATGGCGATCCAGGTCGCCGACGCGCTGGTCGCTGCTCACGAAGCCGGCATCGTTCATCGGGACATCAAGCCTGAAAACCTTATGATTCGTCGTGACGGCTATGTGAAGGTGCTGGATTTCGGGCTGGCCAAGCTGACGGAAAAATCCGGCGGCTTTAACAGTCTCACCGCAACGACGCTGCTGCGGACCTCGACTCCGGGACTGGTGATGGGCACGGTTGCTTATATGTCCCCCGAACAAGCCCGCGGCGTCAATGTCGACGCGCGCACAGACATCTGGAGTCTGGGTGTCGTGCTTTATGAAATGATCTCCGGGCGTGCGCCGTTTGCCGGAGAGACACCGACCGATGTAGTGGTCGCCATTATCGAGAAAGATCAGCCGCCGCTGGCAGAATCAGTTGCGGATTTGCCGGCGGAACTGGAGCGGATCGTCAAAAAGGCGCTGCGAAAGAATCGTGACGAGAGATATCAGTTGGTTAAAGAGATGGCGATCGACTTGCGCAGCCTGCGACGCGAATTGCAGGTCGAAGGGGATCGTTCAGTCGCGCCTTCGTTTTCCGCCGAGCAGACGCAGGCTGATGTTCATCGAACGACAGACCAGGTCGACACCACGCGACACACTCAGACAGTTAGTGTCGAGCGCCCATCCGCTAAACTCAACCGAACCGCTCTGATCGTTATCGCTGTGCTGGTCTTTAGTGCAATAAGTTTCTTTGGTTATTATTTCGTCAGCAAGCTTCTCGCTCCAAATGCCACCGGGCGTTTCCAGCGCATCAAAGTCACCAAACTCACCACTAACGGCAATGCAGCCTTTGCCGCCATCTCTCGGGACGGAAAATATGTGGCCTATGTGTTGAGTGAAGGAGGCCAGCAGAGTCTCTGGTTGCGACAGACGGCTGTGGATAGCAACGTGCGCCTCTTGCCCGCGCGCGAGGGCCGATACCTTGGCATCGCCTTTTCTCCGGACAGTAACTTCATCTTTTATGGCTACGCTGGTCCCGGTGCAATTCAACATCCTGAACTCTACAAAGTTCCGGTGCTGGCCATGGGCGCCCCAGCAGTAAAAGTAGACCTCTATAACGGACCACAGGGACTGTCGCATGATGGAAAGAAGATTGCTTTCTTTCGTTATGAGGGGGAAAAAAGAGAAGACCGGATGATGGTGGCAAACGCCGACGGCAGTGGCGAACAGGCAGTTGCCACGCAAAAATGGCCCGAGCGATTCGGATGGAACTGGGATGCCCGGCCGGCCTGGTCGAGTGACGATCAGAAGCTAAGTGCGGCCCTGGTTAATACTGAATTGGGTAGTTCCTTCCTCAGACTTTACGAAGTTCGCCTTTCGGACCGATCGGAAAATATTGTTACTTTGACGGGTCAGAAGTTTGAGCTGCTGGACGGCGTCTCAATGTTAGAGGACGCCAGCGGTTTGATGGTCACGGCTAAGGCGCAAAACGCTTCGTTCTTTCAGCTCTGGCTTCTGGCGCGCGACGGGTCGGCGCGACAAATCACCAACGACTTGAGTGATTACCTCGGCTCGAGCTTGACCGCGGATTCCGCCGCGATCGTTACAGTGCAGCGACAGGTAGTCTCAAATATTTGGGCGGCGCCGAAGGCGGAACCTAACCGCGTCGCCGCGGTCACTTCGGGCGCAGGCAGATATTTCGATACCTGTTGGGCACCGGATGGCAAAATCATTTACGCGTCGGACGCCAGCGGCAACGCGAATATATATGAAACAGATCTCCAGGGTTCGAACTCAAGAAATCTGACCGACGCCGGACGTAACTACGGGGCAGCAGTTTCGCCTGACGGGCGCCACATTGCTTTTCATTCGAATCGTTCGGGCATATTTCAAGTCTGGGTGGCTGACCGCGATGGAAGCAATCCGCGACAATTAACCAATGGTCAACAGGAAAGCAACTGGCCTCAATTCTCTGGCGACAGCAAGTGGGTAATTTATCAACATTTTGATCCCGCCAACCCCGGCACTCTCTGGAAAGTACCCATCGAAGGCGGAACGGCGATCCTGATTACGGACAGAGTGTTGATGCGGCCGGCTGTATCGCCGGACGGAAACTGGATTGCAGGATGGTATGGAGATAATCAACAGAACGGACCGTGGCGCCTGGGAGTTATTCCCTTCCCCTTCCCAGCCGGCGGATTGGTAAGAATTTTCGACGTTCCGCCCACGGTGCAAGTCAATTGGGATGTTTTGATCCGCTGGAGCGCGGACGGTCGCGGTCTGACATATGTCGACCGTCGCGGCGGGTTCGATAATCTTTGGTCTCAATCGCTTGACGGCGGAGCGCCAAAGCAGGTGACTAACTTGAAGGACAGCCGGATCTTTTCGTTCGATTGGTCACGTGACGGCCGTCTGCTGGTATCGCGCGGTATGCAAACGAACGACGTTGTTTTGATCAGCGACGCGAAATGAACTCCGTTTCGCTGGGACGTCTCGTCCGCACTGAGCGCGAAGCGCGAATGAACGAATTGCTACGAATTGATCGAGACACTGAGACGACTTCGCGCCTCCGGCGCGGTGCGGACGAGACGTCCGCGCTCCCAGCATTAACTTGGATCGAGTCGGAAGACGTTATAATCTCGTTGGGCTGGAAAATATTTCTCCCTGGCTTTCTCAGATGACCACAAAGAAAGAAGATCGGGTTCCCAAATCAGGAGCGCAGCCTCCTGAAGAAACCTCCACGCTGCTGGTCAAACCCATCGGCAAAGTTGCCGGCGGAATTCCCGCCGCGATCACCGCGGTAAAATACGCTTTTGGTGAGATGGGCGTCGTCCGCGGCACGCGCACGCTGCTCCAATTGAATCAGAAGGAAGGTATCGATTGTCCCGGCTGCGCCTGGCCCGAGCCGGACGGCGAGCGCTCGCATTTCGAGTTCTGCGAAGAGGGCGCCAAGCACGTCGCCGATGAAGCCACCACCAAACGCGTCACGCCTGAGTTTTTTCAACAGTGGAGCGTGACGGAATTGGCGCGGCAGTCCGATCTCTGGCTCAACCAGCAAGGGCGAATCACGCAGCCAACGGTCCGGCGCGCCGGCGACGATCATTACCAGGCTATTAGTTGGTCGGACGCGTTCGCCCTGATCGCTCTTGAACTAAAGTCATTGGCCTCGCCGGATGAAGCCGTCTTTTACACCTCAGGCCGCGCCAGTAATGAAGCCGCCTTTCTCTACCAACTCTTCGTGCGACAGTTTGGCACAAACAATCTGCCTGATTGTTCGAACATGTGCCATGAATCCAGCGGCACCGGAATGAAAGAGGCACTCGGTTTTGGCAAAGGTACTGTGACGCTGGAGGACTTTAATCTCGCCGACGCAATTTTTGTAATCGGCCAGAACCCCGGCACGAACCATCCGCGCATGTTGACTTCGCTGCTGCAGGCGAAGCGGCGCGGCTGCACCATCGTGCACATCAATCCGCTCCCTGAGACTGGTCTTACCCGCTTCAAACATCCACAGGAATTTTGGACTTTTCTTGGTGAAGGAACGAAGCTGGCCGATCTTTTCATACAGGTGCGCGTCAATGGCGACGTCGCCTTGCTCAAAGGAATCATGAAAGAGGTGTTCGACGCCGATGAGCGCCGGCCCGGCCAGGTCCTCGATCAGGAATTCATTAATGGTCACACTACGGGGTTTGAAGATTTTAAAGCAGCGTTGGGCCGGGTTCATCTCGGCGACATTCTCGACCAAGCCGGCGTTACCAAGAGTCAACTGGAAGATGCCGCGCGCATTTTTGTTGAATCTGAGCGCGTGATTTTTTGTTGGGCAATGGGCCTGACTCAGCACAAGAACGCGGTCGGCAACATCCAGGAAATTATCAACCTGATGTTGTTGCGCGGGCAGTTGGGCAAGCCGGGCAGCGGCTTGTGTCCGGTGCGTGGTCATAGCAACGTGCAGGGTGACCGCACCATGGGCATCTGGGAACAGCCAGGCGATGACTTTCTGGATAAGCTGGGCAAGGAATTCGGCTTCGAACCGCCGCGCCACCATGGCCTCGATACGGTGGGAGCGATTCAGGCGATGCACGAAGGGAAAGCGAAAGTATTTTTTGCCCTCGGCGGCAACTTTCTTTCCGCCACGCCGGACACTGAATACACCGCCGAAGCTTTGCGGCGTTGTCAGTTGACTGCGCACGTTTCGACCAAGCTGAATCGCGCGCACTTGATCACCGGCCGGCAGGCGCTGATTCTGCCTTGCCTCGGGCGCACCGAAATTGATCAGCAGGCCGGCGGGCCACAGTTCATCACGACCGAAAACTCCATGGCAGTAGTTGAAGGCTGGCAGGGTCGGCTGGCGCCGGCTTCGGATCAACTATTAAGCGAACCCGCAATCGTGGCTGGACTGGCGAAAGCTGTGCTGACTGATCGGTCTACGGTTGATTGGGACAGCTTGACCGCAAACTACGATCTCATTCGCGGACACATCGAGCATGTCGTCCCCGGCTTTGAAAACTATAACGAGCGCGCCAAACATCCCGGGGGATTCTATCTGCCGAATCCGATTCGCACACTTGAATTCAAAACCGAAGACGGTCGAGCGCATTTCATGGTCCATCCTTTGCCGATACACGAGCTAAAGCCGGGACAGTTTCTGATGATGACCATGCGCAGTCACGATCAATTCAATACGACAATCTATGGGCTGGACGATCGCTATCGCGGCATTCACAACGGCCGGCGCGTGGTGTTTCTCAATCGCGCCGATATTCGTCTGGCTAAGTTAAAGGAGGGCCAGGTTGTCGATCTGATCAGCCATTTTGAAGGCGAAGAACGCATCGCGCGCCACTTTACCGTCGTGCCCTACAACATTCCCCGACGCAGCGCCGCAACTTATTTTCCGGAAGCTAACGTGCTGGTCCCCGTGCGCCACTATGCGGACAAGAGTCACACACCGGCTTCGAAATCGGTGGTGATTAGTATTCGGTCGGCGGAAAGTTTCACCACAGAGGACACAGAGAAATCAACAGAGGGATAGAAAGGTTTGCGTTTGAGAACCTCCGTGTCCTCTGTGGTTGATGAATCGAAACATGACCTTTCAACTCGCAGAATCAAGCACAACCTCGAAAAGCGAACTTTACGATCAGCTCGCTGTGCAACTCAGCAGTCTGCTCGCCGGCGAACGCGATCTGATTGCCAATGCCGCGAACTTCTCCGCCCTGATCTTTCATTCTTTGCCGGATCTGAATTGGGCGGGATTTTATTTTGCCACTGACGGCGAACTGATGTTGGGACCGTTTCAGGGGCAGCCTGCCTGCGTGCGCATCCGTATCGGCCAGGGCGTCTGCGGCACGGCAGCCGCGAAATGCGCAACTACTATCGTGCCGAACGTGCACGAGTTTCCCGGGCACATTGCCTGTGACAGCGCCTCGTATTCGGAAATCGTGGTACCGTTGATCAAGAATGATGAGTTTATCGGCGTGCTGGATCTCGATAGCCCGGTATTGGCAAGATTCGACGAAGCTGATGCTGAAGGGCTGCAGCGTCTGGCAGCTATTCTGATCGCGACTATCACATAGACTGAGGCTCTGCCTCAGCACAGTGCGGTAAGGCTCTGCCTTAGCGGCAAGGTTGTTAATTAGAAATGGAGGCTACGCCTCCCCCGAGGCGCAGCCTCGGAGAAAAAAGTATCGTCGACGGAAAGCCATAGGCTTTCCGCACTGTGCGGCGGCAAAGCCGCAGCGGAGTCACAACGTCATTAATGCGGACAGAAAGCCATCATCAAACCGGAAAGAAAGAAGCAGGTCCAACTATCGCTGCCGTCAGCGGTTTGTCCTCGAACACCGGCAAGACGACTTTGATGTGCGAGTTGCTGCGGCGCTTGCCGGGCTGGGAAGCGATCAAGCTGACGCGCGGGCACTATCGCTCGTGCGGTAAAGACCCGCAGGGTTGTTGCGTCAGCGATCTGCTGCGCGACGAACCTTTGATTCGTTCCGGACGCGAGGCTAACTATGAAGCGGGCAAAGACACGGGTCGATTCTGGGATGCGGGCGCGGCGAACGTGCACTGGGTGATTGTCGGTGAAGATCAGGTTGAGCACGGAATCAAGCAGGCTCTGTCGCGCGTCAACGCCGCCGGGGTCCTGGTTGAAGGCAACAGTTTTCTGGACTACGTGGCGGCGGATTTCGCGATAATGTGCGCGCGCGCGGGCGAGAACAAGATGAAAACTTCAGCGCGCCGGACGCTGGAGAGAGCCGACGCGCTTTATCTTTCGACGCTTGACGATTGCGACGGGGCGACAGCGCTAAAGCGGTTCATGGAATGGCGCGGAGGCTTGACAAGCCAACTAAACTTAAACGGTTTGCCGATTTACACTGATGAAGACATTCCGCAGATCATCGCGCGGATACACCGTGTTAACGAGTCTCTGCTTATGACCTCTGTGTCCTCCGTGTCTCCGTGGTGATTAAATCGTTAGCACCAAAATCAACCACGGGGGTACGGAGAAAGACGAATGATCACAATTCGCCAGGCAGAAGAACGCGGCCACTTTGATCTTGAGTGGCTGGATACCTATCACACGTTTTCCTTCGATCAATATTACGACCCGGCGCATATGCACTTTCGCAGCCTGCGGGTCATCAACGAAGACCGCGTGGCGCCGGGGCAGGGGTTCCCGACGCACTCGCACCGCGACATGGAAATCATTACTTACATTCTGTCGGGAGCGCTCGAACACCGCGACAGTATGGGAAACGGTTCCGTAATTCGGCCGGGCGACGTCCAGCGCATGACCGCCGGCACCGGCGTGTCGCACAGCGAGTTCAATCCATCCGAGAGCGAAGCCGTCCATCTCCTGCAAATCTGGATTCTACCAAAGACCCACGGCTTGACGCCGGGTTATGAAGAAAAGGCATTCGCTGAGGAAGAGAGGCGCGGGCGGCTGCGACTGATCGCCTCAGACGATGGCCGCGAGGGTGCGGTAACCATAAATCAGGATGCGCGGGTCTACGCGACTCTGCTGGATGCCGGACAGATTGTCACTCATTCGCTCCAGCCCCATCGTCATGCCTGGCTCCAGTTGGCGCGCGGTACCGTTCGTCTGAATGGAATGGAACTTAAGCAGGGCGACGGCGCGGCCGTGAGCAAAGAGAGCGAACTCTCAGTCTCCGCTCATGACCGGGCCGAGCTGCTGCTTTTCGATCTGGCTTAGGTTGATGCCGTTCAGGCGAGAGAACGGCGAATCAGTTAAGCGACCCAACTATTCTTCAGCGCGATTTACTGCCGCCACCGGAGTTTGAAGGTCGCGCAATTCACTCACGATCTCTTCAATCCGCTTCGCCTGACTCTCGATCGTCTCGGCTCGCCGGCGCGATTTTTCGTTCAATTCCTCGCGGAGAAGCAATTGCGCCTGGCCCAACAAAGCAGCCAGTGGGTTGTTAATTTCATGCCTGACTCGCGCCACCAGCGCCGCCGCGTCAGTTAACTTTGTCTCATAGTCCGTAACCAGGGCGCGCAAACGCGCCAGGTCATTCGTGTCCGCAGACGTTTGTGATTCGCTCATTAGCTCCAAACTTTTTGGCTGTAGTCGAACGCACGAACGTGAGGTCCAACGGCAGGAGCGCGAGGGCCGCCGTCACTCGTTGCCTATTTTGCGTTCACTTTGGCGCCAGCGCAAGGATTTTTTTGCGCCAGACTCCGATTCGGCATCGCAGGAAATCAGGCGTGCGATAAGAGTTAAGGAGGCGAAGTGCCGCGCGGTTGACTTGATCGGCTGACTTACGTAAATTCGATTTCGCTGCTGGGAGGTCGTCCAATGGTAGGACTCCAGACTCTGGATCTGGCTATCGGGGTTCGAGTCCCTGCCTCCCAGCCAAACGAATTTCCATCCAGATACGGGCGACCCAGGAATTGAGTCGCCCGTTTTGTTTGCGTATAAGGGGCGAGCTGTTAACGCTCAACTCGAGTAAGAAGAAGCAGGCAGGATGTCTGCGCTCCCAGCGCTCGTTGCATTTCTCAGCCTGCGATTTGCACGTTCGGTTTGTTTCGGGTTAACTCAACATTACCCGAATGGTCCGGAATGGAGGAGAACGAAACGGCGAGTAACCAAACTGCAAAGCCGGACAACGAGGCGCTTGAGTCGAAGGTCGATCGGGAAAGAAATCCGGTCAAGCGCTTGCTCTTGATCCTCGGTCCCGGCCTGATCACCGGAGCCTCAGACGATGACCCTTCGGGAATCGGAACCTACACCCAGGCGGGCGCCTCGCTGGGTTTCGCCACCTTATGGACCGCGCCGTTCACTCTGCCGATGATGGCGGCGGTCCAATTCATCTGCGCCAAGATCGGAATGGTCAGCGGCATGGGCCTGGGCGGAGTGCTCCGCAAGCACTATCCGCGCTGGGTCGTCTATGCGGCCATTTCGCTGCTGGTCATCGCCAATACAATTAATGCGGGCACCGATATCGGCGCGATTGCCGCGTCCATTAATCTGCTCGTGCCGATTCCCGCAATCGCTCTCGTCGTACCAATCGCCGCGGGAATTGTCGCGCTGCAAATCTTCTGCTCGTACAACCTCATTTCGCGAATCTTCAAGTGGCTGACGCTGACGCTTTTCGCCTACATCATCGCTGCATTTCTCGCCCGGCCTCACTGGGGTGAAGTACTGAAAGCCACGGTCATCCCGACGATTCGTTTCGATCACGTTTACCTCATGACGCTGGTGGCGATCCTGGGCACGACGATTTCGCCCTATCTGTTTTTCTGGCAGGCAAGTCAGGAGGTCGAGGAAGAATTGAAGATGGGACGCTCGAGTCTAGCTGAGCGCGAGGGCGCCACCGACAGAGAGATCAAGATTGCCGAGATCGACGTAGACGTCGGGATGGTCTTTGCCAGCCTGGTCTTTTATTTTGTGATTCTGGCCTCGGCGGCCACTTTGCATGCCGCGGGCAAGACCGATATTCAAACAGCTACTGAAGCGGCCCAGGCCCTACGCCCGCTATCAGGCGTCGGAGCGACTATTCTATTCGCACTCGGATTAATCGGTTGCGGCTTTCTGGCGGTGCCGGTGCTGACCGGATCGAGTGCTTACGCTATCGGCGAAGCCTTCGGATGGAATTGCGGCCTGAGTGAAAAGTTCCGCACCGCGCCGCGTTTTTATGGAGTCATCATCGCCTCGACATTGGTGGGGATGCTGATAAATTTTTGGAAGATTGCGCCGGTCACTGCGCTGTTCTGGACCGCGGTGATCAATGGCGTACTGGCCCCACCTTTGCTCGTCATGATCATGTTGGTTTCCAATAACAAGAAGGTGATGGGCAAACGCGTCAACGGAAAACTCACCAACATTATCGGATGGTCGACGGCGGCGATCATGTCCGCGGCGGCTATCGGCATGTTTGTGACCTGGGGAAATTGAAAAGCGAAATCGGCCACGGAGTCACAGAGAAAAGGCAGATCAGGACTGGTCAGAAAAGCCATTCGGCCTGACCACTCTTTTGACTTCATTTTTCTCGGTTTCTCTTTGTCTCTGTGGCTGCCAGTTTTTCAGCAGCCCGTTAGGTGATTGAACCCAATCAATGGCATCTTTAGCATTACTAAGAAAAAGGATTTCCCGCTAATGGCTGAGAAGAAAAAGCGTCCTTCACTTTCAACGGTCTGGCTTGATGCGAAAGAGCTGGTTTGGGCACATCGCTACCGCCTCGCCGTGGGGCTCTTGCTCATGGTGGTCAACCGGCTCGCCGGTTTTGTTCTGCCTTCCAGCACGAAGTACCTGGTTGACGAAGTTATAATTAAGCACCGGGGTGAATTGCTGATGACCCTCGCCGTCGCCGTGGGCGTCGCGACTTTGATTCAGGCAGTGAGTTCTTTCGGCCTCTCGCAAGTGCTCGGCGTGGCCGCTCAACGCGCCATCACTGAGATGCGCAAGAGCGTGCAGGAGCACGTCGCGCGTCTGCCGGTGAAATATTTTGATTCAACCCAGACGGGCGTGCTCATCTCGCGCATCATGACCGACGCCGAAGGCATTCGTAACCTCGTCGGCACCGGACTGGTGCAACTGGTCAGCAGCGTCGTCACGGCGTTAATCGCGCTCTGCGTCTTGTTCTATCTGAACTGGCGGATGACTTCGATCACGCTGATTGCCCTGGCAATCTTTGGCGGCTGCATGTCGCTGGCTTTCAACCGGCTGCGCCCGCTGTTTCGCGAACGCGGCAAAATCAATGCGGAGGTTACCGGACGGCTGGCGGAAACTCTGGGCGGCATTCGCATCGTCAAGGCTTATTCAGCAGAGAAACGCGAAGAGATCGTTTTTGCGCGCGGCGCTCATCGCCTGTTTCGCAACGTCGCCCGTGCGATGACCGGCGTCTCGAGCGTGACCGCCTTTTCCACGGTGATCATCGGCGGCATTAGCGTGATCCTGATTCTGTTCGGCGGGCGTTCCGTCCTCGCGGGGACGATGACGCCGGGCCAGTTTTTCATGTACATCTCTTTCACGATGCTGGTGGCGATGCCGCTGGTTGAGATCGCCAACATCGGAACGCAGATTACCGAAGCCTTTGCCGGTCTCGATCGGATACGGGAGATCAAGCGCATGGCGACTGAGGACGAGGATGACGCCGATCGGGAATCGCTGGAGCAGATCGAAGGCGAGATAAGCTTTGAAGACGTCAGCTTTGAGTATAATGAGAGCGTCCCTGTTCTCAAACACGTTTCATTTCAGGCGGCTGACGGATCGACCACGGCTCTGGTCGGCTCAAGCGGCTCAGGAAAAAGCACTCTGATCAGTCTGGTGATGGCTTTCAATCGTCCGCTCTCCGGCCGCGTGCTGGTGGATGGGCGAGACCTCGCTTCTATTCGTTTGCGCGATTACCGAACTCAGCTCGGCGTGGTTTTGCAGGACAACTTTCTCTTCGATGGAACTATCGCTGAAAATATTTCCTTTGCGCATCCGCGCGCCACGCGCGAGCAAATCGTCGAGGCCAGCCGCATCGCACACTGCGAGGAATTTGTTAACGGCTTTGAAAACGGCTATGACACAATCGTGGGTGAACGCGGCGTAAAATTATCCGGAGGCCAGCGCCAGCGCGTGGCCATCGCCCGCGCGATTCTGTCTGAGCCGAAGATCTTGATTCTCGACGAAGCGACCTCGAGCCTGGATAGCGAGAGCGAAGCCCTGATTCAGGACGGTCTTCAGTCGTTGCGGCGAGGCCGCACAACTTTCGTCATCGCGCACCGCCTTTCGACGATTCGCAGCGCGGATCAGATTCTGGTGCTGGAGCATGGTGAGATCGTTGAGCGCGGCACGCATGAAGAACTGCTCCTGGTGGATGGACGTTACAAGCAACTCTATGACAAGCAGTACAAGTTCGAGCGGAATCAGTTCATCAATCCCGGCGAGGATTTCACGCCAGAGCCACCGAAGGCAGTAGTCTCAACGACGCCGACCGCCGACGCGAACCTGTAAAGAAAAACCTCGATCCGCAGATTACAGAGACAAGCGGGGCAGTAGCCCGACCGTGAGAGAGGGCGTAATCATGACCAGGATATTAGTGATGGCGCAAGTTGATGACGAAGCTGCTTACGCGCGGGCTACTGCCTCTGTGTATCTGCGTAATCTGCGGACAAACTTAATTCCGAGAGGACAAAAAACATGGCAGACACTCAACAGTCTTACGCAAACCACACCCGTTGGCATCCTCCCTTCCACTTTTTCGTGATCCCGGTGATGCTGATCAATTTCATTTGGGCAATCGTCGAGTTCGTGAAGACCCCGGCGTGGCATCAGGGCTGGTGGATTGTGGTTTCGGCTGCCCTGGTGGTGCTGGCTTTTTTGGTAAGAATCAACGCCCTTAAAGTACAAGACCGGCTCATCCGGCTCGAGGAGCGACTCCGCTATCAACAACTGCTACCCGCTGAACTGGCACAGCAATGCGGATCGCTCGCCCTCGGATCAACCATCGCGCTTCGGTTTGCTTCCGACGAGGAGTTGGAGGGATTGATTCGAGAAGTGCTGGGAGGCCGGCTCAACAAATCTGCTGAGATTAAGAAAGCAATCAAGAATTGGCGTGGCGACACGGTCCGCGTTTGACAAAGACTACGGCCTATAAATCGAGCCGTTCTTCATTACGAATCTCACGCGACGCAGGGCTGAGACGTCGTGCGTTGGATCGCCTTCGACAGCGATCAGATCCGCAAACAGTCCAACCTTTATTCGCCCGATTTTGTCTTCCATATGCAGCACGCGCGCATCGACTGATGTCGCCGAGCGCAGCGCATCAATAATCGGCATGCCCCACGCAACCATGGTTTCAATTTCGCGCGCGTTATCGCCATGCGCAAAGACACCGACGTCGCTGCCGCTGGCAATCGTGACTCCGGCATCGAGCGCCTGTTTGAAAACAATTTTCTTCTTATCGGCATTCGCGCCGGCAACCGACAATGTCGGGCAGAGCGCCGTGCCCTTTTCTTTCATCAAGCGAAAGATTTCCGGCGTGCCGCCGTCGCCATGCTCAATCGTCTCAACCCCGGCCAGAATCGCGCGCCGCATGCCTTCCGTCGAAGTTGCGTGCGCGGACACGGGAATTCCGGCGCTCTTCGAAACTTCTACGGCGAGCTTTAACTCTTCCAGGGTAAATGTCGCATGCGCCGCGCCGCCCGCGCCCCAGCGATAGTCCGCGTAGACCTTGATCCAATCCGCGCCTTTGCCGATTTGTTCGCGCACCACGCGCGTCAGACCGTCGACGCCGTCGGCTTCCTCAGCGCCCTGCGGCACATCCCACTCGGGCGCATAACCTTTTGGAGCATAACTGCCGGTCGCGACAATCGCCCGCGTTGCTACCAACAGCCGCGGCCCCGGAATGATTCCCTGTTGCACTGCCTGCTTCAATCCCACGTCGGCGTAGCCTGCGCCTTCGGTCCCAAGGTCGCGCAGAGTCGTGAAGCCGGCGAGCAACTCGTTTCGCAAATGATTGGTGGCGCGCGCGATTCTCAAACTAAGCGCTTCGTGCGCGACCTGATCGTTCCAAACCGTCTCAGTGTAAGGGTGCAGCAGAATGTGCGAGTGCGCGTCGATCAGCCCGGGCATCAGAGTCATTCCCGGCAACTCGATTACCTTGACGCCGGATGGAGCATTAACTTCACGCGCTGGTCCAACCGCTTCAATCTTCTCGCCCCGCACTAATACTACCCAATCCCCGTGCGGCTGCATCGACTCACCATCAAAGATGCGCGCGGGCTTGAGAAGATAGACGCTGTCAGGTGGTTTCGGAGGGGTCGATTGAGTCTGAGCGAGTAAAGTCGTTGGAAAGACCAGAGCAGCAACGATCGTCAAGAGAAGAAAAAGCCAGAGAAGGCGCATGTCACGATCCTTTCCGAGGCGGATTGTCATATCGATCTCTAATTAGGGCGATAATATACTTGATTGACCTAGTTGGAATTTGCTTCGTTTGCTTCGGATTCTTTGCGCCCGTCGTCGGTAAGGAGAAACTCATTCAGTGCGCGGTTATAGGTAATCCAATGGCGTGCTTGCATCTTCTTTAGGTCGCGGCCCATTACCCTTCGTTGAAGGTCGCCCTCTTTGGTTCCCAAATACCCTACCCACGTGTATACGTCTGAGTCGGGGCCTTCTACTTGTTCCTCTATGAAAAGGCGCTCGCCCTCACACATGCGTTTAAGAATCAGCTGTTGTTCGATTCCGTCTTCGACATCATATTTTCTCTTTAGTTCTTCCTCGTATTCCTGCAAGGCTTTGCTCTTTTTCATGTCCATCAACCTTCAGTCGGGGTTTCGCCACTCGGTAGAATAGTCGGATCGCCTACGATTAGATGGACGCCTTCTGGAAGAGGCTTTTCCCACGCTTCACTTCGGTTGGCTTTAATGAACTCAAGGAATACTTCTGCTGCCTTGGGAGAATAAAAGAATGAATAACGTTTCGATTGAATCTCATTCAAGTCGTACACGGCGAACCCTTGTGGCTCCCCAAGAGAGCGGTAAGCGACTATTGCTCGGTCGGCGAATTGGTATTGAGGACTAAGATCAGGGCCTTGATCATTGTCAAGATCGAATGTGACTCTGTACCATGCCATTATAAGGGCTAGCCTTTCCCGTTTCGTATACTCGGTGCGGGACTTCGCAGCAAGAAATAGAGAATAGTAGTCAGCAAGAGTATGCCTATGATCTGGAATGTCAACCGCGTTTGATCAATGCGCACGTTGAAGAACTCGAGTTGTACATTATTGCCTTCACCGAGGGAGAACAGTCGAGCCAACGCAGTCGGATCTTGTGGGGTGTGTTGTCCAAAAATCAGATGGTAACCTGCGGCGCGTTCAACTCCAGCGAGTTCTGGGTATTTGCAAGTATAAACCCACGGCGGGAACAGAATAGCAACAAGCAGCAAAACCGAACCGATTGTGAGGACAAGCCTCTGCGCCAAATTCATCTGTCACGCAGCTTTCTTTTTCTTGTGGCTTTTCTTTCCTTCTCGTATTGGGCTTACAGCGCCGGAAGTGATCGCTGTCCCTGAGAGCGAGAGCTTAGGCCGCGTGCTTCTTTTCCTTGCCTTACTCTTGCGCTTCGAGGTTGACCGCGTTGATAACCGAATCGCCTCGGGAGCATGTCGTTTTGCCTGAGACATCGCTGCGTCAAAATCCTCTGGCTTCATTCGGTGATATTCCAACTCAACTTTGTCTCGCTTTGCTTTTGAGAGCTTTGCATACTTGCCACGCACCATCTCCCCCAAATCAGCGCGCTTGTATTCAGGCCGGCCCCAATCATTGAGTTCTGATTGATTAGCCATTGCAGTCGCCGTTACCTGAGATTGGTAGGCCTTCGAGGTATAAAGTCTCAGGGCTAATATCCTGCTCGTTCGGCCATTGGACCGTGCCGAAAGCGAGATCTACCTGTTTGAAGCATTTCAGGTCTTTCAGTTCGCGAAAAACTAGGTAATCCAGATAGGGCTTCACATCGAACCTTTTCACACTGCCATCGTTGAACTGCAGATCCAGAGAAAAGTCGTCGTTCGCTGTCACCGCCGTAATCTTGTTCACCTAATTCGCTCGCTACGCCACCGCCGCTTCCTGCGCCTGCTCCTCAATCGCTCTTTCAGCCGCGGCCTTTGCTTCCGCTTCCAGCGACGCCTGCGCCGAGGCCAGACGCGCCACCGGCACGCGATAAGGCGAGCAGCTCACATAGTTCAAGCCAATCTCGTTACAGAAAGCAATCGATTGCGGATCGCCGCCATGCTCGCCGCAGATACCGACCTTCAGGTTCGGCTTCACGCTGCGGCCGCGCTCGGCGCCCATGCGCACCAACTGACCCACGCCTTCGCGATCGAGCACCTGGAAGGGATCGTCGGCAAGGATTTTCCGATCGACATAGGCCGGCAGAAAACGCCCTGAGTCGTCGCGACTCAAACCAAACGTAGTCTGCGTCAGATCGTTTGTACCAAATGAGAAGAACGAAGCGTGCTCAGCGATCTTGTCCGCGGTCAACGCCGCCCGTGGCAGTTCGATCATGGTGCCAACTTCGTAATCAAACTTCATCCCGTGCTCGCCCATCACCTGACGCGCCACATCGTGAATCACTTCAGCCTGCTGCTTCAGCTCTTCGCTGACGGAAACCAGAGGCACCATTATTTCCAGGGTGACTTGCTTACGCTCGCCTTTCACCTGAATGGCCGCCTCGAAAATCGCGCGACACTGCATGCGCGTGACTTCCGGATACAACAAGCCCAAACGACAGCCGCGGAAACCAAGCATCGGATTAGCTTCGCGGATCTTGTTGACGTGATGCAGCAGCTGGCGCTTTTCGTCGATTTCGTCCAGCAGGTGATCCATGTCGGCGAGCGTCGTGGCCTGACGCAAGGCCATCTTCAACTCAGACAATCCACCGAGAAGTTCATCGACGTTCGGCAGAAACTCATGCAGCGGCGGATCCAGCAGACGTATCGTCACGGGAAAGCCGGCCATCTCACGAAAGATGCCTACAAAGTCACCGCGCTGCAGCGGCAGCAGTTTGTCGAGAGCTTTTTCGCGCGCGCCCGTGCCGTCGGCGAGAATCATCTCGCGCATACAGGCCAAGCGCTTGTCGCCAAAAAACATATGCTCCGTACGACAGAGGCCGATGCCCTCGGCGCCCATCTGCCGCGCGACACGTGCGTCGTGCGGCGTGTCGGCATTGGCCCGCACTCTGAGGCGGCGAAAATCGTCCGCCCACTTCATCAATTCGTAAAAATCAGAACCCAGAGAAGGTTGAATCGTCGGGACTTTGCCAAGAAAAACCCGGCCCGTCGAGCCATCGACTGTGATCCATTCGCCTTTGGTAACTACTTCGCCATTGACGCTGAATTGTTGCTGGCTGTAATCGACTTCGATAGCCGACGCGCCGCTAACACACGTCTTTCCCATGCCGCGCGCGACCACCGCGGCGTGACTGGTCATGCCGCCCCGCGCGGTTACGATCGCCTGGGCGGCGACCATCCCGTGAAAGTCATCGGGACTGGTCTCCAGCCGCACCAGCACAACCTGCGCGCCTTCTTTGGCCATTTCTTCCGCTTCATCAGGGCTGAAGACGACCTGGCCTTGCGCCGCGCCAGGACTCGCCGGCAAGCCGGTCGCTAGTACGCGCGCGTCAGTTTTCGGATCGACCGTGGGATGCAGCAACTGATCGAGGTGTTCAGGGGTGACGCGCTTAACGGCGGTCGCGCGATCGATCAACTTTTCGCCGGCCATGTCCACCGCGATGCGCACCGCGGCGGCGCCGGTGCGCTTGCCGGTGCGGGTCTGCAACATCCAGAGCTTGCCGCGCTCGATCGTAAACTCGCAGTCCTGCATGTCGTAATAATGCTTTTCCAAAAGCTGGGTAATCGCGTTGAACTGCTCGTAAACTTTCGGCAGCTCCTTCTTCAGTTGGCTGATCGGATTAGGCGTGCGGGTGCCGGCGACGACGTCTTCACCCTGGGCGTTCAGGAGATACTCTCCGTAGAGTTCCTTCTTGCCGGTCGAGGGATTGCGTGTGAAGGCGACGCCGGTGCCGCTGTTCTTGCCCATGTTGCCAAAGACCATCGCCTGTACGTTGACCGCCGTGCCCAGATCGTCCGGAATGCGATTGACACGTCGATAATCGACCGCGCGCCGGCCCATCCACGAATTGAACACGGCCGCGATCGCCACGCGCAGTTGTTCGTAGGGGTCGTCGGGAATGGCATGCTGCTCGGCAAGGATGATCTGTTTTTCCGCTGCGATGATCCCGCGCAGTTCTTCCGGTTTCAGATCGGTGTCCATACCGCCCGTGGTTTGTGATTTGAAGCGATCCATCACGCGCTCGAACTTTTCGTGGGCGACGCCGATTACGATCTCACCAAACAGTGAAGCAAAGCGGCGATAGGCATCCAGAGCAAATCGCAGATCGCCCGTCTGCTCAGCCAATCCCTGCACAGTTTCTTCGTTGAGGCCGAGATTCAGAACGGTATCCATCATTCCCGGCATTGAAAAGGCGGCGCCTGAACGCACCGAAACCAGCAGCGGATTGTTGGTATCGCCGAACTTCTTCCCTACCTTTTCCTCGACCTCATGCAGGGCTTCGACGACCTGTTCCCACATGCCTACGGGAAATTTTTTGTCGTTGGCATAGAAGGCGTTGCAGGCTTCAGTCGTAACAATCAAACCGGGTGGGACCGGCAATCCAGCCTGCGTCATCTCGCAGAGCCCGGCGCCTTTGCCGCCAAACAGGGACTTGTTATCGCCGCTGCCTTCTTCAAACAGATAGACCCATTTGTGCGGGTGTGCTTCTGTTTCGTTGGCTTCAGTAAGTTCTTTCTCTTCGATCACCGGTTGGTTACCTCACGAGGGGAATTATTGCGGGGCTAATCATAACACCGAGGACGCAGAGGACGCAGCCAAGAGTCGCTGCTCTGTTCAGGAATTGCCGAATGTGCTAATTTGTCGCCTCCCAAATTAGTTCTTGAGAAGGCTCTGGCAGTTTCGTACATACGAAAAGCCCTGTGTGCGTCTGCGGTCAACCTAAACTTCAGTCAGCATCAGTTCACTGGGACGAAAAGATGAATAACGAGAAACGAATCACCTTGTCGAGCATCAACGGAATCGGTCTTGTGTCTCTAGCTTTGCTCGTGGTCATGGCAATCCCGGCAGCGAGTTTCGCACAAACGAAGGTCGATGAAACCGTTCTCAAGAATTTGCAATGGCGCTCGATTGGCCCGGCAATCATGGGCGGACGCATCGACGACATCGCGGTGGTCGAAAGCAACCCAAGCACCTTCTATGTTGGGGCGGCGACCGGCGGCGTATGGAAGACGATTAACAACGGGACAACTTTCGAACCGTTGTTTGACGAACAGGGATCGACTTCGATTGGCGACATCGCGATTGCGCCGAGCGATCCAAACATCGTCTGGGTTGGCACCGGCGAACCAAACAATCGACAGAGTTCTTCGTGGGGCGACGGGATTTACCGATCACTGGATGGCGGCAAGACCTGGAAGAACATGGGGCTCTCTGATTCGCGGCACATCGGACGCGTGGTGATCGATCCACGCAATCCTGACGTGGTTTACGTCGCCGTGGTCGGACATCTTTGGGGACCAAATAAGGAACGCGGCCTCTACAAAACTACCGATGGCGGCAAGACCTGGACGAATGTGCTCTTTATCAACGAAGACACCGGAGTGATCGACGTGGCCATGGATCCACAGAGCCCTTTGACGCTCTATGCGGCCGCTTACCAACGCCGGCGCACGCCGTTCGGCTTCAATGGCGGCGGTCCGGGCAGCGCGATCTACAAAACGATCGACGGCGGAGCGAACTGGAAAAAGCTGACCACCGACCTACCCGAAGGTCCGACGGGCCGCATCGGCCTGGATATTTATCGCGGCAATCCAAATATTGTTTACGCGGTGATTGAGAATGCGAAAGGCGGTGTGTTTCGTTCCGAGGATCGCGGCGAGCATTGGCGTAAGATGAGCGACCTGGACTCGCGGCCGATGTACTACAGCCAGATTCGCATCGATCCCAACAACGATCAGCGCATCTGGCAACTAGCCTCGCCAATGTACATTTCGGATGACGGCGGCAAGACCTGGCAGTCGAATGTCGTCGGACGGATTCACGTCGACTTTCACACGCTCTGGATCGATCCCAAAGATTCCAATCATGTGCTTACCGGATGCGACGGCGGCATTCATGCCTCGTACGATCGCGGCCGCACTTGGGATTTCATCAACACGATTCCGCTGGGACAGTTTTATGAAGTTTCAGTCGACAATCAGAAACCTTTCTGGGTCTACGGTGGCTTGCAGGACAACGGCAGTTGGGCCGGGCCCAGCGGCACGCTGAACACTGAAGGCATCACCAATGACGATTGGTTTCGCATCGGTGGCGGCGATGGCTTTTACTCGGTAGTCGATCCGACTGATACCAGCGTTATCTATGCGGAATCACAGCAAGGCTATGTCGCGCGACTGGAACTGAAAACCGGCGAACGCAAATCGATCAAGCCACAGGAGCCGCCGGGCGAAAAAGAGTATCGTTTCGACTGGAACTCGCCGCTCATAATCTCGCCACACAATAATCAGACGATCTATTTTGGCGGCAATCGCGTCTTCAGATCGACGGATCGCGGGAACACCTGGACCCGCAGCGAAGATCTCTCGCGCAACGAGAACCGTGACAAAAAGCCGATCATGGGAGTCGTGCCTGACAAGAACATGCTTTCGCGTCACGACGGTCAGGAGACCTACGGACATGTGGTGACGCTCGCCGAATCGCCTCTCAAGGAAGGACTTTTGTACGCCGGCACCGATGATGGCAACCTGCAAATTTCGCGTGATGGCGCAAAGACTTGGACAAATCTGACCGGCAAAGTGCGCGGTGTTCCCGATCACACCTATGTCAGCCGCGTGGTGCCGTCGCGCTTTACCGAAGGAGGTGTGTACGCAACTTTCGACGGGCACCGCAGTGATGATCTGGGAACTTATGTTTTCGTTTCCGACGACTACGGCCAGACGTGGAAATCCTTGAAAAGCAATCTGCCCGCCGGCGTGACTTGCCGCGTAATTCGCGAGCATCCGCGCAATCAGAACCTTTTGTTTCTGGGGACTGAGCTGGGCGCTTACGTTTCTTTCGATCGCGGCGCGCACTGGACGCGCATGAAAGGCAACCTGCCCCTGGTTCGGATTGACGACATTCAAATTCAGGCACGCGATAACGCGCTGGTGTTGGCGACGCACGGGCGCTCAGTTTGGGTGCTTGACGATCTGACGCCGCTGGAAAGGATTTCCGACGGCACCCTGGCTGAAGACGTCCACTTGTTTGACATCGAACCGGCCACCCACTTTCGGCTCTACAACCGCAAGGCTGACACCGGTCACAAATGGTTCGCGGCTGCGAATCCCCCGTACGGCGCGGTCATAAATTACTATTTGAAAGACAAGCAGAAGGACGACGTGAAGATCGCGATCACGGACCACGCCGGCAAGACTGTGCGCGAGCTGACCGGCGTCAAAGACGCCGGCATGAATCGCGTCGTTTGGGATTTACGCATGTCTTCGCCCGATCCTTCACCGTCGCCTGAGGCGGCTGGTTTCTTTGGCCCGCCGCGCGGCCCACGTGTCGCCACCGGCGACTATAACGTGAAGATCGTGGCCGGGGGGAAGCAAGCGACCGGCACAGTCCGCGTCGACGAGGATCCGCGCATACAGATCGTCGAAGGTGACCGCGCGAAGCTCAACGAAGCGATTATGCGCGTCTATGATTTGCTGAAATCAGGCATCACCGTGCGCAAGTCGCTCCAGAATTTGAAAACGCAAATAACAACGTTGCAAACGAGCCTGAAAGATAATCCTGAAACTCCCAAAAATGTAACGCAGGCTGTCCAGTCCTTATCTGAGGAAGTAACCAAGCTGCAGGGGCGCCTGATCGAACCACCGGATACGGGCAGCGCCGGTCCGCCACTTCCGGATGAGCCGCGGCCGTTGTTTAGCCAGATCTTTTTCGTAGGACTTGGATTGGACAGTTACACCGGCGCACCGACCGCCGACGAGATGACTCGCATCGACGATTTAGCCAAACAATTACGCGCGCTGATTGTCGACGTGAATAAAGTGCTGGAGGAAGGCGTGCCGCGTCTGAATAAACAGATGAGCGACGCGGGCTTGCAGATTCTGAATCCGGGCAAGAAGATCCCGCCGCCGCAAGATTAGAAGAAGCAGCCACAGAAAAACACGGATACTCACAGATGGGATTGCTAATTATCTGTGTGATCCGTGTGCATCCGTGGCTTGTTCCTTTTTAGTACTTCGGCACGCTGGGATCGACTTCGTTCGACCACGCCGTGATGCCGCCGGTCAGGTTGATCAACTTGCCGGTGAAACCTGAACGCTGCAAAGCGTCGATCGCTTTGGCGCTGCGGCCCCCCATCTTGCAATGCACGACGGTCTCGCGATCGGAATCAATCTCGTTCATGCGATTGAGCACCTGGCCGAGTGGAATCAACTTTGAGTTGGGAATCTGGCCGATTTCGTATTCATGCGGCTCGCGTACATCGACGATTTGAATGTCGTCGCCGTTGTCGAGTCGCTGCTTCAGTTCTGTCGCTGTGATTTCTTCCATAGTAGGTTTGGTTTCCGTTTGTGCCTGAGTAATCCCGCAAAATTCTTCGTAATCGATTAACTCTTTAATCGTCGGGTTGTTGCCGCACACCGGACAATCCGGGTTCTTGCGCAACTTCAATTCGCGAAAGCGCATCCGCCACGCGTCGAACAAGAGCAGCCGGTTAACCATGATGTCCGGCGCGCCCAGGATGATCTTGATCGTTTCGTTGGCCTGAATCGCGCCGATAATTCCGGGCAGCACGCCGAGTACACCGCCTTCTGCGCATGAAGGCACCAGGCCCGGCGGCGGTGGTTCAGGATAGAGGCAACGATAGCATGGGCCACGTTCCGCCCAAAAGACGCTCGCTTGTCCTTCAAACCGAAAGATCGAACCGTAAACGTTGGGTTTGCCGGCCAGCACGCAGGCGTCGTTTACCAGATAGCGCGTCGGAAAATTATCCGTGCCGTCAACGATGATGTCGTAGTTAACGAAAAGACTGAGCGCGTTGGCGCTGGTCAGACGAGTTTCGTGCGTTTCGATCTCGACATGCGGATTGATGTCTTCGAGGCGATCGCGCGCCGAAGCAATTTTGGGCCGGCCTACATCTTTCGTCCCATGAATGATCTGACGTTGCAGGTTCGAAGCATCAACCACATCGAAATCTACCAGGCCGAGCCGTCCCACGCCGGCGGCGGCGAGGTACATCCCCAACGGAGCGCCTAATCCGCCAGTGCCGATCATCAGCACACTGGCCGCTTTCAATTTGCGCTGACCGGTCATGCCGACTTCGGGCATGATCAAGTGACGACTGTAGCGCGCAACTTCTTCGTTGGACAGCATCGGCAGGAGCGCAGGCATCTCTGCCTGCGGTTCCCCGGCATCCTTGCCGGTCGCTTCATCCAAAACCGCCGAACCACCCGCAATCGAGGGCACGATCAGAATCGTGTCGCCTTCTTTAACGGGTGTGTTGGGACCGTCGGTGTGGCGGATATCTTCGTCGTTGACGTAAACGTTCACGAAATTTCGCAGCGTGTTCTGATCGTTGAATAGATGACGGCGCAACTCGCTGTGCTTTGCAGTCAACCGATCCAAAGCCTCACCCGCGGTTCGTGCTTCAACTTGAATTTCAGATTGTCCCGCCGCGAATTGTCGCAGCGGAGTTGGTATGGCGATTGTGACTGGCATAATGGTTCCTCTCAAAAGTGTCAGAAGCCCGCGCGTCAGCAAGGGCTTGTTTGTTCAGCGTTGCCCTCCCTTACGGTCGGGCTTCTGACACGCTCCCTGCGATCTCTTCTTCATTGAATCGCGACCGGTCAGTTTCCATCTCCCACGATCGCAAGTCGACTGCCCGGCCTTTCTCAACTGAAACTACGATGTACGAATAAGTGGGCCACGCGTGCTCCAGATCATACTTAGAAGGCACGGCCCGCTCGTCCGGATGCGAATGATAGAAGCCTACAACATCCAGGCCTTTCTCGTGGGCGTACTTCTCGCCGCGCATCAGCTCTTCCGGGCGAATCAGGAAGCGATTGCGTTTCGCTTCTTCCTCACGGGCGTTTGAAATCGGATAAGTCTCAATAACGATCTTGCCGCCCTCACTTTCAAACCGTCCCAGCATTAGTCCACAGCATTCAAACGGATAATCGCGCTCGCCGTGTTGGCGCATTTCACTCGAATGTTTTTCGTCAAGAATTAGCAAAGCAGCTCTCTTATCAACTGCCACAGAGGCACGGAGACACAGAGAAAAAGTCAATTACCATGCTCATCAGATTTCTGTTGCTCTCTCGGTGCCTCCGTGTCTCTGTGGCTAAGCCTTCAAAGCCTGTTCAATATCCGCGATGATGTCCTTCACGCTCTCGATGCCGACTGAGATCCGAACCAGGCCGTCCGTGATTCCCAACTGCTGGCGGCGCGCCGGTGACAGGTCGCGATGCGAAGCCGTAGCGGGATGCAGTACGCTGGTGAAGACATCGCCGAGACTGGTTGACCGCACGCAAAGCTGCAATGCATCCATAAACCGGAAGGCCGCCGCTCGGGTATTCTCTTTCAGCTCGATCGAAACCAAACCGCCCAGATGCGCTGCGCGCAGAATTCGGTGGGTTACTTCTTTACGATCATCTGCCGCCAAACCCGGAAAATAGACCCGGCCAACTCGCGAATGATTCTGCATACGCGCAGCCAACGCCGCGGCATTCTCGCAATGCCGGTCCATGCGCAGGGCCAGCGTCTTAAGCCCTCGCAGGATCTCGTGCGCTTCCCAGACGCTCAGCACGCCGCCCACCAGTTTCATCACGCCGACTAACGCTGCGCGATCCACTTCGTCACGCGAGATGACTAAGCCGCCCGTAGCATCTCCGTGCCCACCCAGATACTTCGTCGCGCTATGCACGACGACGTCAGCACCGTGTTCCAGCGGCCGGCAGAGATAAGGTGAAGCGAAGGTGTTATCAATAATCAGCCGCGCGCCGACTTTGCGCGCAATCTCAGCGCAGGCATCGATATCGCAAATTTTCAGCAGCGGATTTGAGATCGTTTCGGCAATCAAAACTCGCGGCTTGGTTTCGCTGGCTTTAGCGCGCACTTCATCAAGGTCGCTGAAATTCGCCGTGACCGTCTTGATCCCAAAGGAGCCGAAGACATTGAGCAGCAGATTCGTGGTGGCGCCGTAGAGATCCTGCGACGCCAGCACGGTCGCGCCCGGCGTTAACTCGCAGGCAAACAGCGCAGCATGGATGGCCGCCATTCCCGACGAATAAGCACACGAAACCGCGCCTCCTTCAACGCTGCGAAGGGCGTACTCGAGGGCCGCGACGGTTGGATTGCCGTGCCGGGTGTAGACATAACCCGCCTTTTCGCCTGCAAAGACCTGATCGATCTCAGCCATCGAACCATAGGTAAAAGTCGACGAGGCATAGATCGGAGTCGATACGGGGTCGGCCGCGAGCTTGCCTTTTCTCTCGCCCTCATGAACGAGCAAGGTTGCTATGTCGAGATCCTGTTTCCCGTCAGCCATCTGTGTTGGTTCGAAAGATTGGGCTCAGGAAGAATTGCCTTCCTCCCAGAACTCCTCACTCATGTAACGCTCGCCGCCGTCGCACAAAATTGTGACCACGATCGACCCGGATGGCAGTTCGCTTGCCAGGCGCAAGGCGGCGAGCACGTTTGCGCCTGAGCTTACGCCGACAAGCAAGCCTTCTTCACGCGCCAGACGTCGCGTCATTGCCTGTGCTTCTTCCGTCGGTACTTCAACTTTCCTATCGGCCAGGGTGGGATCAAAGATGCCCGGCATTTTCGAAGTTGGCAAATGCTTCAAGCCTTCCAGTCCGTGGATGGGCGAATCAGGTTCCATCGATATCGCCCGAACCAGGGGATTGAATTCCTTTAGTCTGCGCGTCACCCCCACAAAGGTTCCGCACGTTCCCAGGCCGCTAATGAAGTGCGTGACGCGCCCATCGGTCTGTTCCCAGATTTCCCGCCCGGTGCCTTCGTAGTGGGCGCGCCAGTTGGCATCGTTGTTGTATTGATCCGGATAGAAATATTTTTCCGGCTCGCGCGTCGCCATCTCGCGGGCAATCTGCTGCGCGCCGTCACTTCCCTGCAAGGGATCGGTTTCGATTAGCTCAGCGCCAAAGATCTTAAGAATTTGCTTGCGCTCGATGCTGGCATTCTTTGGGAGGCACAGCGTCACCGGATAGCGCAGCACGGCGCCGATCATCGCATAGGCGATTCCGGTGTTGCCGCTGGTGGCATCCAGAATCGTCTTGCCCGGATAGAGGCGCCCGGAAGTTTCACCGTCGCGAATCATGGCCAGTGCCGGCCTGTCTTTCACTGAACCGCCGGGATTGAGGTACTCGGCTTTGACCAGAACTTCGATGCCGACAGGTATTCCACGCGTTACGTTTCGCAGGCGCAGCAAGGGCGTGTTGCCAATCTGTGATTCCAGTAACTCGCGCCGCACACCGGTTTCGGAAGCTGACTGTAATTTGTCCGGTTCGGTAACCATCAACGTTTTACTCATGGAGCGCCAGGCCAAATCCAAAAAGCAGAACCGGCCGCGATACCTTTTTCGGGAAGTCGCGACCGGCTCTGCGAAATCTGTGCTGTTGGCTAAATTGCCAGCTCACACGCACGCAAATTTCGCCCGGCCGCTCCTCCCTGCAGAGAAGCAAACCTACAGGCGCACCAGTAATAGTAATGTTTGCGTGTCATGAAAAGTGCAAAGAAACTATAGGCTCTGCGTGAAAAGAGTGTCAAGGCGCTCTGTAAACAGGCGGTGAATCTCCGGCAGCAATTGGGCAAGAAACGAGAACGCACCGGCTCCCCCTCGGGTGACCGGTGCGCCTCAGTTCGGGTCAGCTCCTGCTCAGAACTTGAACTTAAGCGCAAACTGCATCTGCCTTGACGAGCCGGAATCGCCGGTAGGAAAGCGCGTGTTCGTGATCACGCCGAAAGTTGTGCTTCCCACCTGGGCCACGCGCCCCGGCTGACCGAAATTAGTGTGGTTGAAGAGATCGAAGACTTCCCAGCGGAACTCTATGATCTTATTCTCGCCAATCTTGGTGCGCTTGATAATTGAGAAGTCCGTGTTGTTGAATGACGGCCCAATTATTGTATTGCGGCCGAAACTACCAAAGTGATAGATGGTCTTGCCGCTGACAAAGGCCACCGGCAAAATCGCGATGGCGCCAGCCGGACATGAACCGCCGGGTCGAGGATCACAGACCAGATTCGGGAACCACTGTACGCCATTACCGGTCGTGGCAGCGGCATGTCCGATCGTAACCGAACCACCCACGTCGGGACGCAAGGTCGCGAGTCCGGTCAGCGAGTTGGCGTTCGCCGACGGAGCACCGCCCGCAATCGCCCCAGCGTTACCGGCCAGGAGAGTTACGGGATTCCCGCTCTGTGACTGCACGATAGCCGAAAGCTGCCAGCCACCAACAAGCTGGTTCTTGCTGAACGGCAATTCATAGAGCCCGCTAATCACGAACCTATGCCGCGCGTCATAGTCCGACAGCCCATGGTCGCCGCGGATATTGTTGCTGTCCTGCAGCGTGACTCCTTGAGAGCTTTGCGAGCCGTAGTCGGTCGATTTTGAAAATGTATACGAAGCGTTGAATTGAAAACCTTTCGACAGGCGCTTACTAGCGGTTACCCAGAGCGCATTGTAGTTCGAAATACCTGTGCCCTCGCGCTCTGTAATGTTCAGTAATGGAGTGCCGGGAGAGATAGGACTAGTAGCGGAGAGGGCCGGGAATGGGCGCGTTGCGACCAGCGCGGCATTCAGAAATGTCTGATTCAGATTTCTCGATTGCCGCAGGTGCGTCCCCTTTGAGCCAAAGTATCCGACTGACACTGCCAGTCCAGACATCACTTCGCGTTGCACGTTCAGGTTCCATGACTGCACGTACGCAGTGTCAAAACCCGGATCCACGGAACTCGGCGAAACGGTAGTTCCCGGCGCCGCATGACCAGGATCCGTGGCGTCGAACAGGTGGGTCGTGGGAACAGTGTTTGGCAACGCGACCGTCGTTGCAAAAGGCGGATTCGAGGAATTCCCGGTCACGAGATTGGTAACCGGTTGATCCGTGAGAATTGCATAGGCTCCGCGTATAGAAGTCTTGCCATTCTTAAATGGATCCCACGAGAAACCAATCCGCGGTTGGAAGTTCTTCCCGTTCGTTTTATATACCGGCGCGATGCCGCTGTTCACGCGAACC
>Ga0137394_10000014_pt1 | contig 145782 bp, 127 predicted proteins | sample czobulk116metaG_FD_108278 | JGI IMG/M metagenome (GOLD analysis project Ga0137394, IMG submission 108278) | Vadose zone soil microbial communities from Angelo Coast Range Reserve, California, USA - czobulk1.16 metaG | ecosystem: Environmental > Terrestrial > Soil > Vadose zone | place: USA...
CGCGAGGCCGACATCATCCACGCGGTTTAGTTCAATCCGTTTTTAGTCCACCGCCGCGGCTGGCGACGTCTCGGCTTAACCTGAACATGATTCGCCGCGTCGCCGGGCTAAAAACGCTCTGCAAGATGTGGAGCTCCACATCTTGGGACGGTGACGGCTTGTGTTTGTTTGCGAAGCGGTTGGAGCGTGGGCGTTTCATTTGGCCGCAGGCGCAAAGCGGTACGGTTTCGTTAACGCGAGCGCAGTTGTCGATGTTTTTGGAGGGCATTGATTGGCGCAGACCACAGCGGACGCACACGCCAGAGCTGTCGGTGTGAAACAACCGAAAATGCTCGATAGTTCTTCCCACTTGTGAGACCTATGTTGTCCCGGAGTTGCCGCAGGATGCGCACGTGGCAACGACCGAACGAATGCTACCGGATCTCAACACACTGGATTCGGATCGATTGAAAGCGCTGGTCGTTGAACAACACTTCCAACTCATCTCTCACGACAACGAAATCGAAAATCTAAAGCTGCTGATCCTGAAGTTGAGGCGGATGCAGTTCGGGCCCAGTTCTGAACGATTGGCCCGGCACGTCGAGCAACTGGAGTTGCGGTTAGAAGAACTGGAGACGAATCGGGCGACGAAGCCCGTATCGCCACTTCTGGCATCGCTGGAGGCGCCATCGAAGCCGGCACGCGGGCCGTTGCCTGCAGAGTTACCGCGTGAGACAAAGTTGCTGGAGCCGAAACAGGCAGCATGTCCGGATTGCGGCGGCCGCTTGGATCATCTGGGTGAAGACATATCGGAGATGCTGGAATACGTGCCGGCACGCTTCAAAGTGATTCGAACGGTGCGGCCGAAGTTCAATTGCACACGGTGCGATCGCATCGTGCAGGAGCCTGCTCCTCATCGGCCGATCGAGCGCGGCATGGCGGGACCAGGACTACTGGCGCACGTGCTAGTCGCAAAATATTCCGATCATCTTCCCCTTTATCGGCAATCCGAGATTTACGAACGCGAGGGCGTGGAGCTGGAGCGCTCGACATTAGCGGATTGGGTCGGCGGTGCGAGTCGCACCCTGGAGCCTCTGGTCGATGCTCTTCGTCAATACGTGCTGAAGGCGGGTAAGCTTCACGCCGATGACATGCCCGTTCCCGTCTTAGCGCCTGGCAACGGCAAGACAAAAACAGGTCGGTTATGGACCTATGTACGCGATGACCGGCCTGCGGGCAGCACGGAAGCGCCCGCCGTTTGATTCGCCTACTCGCCCGATCGCAAGAGCGAACATCCGGCCAATCATCTGGCAAGCTTTCACGGCACACTGCAAGCGGATGCATTCGCCGGCTTCAATCGTCTCTACGACCGCATCGAAGAAATCTTGCCTTGCAACAACGGACTGCCCAAAATCAACGCAGCTTTAGCCGACTAACACCACCGATGAACAAAGAAGAGGCAACGTCGATCTTCGAAGGACGTTTGGGCCAGCTGCGAAAATGTTCCTATGCGGAACTGAAACAAATGGTCGAGGGTTGAATCTCTAAAACGGAAGAAGCGATCGGCCAATCTGGTAACAGCTATCAAATCGAGATACAGGCATTTTGGGATGCCAACCCCGGGGGCCACATTCGGGTCCGAGGTTCCATAGATGACGGTGGATGGAGCAGTCTTCTGCCTTTGACGAGCGACTTTATTATGGCTGCTGATGGATCGTTTGTGGGTGAGTGAAGCTGTGCGTAAGCACCATCATCGAATCTAGGACTTCTCAACAGGAGCGAAAAGGCTCTTCCTTGGCGCATTGAATATCCGAGTCTTTTGCAAGCGACCCGAAGCTGCTGACACCAACTTCCGAAGTGTCCGCAACCGGTACTTGCGGACACTACGCGGCGACTCTACTTGAAACTAGCCGGGGTCAATACGGTGTCCACCGGACGCTTACTTAACGACACCTGGACAAAACGTAGCAATGCCCCCTTCCGGTGTGAACAGGGCGGCGCTACGGCGCTGGATACGCGCCGCCAGCTTGCATCGCTTGGGAAAGGCGAATTACCTGTTTTTGACTTGAATCGGTGGGGCTTCTTACGGCGGAATAGGTGACCTTGCAGAGGGATACGGAAATTCTGGTCGATGACGCGTAGTGGGTTTGCGTACGACCCGGTCAACGACAAGTATGTCGCGTGGAGTGCAGACACGACCAAGGGTTTGCAGCCGACGGACATATATATGTCATCGATCCGATCCGTATTGCCTATACTCGTCGGGCCAGAAGAGTCCTCAGGCGTGCTTCTCGCCGGCGGGCAACTGCATTGGGTATTTTCCAAACGGATCGATGACCGTCCAGGTCCATATCAAGGCGGACCGCGCGTCCAAGGAAGGGTTCATCAACAGTTTTGTCCAGCTTGCTTCCCTACAACACCGGCAAGGACCGTCCGTGAGCTATCCAGTGGCGTACACCTGGAATGATGCCTTGATCATATCGACTTAGCCGATCGGTATGCTGGCTCACAGATCCGCGCGCTGAACTCAGGCCTTCGAGCAAAAGAGCGAAAATTATCGGGACAAAAAAAGGGGCGGCCTCCCGGCCGCCCTTTTTTTTGCTTTGTGTGCGTTACGGGTTTCTTTGGCTCAACCGATATTGGGTATGACGAGCTGGTCACCAAGCTGCTCGCCCCGACGGGTATTCCTTTCAGGTGTTTCAAGAAACAGCCAACGCCCGGTTGCTGCGACCATTAGAAGGAGAAGATGCGCTATCAGGTAGCGTACGAACAACGCGCCGCCTTGAGCATAATGCTCACGGTCCGCACTGAGAATGAACTGCATCCCGGAAAAGACTTTTCCGTACTTCTCGAGGGCCGGTTCTGTTCCGAGCCAGAGAAGCCCATAGCCCACCAGGAAAGAGAGCAGCACCACGGCCAGAGCAAGTGCACGTTGGCGAGCCGAGGTGCCCGAAGAAACAAAGCGAAGCCTCATGGCGGCAGCAAACACTGTCACTATCACAAGGCTAACCAGGAGGGCCGCTACAGGATTTGCGTTCCAGGCCAGCAACTCTACGATGTTGTCCGTCGCCGCCTTGACAATGACCGCCCAATAAACCAGCGGCAGGAACCATATCGCATGCAATAGCCAAACTGCTAAACGCCGACGGAGGTATCGCCGTTCGCCGCCGATGATGCATCCCAAAACGGCGAAGCCTCCGATCCCACCCATAAGCGCGAGGAAGCGCAGCAGAAATTCGAAGTGCCACGGCCAGTCCAGAATGGGCGCGCCTACTATCTTGTAAGGTCGGACAGGCTCCACAGCGAAGAAAACCAAAACCCACGCAACAAAGCCGTACAGCAGGATCCAAACCGGATAAATTTTGAGCGCCCGCGAATCCGTAGCAAGCCGCCTGGAAATCCAGGCCGGAACGCCGACGGACCACGTAAGCGCTGCCGCCACAAGCACCATGGAGATGTAGGGATAGGCCGGATGGCTCAGATTTCGGAAGTTATACGGTACAAAGGGCAATTTGGTTAGCATCCATAGGAGAGTTCCAAAAAAAACCACCGCGGTGGCCACTCTCACCACAGGTGACGTCCTTTGGACCGTCATCTTCACCCGGACAGGTTGTGGTTTCGGGATCTGCGGCGGCCGCGGAGTGTGTCCCGACGGCACTGCATTCCTTTCCATGGGTACAGCCTGAATCCGCGCGCTCGCTGCCGCGTAGAGCGCGTAGCCGGCGATGACACCTGCAAACTCGAGAAATAGATCGGTCGAGTCAGGGTACTTTCCGGGAAGGAAGGCCTCACCCAGCTCAACTGCCGAGGCTGCGACTAATGCGATCAGTGTCGTTGCGCCCATGGCGAGCCGCCGGACGTGGGTCTCCCGAAATGGATGGAACACGACTCCGAGGGCGAGGCCGAGGGGGAGAAACAGGAGCATCTTTCGAAGAAGACCGCTCAGCGCCTGATATTCGGAATTCCAGTAGTAAGAAAGGAACGGCACGGCCTGCAGCCTTCCAAGCCGCTCGACCGCGAACGCGCCATCCATCTGGAAGTTGAATGGGTACCAGAAGAGGGCGCCCAGCACGCAGAGCCACATGACGGCCGCCGTCGCACCGGCGAGCGCCCATTGAGCCGCGGGCGCCGCTGTACCTTCGCTCGAGCGGCGCAGGCGCGAGCCGATTGCCGCCCCCAGTACGCCTCCCACCGCTGCCGTCCCGATATCGCCCAGCTCAGTTACACGCGTGTACACGAATAGCTGGAGTACTTCGACCGCCGCGGCCGCCCCGCCTGTAAGCAGAAGGGCCGAAAGACGTCCACCCCTTCCCGCAAGAATCCAAAGGAGCGCGACCGGCGCCCAGACGAGGGCGTCTGTTGCGGCTCCGAAGATCCCCTGAGCCGGATCGTCGGCCAGGGAGTTAAATGGATTCAGCACCACGCGCCCTTCTTCCCACTTGTGGTAGATCTCGGCAGGGCTGATGGTGAGGTCGAGCGGCATCACGTTGTAGAAAAGCACCAGCCCCAGATAGATCCAGAGCGCGCGCTCGGCCAGCGCTGTAGTCCCGCGCGCCTCCCCCAGCTTTTCGAGCCAGCGGCGCGACCGTGATCCGAGAAGCCATGCGCAGGCGATCCCCACCGCCCCACCGATTCCCTCCGCGACAATGTCGTTGATGGAGACGGTCCGGGGCGGAAAGAAGATTTGCGTAAACTCGATCGCCACGCTGAGAGCGCAACAGCCGCCGAATACGCCAAACGAGAGCAGCGCGCGTGACAAGCGCCCGCGTCCGGAGCCCAGGAGCTCCTGCCAGAAAAAAGCCAGTGGGATAAAAAGGAGAATGTTGCTTACCCAGTCAGCGCGAGAGGCGATGCCGAGTTGGAGGTAGGGGATGGATCGGAAGCGCTCCCAGGCTTCCGATAGAGAATGCGGCTGAAACGTCAACGGGACGAGACTCCCGTAGACAACGAACAGCGTGTAAGCCAACGCGGCAAAATACAGGAAGTTGCGGCCGCCGGGGCGCTCCTCCTCCGCGGGCACGGCCGTAGGGTGAATTCGGGTTTTCATCGGCCTACCTTTCTGGGAGTTTCGGTCGGTCCATCGACCTGGAATGGAGGCACCGTTACGCGTGGATTGTCAATCTTGCTAAACCCACCCGCGCAACCGGTACCATAGCAGCCCAATGAGTTCGTGAGCCGTTTCGCCATTGGTCTCAATGGCGCGCCATGTTGGAAGGATGTCTTCGAGGCTGATGCTCAGATTGTAAAAGCGAAACGGGGCGGGGACAACAGTGACTCCCTGCTTTCTAAAGCAGGCTGCAGCCCGAGACATGCTCCGCGCATCGGTAACGAGCGCAATTCGGGAAATACCATGCTGCCGCAGGACTCGGGCGCCGTACAGAGCGTTCTCGTAGGTAGAGCGGGAGCGATCTTCGATCCAGATCTTGTCCGGTGGAACACCTTCTGACTCCAGCAAGTGCCGTATCGCGTGCGAATATGACTGGCTATCCTGACCGCCTCCGCTTGCCAGAATCGGTTGAGCAGCCCAGTGATTGAAGAGCCACACCGCATGCTGGATACGAACATAGGTATCCACACCGACGACGGGGTAAGGACGCTCGGGCAACGGTGAAGCTACGGCGCCGGCCAAAACGACAATCGCGCCGGCTTCAGAGCCGGGAACCGGATTTTGGTCATACCATATCTCCAGCGGGCGCGATACCAGCCAGGCCACGGGATTCAAAGAGAGAAGCAGAAGTCCCCCGAGGCTGATCGCCAGGAGCCACGGCCTCTTGTTTGGTGTGGATCTGCGCCACAAACGGAACAAACCGACGAGGGCCAGAAGCAAAAACGCCGGGAACGCCGGTTCGAGATATGACATGAGAATTGGCTCGGGATCCTCCTACACTTGCCGCGTCGCCCCGGTTATAGAAACCTGGCCCGGTTTCATTGCCGTTTGCATGAAACTAAGCGCCGGCCGGAGTACCGCCGCCAGCGGCGGTCTCAGCAATTGCATCGTAAGGAGAACAAGACCCACCAGCGTCTTTCGATTGAATGCCTGCATTCCCTCGATTCTTCTTACCGATGACATCCAGTCTTTTTTATAAGGCTCGCTTCCCACACCGTAGTCGATCTCTCCGACACGGTCTTCATCGAGCGAAAGCCGGAACATCTCTTTTGAAAGTATGGAGCCTACACCCAGGTCTTTGTATTCTTCATCGTATGCGAGCTTATAGATGATTGCCTTGCCGGGCGTGTTGATCCAGAACTGTCCGGCAGCGGGCTTGCCATCCACATACAGCACAGCTAACCGCAGGATTCCCAATTTTGCGCACACGTTGGTCAACGTCGGAATAAAGTCCGGAAACGGTTCGGGTCGTTTCCAACTGCGATTATAGATTGCGATGAAATCACGAAGGACCTCTGGCAGCTGGTCCGATTCGTTCGTAATAATCTTGATCGAGACGTTGTGGGCTTTCTCCAGTTTCTTCTGCTTCCGCGTAACCGTATTTCGCAGCTGCGAGCTGCGCCCTGAAAAATAGTTCTCAAATGTACTGCCGCTTGATTCGAAATACCAGTTCTCGTACTGGAAGAACGGGTACGGACTGAAGCCGGTGTTCTTCAGGTCGTCCGATACGCGCTGCGCTTCCAACATCTCGCACTTCAAGAGGCTAAAACCTATCAGGTGCCAGCGGGGCCGCTCCGCCGCTATGTATCGTACGAGCCCGGTGATGATCTCGAGCCTCTGGGCGCTCTCTTCCACAACTGAAGGTGAAAACTCGAGCGCGTAAAAATTCGTAAGGCTCACGAGCCGCCGCAATCTTGCCTTCGGATCAACTCCGCAAAATAACCCGCCGATCGCCTTTCCCTGATCGTTCAGGAGGACGTAAATGCGCGGGGTCAGGCTTTCGAGCAGGCTTGTTTCGAACAGAAGAGAGAACCAATCGAGAGAAAGGAAAAAGTTCGGTTGGGCAGGATAAGAAAGACGATCTCGGACTTCATTCGGAATTTCGTTAAATGACTTGTAGACACAAACAGTCATCGAGCCCCCTTTAGACGGGAAACAATTGTGCTTCGATGGCGCTGACGATGGCTGCTGCCCACCGCTCTTCGAGTTCACCATCCGTAAGTTCGATCGCCCGCGCCACGACTTCGCGGCACATCGCTTCAATACCAAACATGTAGAGTTCGTAGGATTGTTGATCCGGCATCCTCGAGGCTACGTCTTCAGAAATCTCCCTGCAAACCATGTTGAAAAGGTGCAAGGAAAGAAACGTTGCAGCAAGGCCTCGTGCTCCACGACGCCGCAGAGAGCGCATGAATCGAGTCCTGCTCACGTGTTCAAAGACACGCTGAGGTCCCGCAAAGTGGATATACGCCTCGAACAATGACTTGCCGACGAGTTCCTTTTCTGTTGGTTGGATTACCCGGATATGATGTTCGACAATCGCCTCACAGACTTGAATAAAAGAGCGGTTCGCCCACGCTTTTGCACCAGTTGCGGCTTTCTCAAATGCGATCTCAAAACCGTCGAGGAGAGTAGCAGACGTGAACATGACGACGTCGGCTACGACCTCGTTGAATTGGGGAGGAAACAGAGGGCTTTTGTGTTGAAGATAACGCCGTAGCTCCGCCTGAAAACCTGTGAATCTGGGGGCATGGGCGCTCACAATAGTATTCTCCCTCGATTAAGGACTCTGGACCATGGCCTTTGTTCTGGCGACCTGCACCAGAACATCTTCGAGGACATTGGTCACCTCGGCCCACCCGTAGCGGCTCTCGACCAGGGCTCGGGCCGCGCGCCCAAGACGTTCCCGCTCTGCCCTTTTGGTCAGCAGGGCAACCGTCCGATCGGCGAAGTCTTTCGGTGAGTCGGCGAGCAAGACGTTCTTGCCGTGGTCTACGGGTAGACCCTCGGCACCCACGCTCGTCGAAACAATAGCTGATCCCATAGCCATTGCTTCAAAAATTTTAATGCGGGTTCCGCCGCCGATACGCAGTGGAACGATATACACGGCGGCCTGGTGTACGTAAGGCCGAATGTCATCGACTCCACCGGTCACGTGCACAGCCGTGTTCTTCCCTGCCAGTGCGAGCACCTTTCGAGTCGGCCTTCTTCCGACCACGCAAAGCGTCACATTGGGAATGCGTTTTTGGATTAGCGGCAGAATTTCCGTCGCGAAGTAAATGATGGCGTCTTCATTGGGAAGCCAGTCCATCGACCCTGTAAACACCAGCGTCGGGCTTTGCGCGTACGATTCCGGCGGCCGAAAATAGTCCAGATCAACACCGGTCGGTACGGTCGTGACTTTCTCTTCCGGCAGAAATTTCACAAAAGCCCGGCGATCTTCATCGGAAACAGTCAGGACGTGATCGGCCAGGTTTGTGAACTTGCGTTCGGCTCGTTCGATGGTCCGGTACTCTCGCCAGGCGACGAGCTTCCACAATGGATTCGGATTGATCTTGAAACGGCGATGCCAGATCACCGCTTCGACATTGTGCGTGAAGATAACAGTAGGAACCCCGACATCCCACGGCACGACGGCTGCTGTCAGCAGGAAATCGCACAAGAGCGCGTCGTAGTGCCCATCCTTTAAAACCTGACGCAGCCGCCGCAGCACTTCCGGCGGGCAATCCTTACGTATCTGGTATGGCTGGCCCGTGAGTGCATTGGCTGAATATGCCAGCATATCGCGGAAACCGGCGCGTTCATGCATGCGGAGTGGCACGCACTCGACCCGTGCGAATGGATCTCGCAAGTCCCGGTGCGGGTCGGGTGTAATGCTCGGATAAAAGATAAACAGGTCCACTTCATGACGCCGCGCCAGTTCGCTGGCGATGCTGAAGCTGCGGATCTTGCCCCCGGCATCCAGAGGGAGCAGGTCGCCCGATTTGGCCCACAGGATTTTCATCGGATGTTACGCTTGACCTGCCATCGCGGGTTCTTTCAGCGTCGGCTGCACCAGATTGGCGAGATCGATAACGTGCTGATCATCGCGTGTGTGTTTCGCCAGTTCGTCATGCGTTACCGAGTTCGTGCCGATAACGACCACGTCGGCATGATTAAAGACACTCTCGAGATCGTCGCGCAGCAATGAGCCGATATGAGGGATATAGGCCTCGATGAACTCCCGGTTCGATCCGATCAACTGACCAAGCGCGACATTAGGATCCCAGATCTGGAGATCGCAGCCTTCCGCGATCAGCTTCTTCACCAGATGGACGAGAGGGCTTTCTCGCAGATCATCCGTGCCCGGCTTGAAACTCAATCCCAATACGCCAATCTTTCGTTTGGATAAGGACAGAACCGCGTCGGCCGCGCGGTCGATATGCTCACTGTTGCTGGGAAGTATGGATTCCAGCAGCGGCAGTCTGAGATCCAGCTCCCGAACCTGATATGTAAGGGCCCGAAGGTCTTTGGGAAGACATGATCCGCCAAACGCAAAGCCCGGTGTCAGGTAAGCCGGCGATATGTTGAGCCGGGTGTCGGACTTGAAGATTTCCGCAACAGTCCTGGCGTCTATGCCGAGCGAGTTGCAAACCGTACCAATTTCGTTGGCAAAAGCGACCTTCAGCGCGTGAAACGCATTGCAGGAATATTTGATCATTTCCGCTGCCGGAATTTCAGTTTCATACAGGCGGGCCGGCAGGAAACTGTACAACTCCCGGATCGGACCTGCCTGGATCGGATCGCGTGATCCAATCACAGTAAAGGGAGGATTGAAGAAATCGGCCACCGCTGTACCTTCACGCAGAAACTCGGGGTTGAAGCACACCAGGAAATCGCATCCGTTTCTCTTACCGCTTGCGGCTTCGATCGCCGGCACGACGACACTCTCTGTCGTGCCGGGCAGCACGGTGCTTCGAACAACGACCCAGTGGAACGAATTCTTCGTTCGCAGGGCGTGACCGATGTCCGCACATACTTTGCGGATATGCGAGAGATCGAGCTTGCCGTTTCGTTGACTCGGTGTGCCGACGGAAATAAATGAGATATCCGAATGCGCGAGCGCGACACTCGCATCCGTAGTGGCTGAGATCAGGCCTGCACGGTTGGCCGTGGCAATCATATCCTGAACTCCGGCCTCAACAATCGGGCTCATTCCCGACCCGATGCGCTGAACTTTCAGGGGATTCGGATCAACTCCAACAATTCTGTGACCGCGAGAAGCAAGACAGGCCGCTGTGACGGCCCCAACATAACCCAGTCCGAAAATGCTGATCGACTTCACTCTTTTTGTCTCCATGTTGATTTTTTGAAAATTCGGGAAGGAGAGATCAATTTACGACGTCGCCCATCGATACCGGTTGCGTCGATATGATGAGATCGTCTACCACGTATGGCCCTTGGATGGACCTGGTTAAAAAGGAAGCGTCCGGGGGCCAAATTGATGTGCTACCGCCATTTGACACCCATCGGGGGTCGTTCCCAAACCGCGATCTGTCCCAATTCCTGAGGACAGCCTTCCGCAAAGTTGTGAGTCAAATTGAACTAGATATGGACGTCTGTCAACACATGTCTGACGGGTCAAAAAAATCTCGCTGCACCCATACTTTCACGGGCACGGCCGATCACTTAACACAGCAAGATCGAGCTAATCTTTGCGAAGGAAAACGGAAAGAATGAACTCAGTAACTAACCGACAAGACAACGAAATGGTGATCGAAATCGAGGAACTCGAGGCGAAGACTGCCCCTCAGTCGAGTGCGAGTTTCATAGATTAGGCGAAGCCAGGATGGTTGGGTTGCCCCTGGAGCTCTGATAGTTTCAGACTACTCTGGTTAGCGAAACGACCCGATGAAGGCCTCGACAACGTTCGCGTCAAACTGCGTCCGTGCGCAACGCGCAATCTCTGTGATCGCTTCCTCGTGGGAGCGGCCGTTGCGGTACGGGCGATTCGTGGTCAGAGCGTCATAGGCGTCCGCAACTGCCACGATGCGCGCGCCAAGGGGAATGCGGGTACCGGCCAGTTGGCCGGGATAGCCGCCGCCGTCGAAGCGTTCATGATGATGCAGAAGGACGAGGCTGGGCTCTTCGAATCCCTCAAGGGTGCGAAGAACCATCCAGCCGAATTCGGAATGCTTCTTGATGTATTCGAACTCGTCTTCAGTCAGACGGCCCGGTTTGAGCAGGATGTGATCGGGAACTCCGATCTTTCCAACGTCATGCAGCGAGGCGGCGAGGAGCAACATCTCCGTTTCTTCGTCGCCCAAGCCCATCTCAAGGGCAATCCGATGGCTGTATTCGGCAACCCGCGTACTGTGTCCGCCGGTGTAACAATCGCGGAGGTCCACCAGTGACACCAGCATCGACGCCATCGACAGCATCTGCTCGCGAGACCGATCTGCCATTTTGATCGTCTGAAATCGCGTCGGTACAGGTGCCAAGCCCGTGCTTTTGGGCGGAAGAAGCGTTAAGTCTGTGCTTTGAGTAGCCAATCCCTGCATAAAACCTCCACACTAGAAACAAAGTGTTCTTCTGTATCGGCATATGGGGTTTGAAACTTTAGGCTGGATCAGATTGATTCTTCAGGGCCGGCCTGAAAGGACGAACTGCGCCCAATAAAAGGGGTGCGGATAGTCGGCGCGCACAGCCAACTGAGCAGCTCGCATCGCCTGGTGCTTGCTCTTTCCTGATAGCAATTCGGAATAAAATCGCGCAAAGAACGCCTCTGACGGTTGTGGTCGAACTCTCCAAAGTTCCACCAGGACCGAACGGCTTCCCGCATAGAGAAATGCCCGCTGCAAACCCAGCAGATCGTCGCCATTGCCCTCCATCTCCACGGACGGCTCAATCAGGCTGAGCGACAGGATATTGGTATTCCATTGTGTGGAATAGATATCCGGGACGCAGAACATGCCGTCTGCGAACTCGACTCCGGAAAGGACAGGGTTGTCCTGCCGGAGCGCTATCGGCACTTCCAGGTGGATGAACTGTGCGTTCGCGCTCTCTCGAAGCACGGCTTCGCGCACGGCGTCTCTTCTGACGTACAAGGGAGCGGAAGCAGTCACGTCCGGTCGATCCAGGCAATACTTCAGGACCAAACCGCTCGGCGCGTAGGAAATGTTGAATCGGTCGGCAAGATAACGCTCGCCGTCATGAAACGTATGAAACGGCACACGGTGCAGCAGGCCGTGAGGAACAATGACGATGCCGACGGTCTCGATCAGCGGGGCGATCGGCTCGATCAGCTCCCGGTAGAGTTTCTGCATCAGCTCATCGGTTCCATTTTTTAAGGCCGCTTCTTCCTCTGGAGAGTCCTTGTGGCTGATAACGGACACGAACTTCTTCAGCTGGTATTGCAGGCGCCCGACCAGATACTGAACACGCTTCGTCGTGGTAACCTGCCGGGCCACCTGGAACTTGCTCTTGGAAATGATGAAGGCCAGGACTTCTTCCCGTGCAAAGAAATACTCGACGACCGTCGCGTCACCAGGCAGCGCCCGCTGCAGTTCCTCGAGCTCAATGCTCGAGGCCTGCTGAAGCGATACGTACTCGGAATCGGACTCGGATAATTCACTTAACGTCCGGACGAGTTCGTCCTCTTTCATTTCGATTTCTTTGTCTTTCGAGTTGCTCAGGGCCGCAAACTGTTCCGAGCCGGACTTGAGATACGAGCTATTCAACTCTCCACGAATGCGGTCGACCCGCGTGAGCAAGGCCTCGTTCGCATGGCTTCGAACAGACGGAAGGTGAGGCGCCAGCGCATCCACGAACATCTGGGATTTGGCTTTCTCACACCACGTGTAGGCCTGCCGGGATGCTTCACAGCCGTCAAACTCGACCGTCAGGGTCGCAAGAGACTCGAAGACCTCGGCTTTGCCTTTGTAAAACGTGATGCCGAGTTCGTCGTGGCGCAGGTGCGTGTGCTTCAATTCAATTTCCCGGGCGGCGTGTCGGTAGAAATCCAAAGCCTGTTCCAGGTGTCCCTCTCGCTCGGCAATCTCTGCGGATAACGCATGACAGGCGAAAAGGAATACCGGGGCCTTCGTCTGTTCGGTGAGATCTCGAACCGTCTGCGCATAAAACTGCGCATCGTCAAGCCGGCCAAGTTCAATGGATACACGCCCGAGGAGAACAAGGGTGACGAGACGTTTTGTAGAACAGGCAAGTTGTCTGAACTTCGAGTCTGCCGCCGAGGCCAGCGAGAATGCTTCCCAGTGGCGCCCCACGGAAAACAGAACCTCCGCTCGATACAGGTCAAGTAGTGCGCTCCAGAATGCGTTGCCATCCTGCTCGAGCAAAGTCTGCGCTTCACGGAAAGCCGTGAGGGCATCGCCAAACTGTCGCTTCTGCGTGAGGGCGATAGCGGCGAACGCGATGGCCTTCCCCTGTTCATACGTCATGTCGAGCTTATGAAAGGAGTCCGCCGCCGCCCGCGCCAGGAGCAGTGCGTCATGCGGGAGCCGCAACTGGACGTAGATTTCAGCTTCATCCAGGTCGCAAAGAGATGCGAAACGGCGGCTTCCTCCAACCTGGTATAAGGGCCGCACATCGCGGTATAGCGCCAAAGCCTGGCTTAAGCGACCGGACAGGAAATAAAGGTACGCCTCGTTGTAGCGCGCTTGCCCACCCAGTTCGTGCATTTCAAGCCGGGACGACAGCCTGTTACAGTCCGCATACATCCGTGCGGCTTCGGCGAACCGGTCCAGAGAGGTGAGAGTTATTCCGAGGTTCAGGCAGGCCTTGGCGAGACTTTCCTCATCACCGATCTGCCTGAACAAATCAGCCGCTTCGGAGTGATATACAACGGCCCGGTCATGGTCGTCCAGGCGCTGATACACCATTCCCAAATTGGTGGCGAGTTTCGCCTGATACGCCGTATCCCGCTGTTCGCGGAAAAGCTCGGCTGCCTCATGACCCACTCTGAGCGCTTCGTGCGACTGGCCGGTCAACAACAGTGCGTTCATGAAACCCAGCCGGCTCCGCGCCGCCCGTTTCTCGTCACCAGCCCGCTCCAGTGCATGAATCGCCTGTCGATAGTATGGCAATGCTTCGACATACTCTTCATTCGCATTCAGGGCATACGCCATCATGCACCATGCTTCCGTGAGCAGGTGTTCATCCTGGGCTTCTGTCGCGACAGACAATGCTTGACGCGCGATCGCGACGCTCTCCCTGGACGAGGCATTCTGCGGTTGACCGGCGTAGAGGTTCGCCCCTCGCACCCGGCTCCACATCTCATCGAAGAGTTCCTTCAGTACCATAGCTATTCGGCCCACACAGCGGAGACCTGACTTGTTCTCTTTCGGCATTCCGCAGTCCTGCCATTAACTTCCCGGGCGAAAGTCCTGATTCACTAAAGTTCGCTGACCTTCTGCCGATAAGTGCGTGAGGCGGCTGAGTCCGCTGGTGGCCTATGTCCGAGGAGGAATGACGATGGTTAGACGTATCCTATTGTGTCTTCTGGTTTTCTGCACGTTTAGCGTAAATGCAATGGCAGCGGACGTCCCGGTGATCGTGCAACTGGGCCCGCTTGGCAATATCCTTAACGTCGTAAACGTGCTCGGTGGAACGCTTCTGGATTCGATACCGGGCACGAATATATATCTCCTGAAGCTTCCGCAGCTTCCGATCATTTCACCCTTGCTCCAGGGCCTTCTGGGCATCACATCCGTCGAAGCGGACAAGATAGTTACGGTTCCCGCCCGCTCGCAGATGGGGGTTCTGACGATTGGACCGACGACGGCGGCGGACTGGTATACGGCTCAACCGGAACTGCAGAGGATCGGGGCCGGCGCCGCCCGGTCGTACTCCAGAGGCGCAGGAATCGTGATTGCCGATCTCAACTCGGCTGTCGATTTCGCTCATCCCGCCCTGGCCGGGCACCTCACTGGTGGGTACGATTTCGTTGGTGCGAGAGGGGGTTATGCAGGAACGCTGAACCAGGCGAGCGCGGGCTTTCTGGATCAAGCCAGCGCAGGCTTCCTGGATCAAGCCAGTGCAGGCTTTCTGGATCAAGCCAGCGCAGGCTTCCTGGATCAAGCCAGTGCGGGCTTTCTGGATCATTCGGTGGTTGCCGCGATTGACAACGGCAATCCTGCGTACGCCCATGGAACCCTAACCGCCGGGGTTATAGCCGGAGTCGCACCCGACTCCACAATCATGCCGTTGCGTGTCTTTGATAATGCCGGCAAAACTGACGTCTTCTCAGTCGGAAAGGCGATACGTTACGCTGTCAACAACGGCGCGCGCGTCATCAATTTGAGCTTCGGAATGAGCCAATCGTATAACGTGATTCAAAACTCGCTGGCCTTTGCCGCCAGCCGCAACGTGGTGGTTATAGCCTCCGCGGGCAATCTAAATACACAGACTCCGCAGTTCCCGGCTTCCGTCAGCAGCGTAATCTCGGTAGCGTCAACGGACCAGGTGGACAAGAAAGCATCATTTTCAAACTACGGAACCAAGGTTTATATCACGGCACCGGGCGTGAATATCATTTCGGCTTACCCTGGTGGGCTCTACGGCATGGTCTCCGGCACGTCATTCAGCGCCCCCATTGTTGCCGCTGAAACAGCACTCATCATGGCTGTCAAGACGTCCGATCCGAAGAGCACTCTTGGCACTGCGACCGTCAACATTAACGCCCAGAATCCCGCGTACATCGGCAAATTGGGCCGCGGCCGGATCGACGTTCTTTCGGCCGTCCGTTAGCTTTCAGTCGCGTTTGGAAACGCGACATGCGGTTTATGCGTTTGGGAAGGAATTGGGGAACGGCCAGGAGCTAGCACTCCCGGCCGGACCTCAAACTCTAACGAAGTCGACTAGTCGAGGAAGCCTGCGGGCGCCTGTTGGGGAGCGTAGTAGTCGAGGAAGCCTGCGGGGGCCTGGGGAGCGGTCTTGGCTTCGAGTTCTTCAATTTCGATGATGACGATTTCGGTATTCATTGCTGTGTCCTTTCAATCCTATAAAGAAGTTCTATCGACCAACTCACATTTGCTCGATCTACTGCGTTAAGTGATCGAAGCGGCCCGCGGAAGTATGGGTGCGCTGAGATTTTTTTGAAATAACTATAGATTGCGCATCAACAGAAGCACTTAGAGATCCGGGGAGAAGAATTCTGCTAATGGACGGCCTCATCACTGCCGATAAGAAACTCGTGAAGGATATGGGATTCGCACGATGGCAGGATGACGCGGGCAAGCGGCAATTCAACTTGATGAGCCTTGAACTGGCTCTGAAGGTGGGAGAGGGTGGCACGTACTGGATTGCGGGTTGTTCGACGGAGGATTTCCTGCCCACCGAGCAGTTAGAGGGACTCGGGGGCGAATCCACAGCCGGTTGCAGGCACTGAACAATAAGGGAAGCGGCCAGGAGCTAGCACTCCCAGCCGGAACCCAGGTCTGTAGAGAAACTCGATTAATCGAGGAAGCCGGCGAACGACTGAGGAGCGGTCTTGGTTTCAAGCTCTTCGATTTCGATGCTGACGATTTCGGTATTCATTGGTCTGTCCTTTCGTTTGAATAAGATAAGGTCGATCTGCTCACATCAGATCGACCTGTAATTTGCCTGACCAGCAGGTGCCTGGCCCGGCTTAAAAAGGCCGGTGCCTGCGTTCAGACAGACCAGCCCAACCTGTTCGAGTTCACCTAGTCCAGGAAACCGAAGAATTCATGCGGCGTCGTTGCCTCGGATTCTTCGAATTCGATGACGATTTCCTTCTCTTCTCGGCTTGTCTCTGAATTCATTCGTATTCCCTTTCAAATTTTCGGAAAAACTCTAGCTCGATTTGTGAGTTAAGTGCCTGGAGCGGCCCGCGAAAGTATGGTGTGGCACAAAGATTTTTTTGGCCGGTGCCGGATTGCCGTCAGAAGAAGGGCTTACAGGGTGGTCCTTGCAGAACAAGGTCACGAATTACCGGCAAATGTCCCCGTGCTAGACTAGGCCGAATGGTTATGAGAGCGCTTGAAACATCGACGCAGGGCAAGATTTCCGCCCTGAGGGACGCGATCGGCAGGACGATCAAAGGCAAGCGGGAAACGATCGAACTGGCCGTTGTGACTCTGCTGGCCGAGGGACATCTGCTGATTGAAGACGTCCCCGGTGTCGGTAAAACCACACTGGGCCATGCTTTAGCGCGATCTCTGGATTGCAAATTCCACCGGATTCAGTTCACGAGTGATCTCCTGCCTTCCGACGTGCTTGGCGTTTCGGTCTACAACCCGAAGCTCAATGAGTTTGAGTTCAAACAGGGACCGATTTTTGCGAATATCATCCTCGCAGATGAGATCAATCGGACGACGCCGAAAACACAGAGCGCCCTGCTCGAGGCAATGAATGAAAGCCAGGTCACGATCGAAAACGCGACCTACCCACTTCCCCGGCCCTTCATGGTGGTAGCCACGCAGAATCCCGTTGAACATCATGGGACGTATCCGCTGCCGGAATCGCAGCTCGATCGCTTCCTCATGCGAATTGAAGTAGGCTACCCCGACGCTGCCGCCGAGAAAGAAATTCTCAAGCGGTTCACCAACGGCAACAGTCAGTACTTGGTCCCCTCGGTGCTGACGCCCGACGAGGTTCTCTTCCTTCAGGATGAAAGCCGGAAAATACACCTCGACGAGGCGATCGTGGATTACATGATCCACATCGTGAATCGGACGCGCGAACACCAGGAAATCGAGCTCGGCATCAGCCCGCGCGGCACCGCAGCGCTCTTCCGGGCGACGCAGGCGTTGGCCATAGTCGAAGGGCGTGGCTTCGTCATTCCGGACGATATCAAGAGACTGGTATATTCCGTCTTCGAGCACAGGCTCGTGATGGTTCGTTCCGGTGCACGTTCACGGACCTCCGCTCGAACCGTGCTGGAAGAGATCGTCGACCAGACTCCTGTTCCGGCTTGAGGCCCTCCATGCTTTCCAGGCTCAGGGAGAAACTCCGCGACCAGGAACACCGCACGATGGTGAAAACCTTCAGCACCGCCATCGGCCTGCTTGCGCTCGCCTTAATAGCGGCGCTGTATTCCTCGAGTATGGGCCGCGAAGGGCGAGTTCTCGCCGCGGGAGTTTCCGCGGGGATCGCCCTGAGCATTGCGCTCTGGGTTGGTTTCCGCTTCGTGCCGCGGCTGGCTGCCAGTGTCGATTGGGACTGGCTTCCATTCTTCTCGCGCTACCACATCACACGCGAGGGCTGGATCTATTTCGCCGCGGTAACCGTTGTCATCTTCGCTGCCATCAATACAAGCAACAACCTCTTATACATGGTGATGTCGGCGCTGCTGGCAGTGCTCCTCCTTTCGGGTTTTCTGTCCGGTCTGAATTTCGGAAACCTGCGCCTCGACATTCGCATTCCATCCAACTGTTTCGCGGGCGAGCTCTTTCCGATTTCCATTCAAGTCAACAACGAAAAACTAGTCTTTCCGAGTTTCTCGCTGAACTTCGAACCGGAAGAAAATGCGTTCCAATTCTCCACCTTTTACATTCCAGTGGTCCGGCCTCAACGGCACATCACTCAGGCCGGACAAGCGAGGCTTAACAGGCGCGGCCGGTACATCATGAACCAGATCAAGTCGGCGTCGCGTTATCCGTTCGGGTTCTTCCGGAAAGACAAAAAGTATCGGGTCGAAGCGCAATGTATCTGTTACCCCGAAATCCTGCCGCAGGAGCGAATCAATTTCTCGGTTCTGGACATCCAGGGTTCGAACCAACGACTCGAGCGGGGATTTGGCCACGATTTGTACACGATTCGCGATTACGTGCCGGCGGACAGCGCCCGGCACGTGCATTGGAAGGCTTCGGCCAAAACCGCCGTTTTGAAAACCCGCGAATATGCAGCCGAAGAGAACCGGCGCATCGTGCTTGCCTTCGATCGATTCGGGCGTCCCGGCGATGCGGAGAAATTCGAAGCCCTGGTTTCGCACACGGCCTCCCTCGCATATCACCTGATCAAGGATGGTGTTGAAGTGGCCCTTGTGTCCGATGAGTGGAGGACGGGATACGGAACGTCGGAGGCGTTGCTCGAATCGATCCTGCAGTATCTGGCTCTGGTAAATATGTCCGCTGCCGCCGATCCGCCGGATGCGCCGGAGGCAGGGTTGAAAATGTCATTACGCAAGGGATGAAAAGATACTTCCAGGTTTCTTGTCATGCATTGATCGTCAGCGCATTCCTGGCGCTGGCGCTCACCGGAAGGCTGGATGGCCCTTCGATTGTCGTCTTCACGATCGGCCTTGCTGTCAGTGTATATCGGACGGTGAAAGCGCTGCCGCCGCTGCTTGCGGGCAGAGGCGCGTTTTTGATTTCGTGCGCATATATCGTGTTCTTCCTTTTCGATATGCTGATTCTGTCGCGCTCGTTCATCCCGGCGTCCATTCACCTGGTGCTCTTCCTGGAGCTGGCAAAACTTTTTCAGGAGAAATCGGACAAAGACTACCTCTACCTGATCATCCTTTCATTTCTGCAAATCCTGGCAGCATCGTCATTGACCATCGGCATGTCTTTCGTGGCGACGCTCTTCCTTTTCCTCGTGGCACTGGTCTCGACGCTCATGAGCTTCGACATGTACAGGTCCGAGCGAAAGTCCGAAACCGAGATGCAGGAAGTCGCAGCGCCGCTGGGAGGGATGAGCGTGTGGGCGACCGTCTGGATCATCTTTACCGGAGTTGCTCTGTTCTTCCTGATTCCGCGAGTCGGCACCGGTTACTTCAGCCGTGCCACAATGCCGTCGCTGTTATTGTCCGGATTCACGGATAACGTCCAACTCGGTGAAATCGGCGAGGTGAAGCTCAGTTCGGCTGTCGTTATGCACGCGCGACAGGTCAGTGGAACCCCGTTCGGGGTCTTGAAGTGGCGGGGTATTTCGCTCGACCGCTTCGACGGCCACAACTGGTACAAGACCAGGCGCAGTCGCGTCTCCATTCAGCAGTCGGCCGATCAGCAATACTGGATTCGGCCGATTGAAAAGACCGGCGATCTTGTCCGATATGAAATCCTCCTCGAGCCTCTAGCCACGACAACACTCTTCGGACCGCATCAGGTACGCGCTGTTTTGGGCCGCCTGGGTGGCATGGAGACGGATGCGGACGATTCGATCTACATGAGGGTTCAGACGCTACGGCGCGTGCAATATGTAGTGCGATCGGAGATTCCGAATCGGAGACGGTTCATGGCGGCCCCACAGGATGAACGAAATCCGCCTGAAATCGGCTCTCTGTACCTTCAGCTTCCGACTGACATCGATCCGCGAATTCAGCAGCTTGCCAAAGACATCACTGCGCGCGGAAAGTCGACGATGGAAAAGGCATCGCTCGTCGAGAGCTACCTGAAGCGAAATTACAAGTACACGCTGAAGCTGACCTGGACTCCGGGTCCGCAGCCGATCAGCACTTTTCTTTTCGATGCGAAGTCCGGACACTGCGAGTACTTCGCATCATCGATGGCAATTCTGCTGCGAGCAGCGGGAATCCCGACTCGTCTCATCAATGGCTTCCTCATGGGCGAATACAACCCTGTCGGCGGTGATTACATCATCCGCCAGTCGGATGCCCATACGTGGGTTGAAGTCTATGTGGCCGGCCATGGATGGATGGAGTTCGACGCAACGCCGCCGGATCCGAACCACAAAGAAATGACCCTGGCAACGCAGATGTTGCAATACGTCGATGCCATGGAGCTGTTCTGGAATTCCTACATCATTATTTATGATTCCGGCGTCCAGCTTCAGTTGTTTAACAGTGCGCAGGAACGGGTTCAGCGTATCCAAACGGACTTTCGCAATAAATCGGACCAGTGGGTGGCGCGAGGCCAGATGCTGTCGGATCGCCTGGCCGCCAGGGGCCGGGACCTGTTCGAGAATTTTTGGTTCTGGAGCGCGCTTGCAGCGATCTTCCTCGCGTATGGGATCTACAGGAATCGGAAGGCGCTGAAAACCCACTTCCGGATCTGGCGCCTGCGCAGGGTCGGCGGCACGGTGAATGAAGATGTCGTCGAGCAGTTGTTCTACCGGGCTGCAAGGCTCGCGGCCGGTCGATTCGAAAAGCGGCGGCCAGGCGAAACGTGGCGCGAATGGATCTTCGGGTTGCCGGATCGCGACCGCCGGTCTATCCTCACAAGAGCACTCGAAGTTTTTGAAAAATCGAAGTACGGACGGCTTCCCGTCACCTCGTCGGAATTTCAAATCCTTGAAGAAACCATCCGGGAGTTGAAGCTGTAGGAAAATTGGTCCTGGCCGCGCATTACGCGAATGATCCTTCGAATCTTCGTCGTCTGGTTTCGGCTTGCGCCTTTTCTGCTGGCGTTCCTGCGGGACCGCCGCCGGTGGATTGTCGCAGGGCCTCCACGATTCCTGGCCGACGATGCCCACCGTCAACGGGCCCGTAAGCTCACGGAGCGCATCGCTTCACTCGGGCCGAGCTTTATCAAACTGGCGCAGCCTCTGGGGGTTCGCGCCGACATCGTTCCGCCCATCTATCTTGAAGAGCTCGCCAAGCTGCACGATCGTGTTCCGCCGTTTCCCACCAGCCTGCTTCGAAAACGCATCCATGAGGAATTGAAACGCCCCCTCGAAACGGTCTTTCAGGACTTTCAGGAGGAACCGCTGGCGGCGGCTTCGCTCGGACAGGTGCATCGCGCACGGTATCGGGGCGAAGACGTGATTGTCAAAGTTCTGAGGCCGGGCGTCGAAGAGCTGGTCGCCACGGACATCCGCATCGTTCAAAACCTTCTTTTTGTCATCGAGCAGTTCATCGATCACCACACGATCCGGGCAACGCGTGCAGTGATCGAAGAATTCTCACGAGTGATCATGGAAGAGATGGACTTCCACCACGAGGCGGACAATGTCGAACGCTTCGCCGACAACTATCGCGGAAGTGACTTCGTCATCATCCCGAAAGTTTATCGAGAGGTCACCACCACCCGCGTTCTGGTGATGCAGTTCTTCGAAGGCTTCCGGGTCACAGAAGTCGACGAGATCGTCCGGCATAACATCGACACGCGCAGGATGATCGAGAATCTCATCGAGTTTTATGGCGAGCAACTCCTGATTCACGGGTTCTTCCATGCCGATCCCCATCCCGGCAACATCCTGGTCCGGCCGGACGCCCGTATCGTTCTTGTCGATTACGGCGTGGTCGTGGAAATCACACCGGAATTCAAGCAGGACCTTGTCCGCCTGGTCATCGCCGCCGTGCGCGGCAATGTGGACGACCTGATTGATGCCGCCTACAAGCTCGATCTCATCGAGCCCGACGTCAGCCCGGCGATGGTCAAAGAAGCCGCGCAGGCGATCATTTCGATTCACCTCGACAAGAGTCTCACGCAGCGCCAGATTCAGGAAATCTCGATCCATATCCTCAGCACGTTTTATCGATTTCCGCTACGGCTCCCTTCAAACGCGGTCTACATCCTGCGCACGGGCGGTTTGCTCGAAGGTATCGGGCTCGCTTACGACTCACGCTTCAACAGCATGAGTACGGCAATCCCCATCTACAAAACAATCCTGGAGCGTTCCCTCGGTCCGGCCGGCTGGCCCTCGATCAAGGATCGCGCCGTCAAAGAGGGCACAGCGCTCTATACCCTGCTCAAGGACATGGAGTCGTTCTTTGCCCGCGCGGGCCGGGACCAGATTCGTATTCGGATCCACCCGGCGGACGTGGATGGCCTGGAGAAGTTCCTTTCGCACCTGTTCCGGCGTGTCGTAATGACAATCTCAGGAGCGGGTCTTGCGATCGTTTCCAGCATTCTATACCTCCGCCTCGAAAGCGTTCTTCTGCTGTTACTCGGGCTTTTCTTAAGTTTCTGGCTCGTGGCTCTCGTGTTCCTGTTGCCAAATCCACAAAGGTATCCCTTTCGGGTACGACGAGCGCGAAAGGCCGGCAGAATGCCGTGAACGCGGGTTAAAGCCCCGCGACTCCATTGGGCGTTCCCTGTTACAATTACGTGAAAGGAGAGCACAAATGGCCGAAGAAGCAAAAGAGCAGGAAACTAGAATCTCCGATCAGGTGTGGGATTGGCGAAATACGGTTACGGATAGGTTCCTCAGGCTCTTTCCGCGCCGAACAGCCGAACATCTGGTGAATGCTCAGAAAGAAGGGCTTCTCGCGATACGCTCGTTGCTCGATCGTGGGATCGAGGTACTGGAGGGCGATCTAAAGCGTGTGTCGGACCGACCCTCGCGCCAATAATCAAAAAACAATAATGTCCGAAAAGAAAATGCCGAAGGTGGGGTTTGTCAGTCTTGGCTGCCCTAAGAACCTTGTCGACAGCGAAGTCATGCTCGGGACCCTCGCGAGCCAGGGGTACTCGATTACTCCGCGCAAAGAGGATGCCGACGTCATCGTCGTAAATACGTGCGGGTTTATCGACAGCGCCAAGAAGGAATCGATCGATACGATTCTCGAGATGGCGGAGCTGAAAACGCAGGGAAACTGCAAGAAGCTCGTGGTTGCGGGTTGCCTGGCGGAACGCTACCGCCTGGAAATCCAGAAGGAAATTCCGGAAATCGATTTCATCTTTGGTCCTGACGAGCTGGGACGCATACTCGAGGCGGTGCAACTGGAACCGGCGGCCGTCGTGCCGGATGTTTCGATTGACGCGTTGTACACATCGAAGGAAGTTCCGACGATTCCGCGAATCCTTACGACGCCCTCCTACATGGCCTATCTCAAGATCTCCGAGGGGTGCGATCACGTTTGCTCATTCTGTGCGATTCCGGGATTCCGCGGCAGGTTTCGCAGCCGCACCGTCGGCGATCTCGTTGCGGAGTCGAGACGGCTGGCCGAACAGGGAGTCCGTGAGCTCGTGATCGTTTCGCAGGACACGATGGCATACGGAAAAGACATCGGACTTCCCGACGGAATTACAACGCTGTTACGTGAACTGATAAGGATCGAGGGCGTGCAGTGGGTTCGTTTCCTTTATTGCTATCCGAATATGGTCTCCGACGACCTTGTGCGGCTGGTTGCCGAAGAGGACCGCCTGTGCAAGTACTTCGACATTCCGTACCAGCACGCTAGCCGGCCTGTTCTCGATCGCATGCGGCGCGGCGGCAATCGAAACATGTTCGAGAAGCAGATCGATGCCATACGCAGAATGATGCCCGGCGCCGGGCTGCGCACATCCTTCATTGTGGGTTTCCCCGGCGAAACCGAAGACGACTTCAACGAAGTGCTTACGTTCATCAACAACGTTCAGTTCGATAACGTCGGCGTGTTTCTCTACTCCGACGAGGACGGCACGGGGGCATTCGATCTCGACAGCAAGGTTCCGAGGCGCGTGGCTGCGCGAAGGCGCAATCAACTGATGAAGCAGCAGGCGAAGCTCTCGACAAAGAAACTCCGATCGATGGTCGGACAGACGGTGGAAGTTTTATTGGAGGGCCGCTCGGATGAAACGGACCTCCTGCTCCAGGGCCGCATGGAAACGCAGGCACCCGAAATCGATGGTCATGTTCTCATTAACGACACGAGCGGCGTTGAACCCGTCGCCGGCGAGTTTTACAGGGTGCAGATTATGGACAGCCTGGAGTATGACCTTATCGGAAAAATTGTTTATGAAGTGCCCGACTTGCAAGAAAGAGACCCAATACGAAAACAACCCCTTTAGACCGTTTTGCAGCGAGCGCTGCAAACTGATCGATCTCGGTGAGTGGGCTGGCGAAAAATTCCGAATACCCACGAAGGAGCAACCTCCGGAAGAAGTCCACACATCCAATGGAAATCGTGAAGACGAAGACTGAGGGTCTCACCGTTGCCGACCGATTGGCAATCGCGGCCGCAACCGCTGTTGGCGCGGGTTTCGCGCCGAAGGCGCCCGGCACGGCAGGTTCGCTGGTTGGTGTCTTGTTGTATCTCCTCATTGAAGGGCTGGGTGCAGGCGCGTATTATCCGCATGCTATAATTTTGCTCCTCATTGTTGGCATCTGGGCGTCATCGCGAGTCGAGCACCTTTACGGACATGATTCTCAGCACATTGTGATAGATGAAGTTGTAGGACAGATGATCACGTTCGCTCCGGCGGCCGGAAGGTTTCATATTTCTGCACTATATGTCGTGATCGGATTCGGGCTCTTTCGCTTGTTTGACATCGTGAAGCCCTTTCCGGTCCGCCGGCTCGAAGGACTGAAGGGCGGAATTGGTGTGGTTGCAGACGATGTCGGCGCAGGGCTTTATGCGATGCTTGTCCTGGCGTTGATTCGATACGGATTCAGTAAGTGAAAGACATCAATATCAAGAACGTCAAGCCCAAGGCTGCGCTTCCCGGCGGCGAGGTGATCATCGAATACTCCGGTCTCGAGCTTGCCGGAACTTCGCAGCCTGAAGTCCGCTTCGGCGATTTCAACGCCCAGGTGACGATGGCGTCGAACGATCACATCATCGCAAAGGTGCCGGAGTCATCCGCGGAAACGGGCACATCCGAGCTCACCGTCTCCACGAATGGACGCCCAAGCCGCCCTTTTCCGTACGAAGTCGGCAAAAAGCTGGCGTCGAATCTGCACCCGGTGGCAAATCCTGCAATCGACACCGAAGGCAATATCTACGCCACCTACAGCGGGCGCCGCGGCCAGAAAACTCCGGTCTCGATATATAAGGTAACGCCGAAGGGCGCCGTTACACCGTTTGTCACCGACATCGTGAACGCCACCGGACTGACGTTCAGCATGACGGGCGACATGTTTGTCTCGAGCCGCTTCGAGGGGAATATTTACAAGGTCAATCCTGCAGGCCATACCGAACTGTTCACCGAGGGCATGGGCATCGCGACGGGAATGGCGTTTGATCGCGATGGCAACCTGTATGTCGGCGACCGCAGTGGCAGTATTTTCAAGATCAGCGCCAGCAAGGAAATTTTCGTATTCGCCACGCTCGAGCCGAGCATGGCGGCTTATCACCTTGCGTTCGGGTTCGACGATTACCTGTACGTCACGGGCCCGACGACATCGAGCTTCGACTCCATATATCGAATCTCGCCGAGCGGCGAGGTCGATCGGTTCTTCACGGGTCTCGGCCGGCCGCAAGGTCTTGCATTCGATATCGAGGGAAGTCTGTATGCGGTCGCTTCGTACCGCGGCCGGCGGGGTATTTTCCGGCTCCGCGATCCGAAGAATCCTGAGTTGTTTGTAGCTGGCCTCAGCCTCGTAGGACTGGCTTTCGATATGCACGAAAACCTGATGGTGGTGGACTCGGGATCGCTCTATCGTGTCCGCCTCGGCATCATGGGAAAGCCGTTGCCATAATCATGCTCTCCGCAGAAATCATTGCTATCGGTTCAGAACTTCTGACACCGCGCTTCAAGGATACGAACTCGCTCTATCTCACGGAGCAGCTCAACAGCGTCGGAATTCCCGTGGTGATGAAGACGATCGTCGGAGATGACGAAAGCTACCTCGAACATGCGGTCCGGGCATCGCTTGGCCGCACACCGATTCTGATCACGATCGGTGGACTGGGACCTACCGAGGACGATGTCACCAGGAAGGTCGTCGCGCGGGTTTTGCAGCGCCAACTCGTGCTCAACGACGAAATCGTCGCCAGGCTCCAGCGCCGATTCAAAGCGCGCGGCGTGGAGATGCCGGCCAACAACGCCCGCCAGGCGCTGGTCCCGACCGGTTCGGACATTTTGGAAAACAACCACGGCACGGCCCCCGGGTTGTGGATTTCAAATGAGCGAAATCACGTCATCCTTCTCCCGGGACCTCCGTCGGAGCTCAAGCCGATGTTCGAGGCTTCGTGCCTGCCTCGGCTGCACCAGATGGCCGGGGGCGCCGCGCTGGCGCGACGCGTTTTTCGCACCGCATGCCTGCCGGAATCTACACTCGACGCACGGATCGCGCCCATCTATACCAGGTACAAGAACATTGAGACGACAGTTCTCGCCAAGCCCGGTCAGGTGGACGTGCGCCTTACCGCTCGCGGCAAAAACAAGGACGAGGCGGAAAAACTGGTGCACGAGCTTGGCGATCTGATCGATCATGAGCTGGACGAATTCATCTTTGCGCGGTCGGAAGAATCCCTCGAGGAAATCGTGGGCATGTATCTTGTCATGAAGGGGGCAACGATCTCCGTGGCCGAATCATGCACGGGCGGAATGGTAGCCGAGCGGCTGACGAGCGTACCGGGCAGCTCGCGCTACTTCATGTCCGGGGTTGTCTGTTACACCAACGAATCAAAGATGGAGCTGACCGGAATTCCGCCGCTCCTGATCGAAATGCAGGGAGCGGTCAGCGCCGAGGTAGCCCGCGGCCTGGCCGAAGGTATTCGCGCGCGCGCGGGCACGGTGATTGGCGCCGGCATTACCGGCATTGCCGGCCCGACCGGCGGCTCGGCGGAAAAGCCCGTAGGTACGGTGCACATCGCCGTAGCCACTCCCGCTAGAACCGAACACAGGCAATTTCTTTACCCCGGCGACAGGGAACGGGTCCGCTGTCAAGCTTCGCAAGCCGCTCTGGACATGGTGCGGCGCGAGCTGATGAGAATGTGAATGCGTCTCTTTATCGCAGCCGATCTATCGAAGGAAGTCCGAAACGCGCTCGGCGACGTACAACGAGCCCTGCGCCCCGTTTCCGATACAGCGCGATGGGTTGTGCCCGAATCGATCCACATCACGCTGAAATTCATCGGTGAAGTGCGGGAAAAGCGTCTCGACGAAGTCCACGAAGCCCTCGGCGGCCTGGCGTGGAAGCCGTTCACCGTCAGAGTTCAGGGCGTCGGATTTTTCCCCGGAACGCGTTCCCCGCGAATCCTCTGGGCGGGTATGGAGGCGCCTACAATGGAAGGCCTTGCCGAACAGCTGGACACGCGTATGGAGCGCCTCGGCTTCGAAAAAGAAAGGCGCAAATTTCGGGCTCACATCACGCTGGCCCGTGCTCGTCATACTCGCATGGACTCTTCGCTGGTCACCGCTGCATCCGAATTTAACGAACACGAATTCGGTTCGTTCCTGGTCGATCGCATCTTCCTCTTCAAAAGCAGCCTGAAACCGACAGGCGCGGTATACGAAAAATTGAGAGAATATTTACTGTAGAGGCGCTCTACGGGCGCCCGCGGCGATGATAGACCGCCGCTACAGTCGCAACCCTCATGAGTTTCCCAATCGCAATTATCGGCGCCGGTGGCTGGGGGACGGCTCTCGCCATCACGATGGCGCGCGCCGAACGTGAAGTGCGGCTCTGGGCGTACGAGTCGTATCTCGTCGAGACGATTCTGGCAACCCGGGAGAACCCGATTTACCTGCCGTCGGCGCGTGTGCCGGAGTCGGTGCGGGTAAGCAACAAAATGACTGAGGTCCTTCAGGGAGCAAGGATCGTGATCATCGCCGTACCGTCGCATGTGTACAGGCCGGTCGTATCCCAGATGATGCCGTTGCTCGATGCCGAGATGCATTTCGTGAGCGCCGCGAAAGGCATCGAGAACGACACGCTGATGCGAATGTCCGAAGTCGTGGTGGATGTGTTGAAACCCGCGTTCATGCCGCAGGTCGCTGCTATCTCCGGACCGACGTTTGCGCCGGAGGTCGCGCGGGGCGAGCCGACTGCCCTGGTCGTCGCGTCGCCGGATGAAAGGCTGCGTCTCTTCCTCCAGAAAGAGTTGTCGGCGCCGCGATTTCGCCTGTACACAAATTCGGATTTGATTGGAGTGGAGATCGGCGCCGCGGTAAAGAACATCATCGCCATCGCCGCCGGCGTGGCCGAAGGCTTGGGCCTCGGCTCCAATCCGGCCGCGGCCCTGATTACCCGCGGCCTCGCCGAGATCATGCGGCTTGTGGAAGCGTGCGGCGGGCGCCGTGAGACGCTGGCGGGGCTGGCCGGACTGGGCGATCTGGTTCTCACGTGCTACGGAAGCCTCAGCCGGAATCACCGCGTCGGCATCGCCCTCGGACAAGGCAAGAACATCGACGAAATCGTTTCAAACATGCGCATGGTCGCCGAAGGCGTGAAGACTGCGAAGGCCACGGTTGCCCTTGCTCGAAAACTCAAAGTCGAAATGCCGATCGCTGAGAAAATGTATTCGGTCTTATATGAAGGGTTGAACCCTCGCGCCGCGATCGATGACCTTATGGATAGAAAACTCAGAGAGGAGTAACAAACGTGAGGGAGCGTAAGGGCGTGAAAACAAGAAAATCCGGATGAAGCCTGAAAATTGATTAGTGATTAATGGTTATTGTCCTTGGAAATTGATTCGATTTGTTCATTTTCCAAGCGCAATAATCATTAATCACTAATCAATTTTCAGGCTTCATCCGGATTTTTCTTGTCTTCACGTCTCTAGCTCCCTGGACAATAGCCTATGGAATTCATCACTTTATTTGGAACGCCCAAGCGGGAGCCCACCGTCTTCGAGAAAATCAAGGAAGCTGTCAAGCAGACGAAGGAGAACTTTACCGAGCAGATCCAGGATCTGGTTCAGGGCGAGAAAGAAATCGATGCCGGCATGCTCGAGGAATTGGAAGCGATCATGATCGGTGCGGACATCGGCGTAACGACCACCAACGATATCCTGAAATCGATTCGAGACCAGGTCTCGCGCAGAACGCTCCAGGATCCAAGTCAACTCCGGGACGCGATCAAGGAAGAACTCCGGAAGATCCTCAAAGTCAATTACACGCCGCCAACCGAGGTGGCAGAAGGTAATCCGTTCGTGATTCTGATAGTGGGCGTGAACGGCGTAGGCAAGACGACTACGATCGGCAAGCTTGCGCAGCGATTCAAGGCGGACGGGAAAAAAGTCATGCTGTGCGCCAGTGACACGTTCCGCGCGGCGGCAGTCGAGCAACTCGAGATCTGGGCAACCCGCGCCGATGTACCGCTGATCAAACAAAAGGCGGGCTCTGACCCGTCGGCGGTACTGTTCGATGCGCTGCAATCCGCCAAGGCCCGCAAAATCGATTACGTGATTGTGGATACGGCCGGCAGGCTGCATACGAAAAATAACCTGATGGCGGAGCTCGAAAAGATGACTCGCATAGCGAAACGGGAAGTACCCGGCGCGCCTCACGAGGTGCTGCTCGTGCTGGATGCAACCACGGGTCAGAACGGGCTCCAGCAGGCCCGCGAGTTCACCCGGAGCGCCGGTGTGACCGGGCTGGTCCTGACAAAACTCGACGGGACCGCCAAGGGTGGAGTCGTCACAGCAATCGCCAAAGACCTGAAGATTCCCATTCGTTTCGTCGGCGTCGGCGAAAAACTCGACGACCTCATTGAATTCTCCGCCGACGACTTCGTGGAATCGCTGTTTGCGGCATGAAGCAATGAAGTCTTTTCGGCATGGACGATTTAACCTACATTCGCCGGACGCTGGAGCTCGCTGAGCAGGGCGCCGGTCTCACGAGTCCGGGCGCGATGGTGGGCGCGGTTGTCGTCAAGGACGACCGCATCATTGGGAAGGGTTTCTACACCTACGATGGCCTGTACCATGCGGAAATTCTTGCATTAGGAGAGGCCGGCGAGGATGCGCGCGGAGCGACGGTTTACACATCGCTAGAGCCGTGTTCGCACCATGGCCGGACGCCGCCCTGCGTGAAAGCCCTGATCGGCGCCGGAGTCGCCCGCGTCGTCACGGCCATGCAAGACCCCAATCCGCAAGTGAACGGCGCCGGGCTCAAATCGCTGCGTGAGGCCGGTATTCAGGTCGAGTCCGGAATTCTCGAAGACGAAGCGCGGCGTCTCAACGAAGCGTTCATTGTCTACAAGACCGACAACAGGCCATTCGGAATTCTCAAGCTGGCGATGACGCTCGACGCAAAAATCGCCACGCGGAAGGGTGAATCGCGATGGATCACTTCCGAAGAGTCCCGCGCTATTGTTCAGCGGCTCCGGCACCGGTGTGACGCCGTCATAACCGGCAGCGGTACCTTTCTTGCCGACAATCCCCAGCTCACGGACCGCACCGGTTTCCCACGCCGGCGGCCGCTGCTCCGAATCGTCCTGGACCGCCGCAATCGCATACAGGAGTTCGCAGGCGGCGTACTCTTTCGTGACAACCTCCCGGCTCTCGTCACGGAACTCTTTGACCGCGAAATCCAAAGCTTTCTTCTGGAATGCGGGCCGGATCTGGCTTTCAACGCCCTCCGCGCCGGAATCATTGATAAAATAGTGGTCTTCGTGGCGCCCAGGATCCTCGGTGGCCGTGAAATTCCCGCGATCGGCGGTGAAGGCATTGAAAGGTTAGCCGAGGCGATCGCTCTGGAAGGCTGGACGATCCAGACATCGGGACCGGACGTCATGCTGACCGCCTATGTTCACAGGGATCATTGAAGAAATCGGTGAGGTCATCGAGATCAGCGACACCGGGGAGTTCCGCACGATTCGTGTCCGAGGCCGCGATGTCATGAGTGATCTCCGTTCCGGCTCGAGCATTGCCGTAAACGGCGTATGCTTGACGGCCCGGTCCACCGATCAAACGAGCTTTTCAGCCGAAATGTCTCGCGAAACGCTCGATCGAACGAGCCTCGGGAGTCTGCGCAAAGGCGCCATCGTGAATCTCGAACGCCCCATCCGCGGCGATTCCCGCTTCGGCGGGCACATCGTGCAGGGACACGTCGACGGCGTCGGTCACATCCGCCAATTCGACCGCCAGGCCGGCGCCTGGGACCTCGAAGTGGAATATCCTCAGGCGGGTTCGCGATATATCGTCGAGAAAGGCTCGATCGCCGTGGACGGCATCAGCCTGACAATTGCGTCCCTCAAGCGTTCCAACGCTTTTTCTGTCGCAATAATTCCACACACATTCGAGAATACAAACCTCAAGGCCGCCAGGGCGGGTGACCCTGTAAACATCGAGTTCGATGTTTTGGCAAAGTATGTGGAGAATCTGATCAAGCCTTATGCAATTCGCAACGATTGAAGAAGCCATTGTCGAGATCCAGGAAGGCCGCATGGTCATCATCGTCGACGATGAGGACCGTGAAAACGAAGGCGATCTCATGGTCGCGGCCGAGAAAGTAACCCCGGAGGCCATCAATTTCATGGCCACCTTCGGGCGGGGCCTGATCTGCCTCGCCATGACGGGCCAGCGTCTCGATGAGCTGCATATTCCACTGATGGTTTCCGATCACAGCAACACGTCGCCATATGGAACGGCCTTCTGTGTCTCCATCGAAGCGCGGCGCAATGTCTCTACCGGAATTTCCGCTTTCGACCGGGCACAAACGATCCTCACGGCCATCGATCCGAAAACCAAGGCCGGCGATCTCGGGCGGCCAGGCCACATCTTCCCGCTTCGCGCGCGCGACGGAGGAGTACTCATTCGCGCCGGTCAGACCGAGGCCTCGGTGGATCTCGCGGGTATCGCGGGCCTTAGTCCCGCCGGAGTCATTTGCGAGATCATGAAGGAAGACGGCACCATGGCTCGTGTGCCGGACCTTGTCGAATTTGCCGGACAGCGCCATCTGAAAATCATCACTGTGGCAGATCTCATCCGGTATCGGCTGCGGACGGAGCGATTTGTCCACAAGGTGGGAGAGACCACTCTGCCCACACCCCACGGCGACTTCCGCATGATCGCTTTTGAAAGCATCCTCGACCAGGAAAGCCACATCGCTCTGGTGTGCGGTAACATCGAAAACGGCGAAAACATCCTGGTCCGCGTTCAGACGCACTGCCTGACCGGACACGTCTTCGGTTCGCAAGCCTGCCACTGCCACGAACAAATGGACGGCGCCATGGAGATGATCGCAAAGGAAGGCCGCGGCGTTCTTCTTTACCTGCACGAAATGGGCCGGTCCCGGGCCGCCTCCTCCTTACTGGAGTACCACGGCAAACAGGGGGGCGATTCCAACGAGACCATCGGTCTTCGAGGCGAACAGCGCGAATACGGCATCGGGGCCCAGATCCTGTCGGCTCTGAAAATACATTCGATGCGAATCCTCACGAACCACCCCCGCAAACTCGTCGCCCTCGAAGCCTATGGTTTGAAAATCGTCGCTCAGGTGCCTCTGACCACCGTCCGGAATATCCGTTAGACCGGCAGCAGATTTGACACTTGGCGTCGCCTGGACTCTGTGTTTTGATGAAGGCAGATGAGTTCCGCCGCTCCACCTCTGGCACCGAATCGACAGGTACGAGTCGTTTTATCCACGACTGCGTTGTTGTCGTTCATGTCGGTTTCCAGGGCCACGGCACTTGCCCTTGCAGAGTTGGGCATCGCTGCCTTCTTTGTGATCGGAGTTGCGCGATCCATCATCGGGGAATCCGCACCGTGGTTCGTGCTTGTCGCCTGCGCGCTCAGCGCGTTCGTCAGGGCAATCGACATTGAAAGCTGGGCTTTTTTCATACCTGGGGGTCTGATTGGCCGCACGGAACGCGTCTTCGGCTCGCGGGTGGCAAACGTCGCAACAGCGGCCGTACTGACGGAACGCCTCCTTCTCGTGGCTCTGGCCTGTGCGCTCTGCGGTCAGTATGCCGTAAGCTTCGGCGCCACCTGGATGGCCAAGTGGAGCGTGACGGCTCGGTTGACGATCCAGGAACTGGTCACCGTCGGAGCGATCATACTCATTGGGCTGCTCTGGACGCGAACCAGAATCGGTCTTCAGTTTCCCCCCACAGCAGTCGCAAAAGCAGTGTGGGTGAGCGTCTTTTTGATCTTCGCAGTGATCCTGCTGGGCGTCGCGACAATCGTGCGTCAGCGCATTCCTGCCATTGAGCTCGCATTGGCGCCACTGCAAAGCGGTGCAGTCAACGTGCCTTTCTTTAGAGAGGTGCTGACGTTGTTGACCGGTTTCGCCCTGGTCCTACCGGCGCTGGGGGGCGGAGGCACCCTGGCGCGAGCCGCGAATGAATTTGCTCCGCCGCGGCTCGAGGCGGTCCGTCGAACCAGTTTTTTCATCGTCGTTCTGGTCTTCGTCCTGACGGTGTTCTCTTCTTTCCTGTTTCTTGTGCTCGTGCCGGGGGATCAGGCCACGTTGTGGGCCAATGCGCCTCTCTCGGGCCTGGCGCACTATCTGGATCTGCCTGCAGTGGCAAATGGCCTGGTCATCATTCTGGTCCTTCTGGCCGCTTTTCTCATGTTGGTGCCGTCCGCGCATGCCGCTCTGGAGGATAGTGAACAGCTTCTGCGGCGCCTGTCGGCGCAGGGCACCCTTACCGCAGCCGGCCCCATCAACATGGCCGCAGCGGCTGCAGTGCTTATTACGTTTGCCAGTGGTGCGCAAGTCAGCTGGCTGAGCAGAGCCTATGGAATCTCGATCGCGGCAACGCTTCTGTTGAAGATTGCCGCCATTCTTCGTCTGCGTTCCGCTCGGTGTGAAACTCAGCCGTTCGCTACGCCGATTAACCTCCGTGTGGGAAGCCGTCAGGTGCCTGTTGGTTTAATAGCCGTCGGCGCCGTTGTAAGTCTGAGCGCACTTACGATGGTGCTTCGTGGCGACATTCCCTCGATTGCGGCAATAAGCCTGATCGGCGGTCTGGGACTGTCGATGGCCGGCCGCAAGAGAGACGGTTCGTCCGTTGAGGATGAAGAAGAGCCGTTCGCGCTTTCCACATCGCCCGATGTCTCTCTCGGACAAGTGCAGGTCCGTCCAGGCAACGTGCTGGTCGGCATTCGTCACGCAGACTCTCTCGCCCACGTCGTCGCGGCGCTCCAGGATGCAGGCGATCGAGATGTCGTTATCCTCACGATTCGTCTGCTTGGGGCGGACGAAGAATCGGTGGAAAGGACCGGCTCGACACGAGACGAGCGCTATTTGTTCTCGCAGGTCGTGGCACTGACGGAACGATATGGCCGGCCGGTCCGGCTGCTCATCGTTCCGGCGCGGAATGTATTCGATGGAACACTTGCGGTTGCTCTGCGGCTGAACTCATCGGAAGTTTATGTCGGCGAATCCCGGACACTCTCCGCTGACGAACAGGCCCGGCTTCTGGGTGAAGCGTGGGAGCAGGCAGAGAAACCGAAAAACCAACAGCTCCGGCTGGTTGTTTATCGAAACAGCGGCCGAACGGACTCATATCATCTCGGAGCCCATCCGCCTGCATTAACGCCAGGCGACCTTGATTTGATTCATCGCGTCTGGCTCGATGCCGTCAAGGCGGTCGGACCGGAGGTCCATCATCACGACGTGGTCCGGGCGGCACTTACACAAATGGAACATCAACTGACAGGGTCTCAGCGCGAAGAAGTACTTGGCATCATCCGTGACGTGGCCCGGCCCGCAGACGAGCTGGCCGCCACCATACAGGCGCGTAACTATACGCGGTTGCGGGATCTGGTTCGAAATCGTCATGCGAACGACCTGGCAGCGGTCCTGACACAGCTTGGGCTGGAAGACGAGGTCATCGTGTTTCGTATCCTTCCCCGCAAGGAGGCGGCGGCGGTCTTTCAGTACCTGTCTCACGAGCAGCAGGAGATGCTGTTGAAGGCAATGGCCCAGGAAGACGTGGCGGCACTGTTGAACAACATGGCGCCGGACGATCGAACGATGTTCCTCGAGGAGTTGCCGGCTGAAGTCACTCGACAGATGCTTGCGCTGCTCACACCGGCCGAACGCTCGGTCGCCCTGACGCTTCTCGGCTATCCGGAGGACTCCATCGGCCGGCTCATGACGCCGCACTACATCGGCGTGCGCGAGGCGTGGACCGTACGGGAAGTGCTCGACTACATCCGTGTTCACGGACGGAATAGCGAGACCCTGAACGTGGTTTATGTGGTCGATGAAGAGGGACAGCTGATCGACGACGTCCGCATTCGAGAGTTCCTGCTGACCTCACTGGATAGCCGCGTTACCGATCTCATGGATAGACACTTCGTGGCGCTCAAGGCGACAGACGACCAGCAGACCGCTGTTGCCGTGTTCCGTCAATACGACCGCACGGCACTGCCGGTAACCGACACGGCCGGCATGCTCATTGGAATTGTCACCATCGATGACGTCCTGGATGTCGCTGAAGCGACGGCAACGAAGGAGATCCAGCGCATCGGAGGATCGGAAGCCCTCGACGAGCCTTACATGGAAATCAGCTTCTCACGCATGATCCGGAAGCGTGCCGGATGGCTCACAGCGCTGTTCCTTGGAGAAATGTTAACGGCTACTGCGATGGGAGTGTTTGAGGGAGAAATCGCGAAGGCCGTTGTGCTGGCCTTGTTCGTTCCGCTCATCATTTCCAGCGGCGGCAACTCCGGATCGCAGGCCGCAACCCTCGTCATTCGTGCGCTTGCTCTTGGCGAGGTGGCTCTTGCCGACTTGTGGCGAGTGGTTCGCCGGGAGGTGATGGCGGGACTGGCCCTGGGTGGAATCCTTGGCGGCATCGGATTCCTTCGAATCTCGATCTGGTCTGCATTCTCGGATCTCTATGGACCTCATTGGCTGCTGGTGGCAATAACAGTCGGGTTGGCCCTGATTGGAATCGTCCTGTGGGGTACGCTCGTCGGGTCGGTCCTGCCTTTTATTTTGCGGCGCCTGGGATTCGACCCGGCCGCTTCCTCTGCCCCGTTCGTTGCCACGCTGGTGGACGTGACCGGCCTCGTGATCTATTTCTCCGTGGCAATGATTATCCTTCGCGGAACTTTGCTTAAATGAAAAAACGCCTTCTGATCTTCTGCTTCGTTCTTTGGGCTGGAACATGCGAAGCGCAGTCCTCGGAAGGCCTGATCTGCAAGGGAAGCCAGGCCGCTCCAACTCTGACAAAGACTCTCTGGAACGGGTTCGTAGTTGCCGTCACGAGGGTGCCCGGCGCTGTGCCGGAATTGGCATGTACTGCCGAGCTTCGGGACCCGGCCGGCCGCACTGTTTTCGGCGACAGCGGCTACACTGCGGGACTCGACGAAAGCGGAGTCGATGTCGACAATGATGGCAAACCGGACGTCGTACTCGTCGTGGATAGCGGGGGCGGGAACCTTGGCTTCTGGGAGTACACGATTATTTCTTTTTCGTCGAGGCCGCGCATTGTGGCAACGCTGTCGGGACCGATACTTCATTTCGAGCGCGATAGCGACGGGAAAACCGTGATCCGAAACACGGAAGTCTTCTATGGCCTGACATCCACAAACGCGGACGCTCCAGCCATTGACGCGTATCGCCAGTTCCGCTCCGGGCGATTGGTGGATGTGACTGCCGATCACTGCAAATCGATTCCTTCCAAACCCACCGATTCGGACCTGTCACGCGTTCTTCAAAACCTTTACTGCGGTCAGGTGGATCTCGCACTTCAGCAGATTCGGGAAAAGTGGCCGGTCCCGGAACAGGCTCGCCTGCGATCACAGATCAAGTCCGACATGGAACTCCGCAGACCCGACATCGCCCGGCGAATGACCAACTGGAACTAGTGGAGTCGACCGACGGATTCCCTTCCGGCGGGAGAAGATTTCGAAATTGGACGAATCCTGCATCTCAGATCCGAAATCCGAAATCTCCAATTGGACTGGCGATCAACCCTGAACCCTGACGAAGTCCAATTCGAGATTTCGGATTTCGGCTTTGAGATGCAGGATTCGTCCAATTTCAAGATATCCGACTCCGATGCGGCAAGTATGGTCGAGCTTTTCAAGCAGGTTGGAATCAAGCCGAGTTGAACCTATACTCTCCTCCACTGGAGGAACCTCAATGCGAAAGCTGACCCTCGGCTTCGTGTTCACGCTCATCGTGGGCAGCCTGTTTTTTGCGCTCTCACCTGCTCGAGCCGAACAACTTCCCGGCGCGATTGGCGACCAGGAGTTCTGGCGAATGGTGACGGAGCTTTCCGAGCCGGGCGGCACGTTCCAACAGGAATTCATGTCGAACGAAGATTCTGCGCAGTTCGTCATTCCAACCTTGAAGGAGACTACCCGGCGGGGAGGCGTCTATATCGGCGTCGGTCCAGAGCAGAACTTCACGTATATTGCGGCGATTCAGCCGAAGCTCGCTTTCGTTGTCGACATCCGCCGGGAGAACATGCTCGAGCACCTGATGTACAAGGCGCTCTTTGAACTTTCGCAGGACCGCGCCGATTTCATCTCCCGCTTGTTTTCCCGGAAACGCCCACCCGGCCTGGATGCGGATTCCAGCGTCAAAGGGCTATTTGACGCGTATCAGGCGGCTGAAAGGGACTCCAGACTGCACGAAGAAAACCTGCACGCCGTGATGGATCGCCTGGTGAGTGAACACAAATTTCAGTTGAGCGAAGCCGATACGGGAAAGGTCACCCGCATCCTGAACACGTTCTACATGGCCGGCCCGTACACGTTGAGAGGATCCGGCGACAAGAATCAGTCATACGCCCAGTTAATGGCAGCGACAGATCTAACAGGGCGCGAGCAGAGTTATCTTGCATCGGAACAGAACTTCAGGACGGTGCAGGAACTCCAGAGACAAAATCTGATCGTGCCTCTCGTGGGCGACTTCGCCGGCGACAAGGCCATCACGAGCGTCGGGCAATATCTCAAAGAACTTGACGCGACCGTTGACGTTTTCTACGTGTCGAACGTGGAACGATATCTATTCGAGCAGGGCGAACATGGCAAGCAGTTTTACGCCAATCTCGCAACGCTTCCGTTGGATCAATCGAGCACCTTCATTCGTTCGGTGACCCGTGACATCAGCCGGCGACTGGGGATTCCCATACCAGACGGGCCCCAGAACTGGCGATCGTTCCTTTTCCCGATGAGTGACTCGCTGAAAGCTTTCGCCAACGGCCGAATTCAGACTTACCGCGAGCTGTTCGAGATCGGCCGATAAACCGGCTGGTAGTACAATTCACGAAAAGACAGGAGGGACCATGATGATGCGAGCAAGCCAAGCGAAACTCGTGCTGTTGGCTGCTGTGTTGGCGGCGGTTTTTACGGGAACGTCATACGCCCAGGCCGGCGCTGAGCCCATCAATAATCTGCCGAATCCGTTTCGAACGGTCCGCGATTGGGGACATCCTCCGGGAGGAGCGCCGTGGGCCGCAGTGACCGCTGTGGAGGCGGCACCGGACGGCAGCGTCTATGTCATCCACAGATGCGCCGGAAACTCGTGCGACGGAAGAAAAGAGCCGCCCATTCTGAAATTCAATAAGGCCGGACAACTTTTGAAAAGCTGGGGCGAAGGGATGTTTGTCTTTCCGCACGGCGCAACAGTGGACGGCCAGGGCAACTTGTGGGTAACCGACGCCCAGGTCAAGGATGGAAAAGGCTATCAGGTCTTCAAGTTCAATCCGGATGGAAAGGTCCTGATGACACTCGGCAAGGCAGGCGTCGCCGGGGCGGAACCCGGTTTGTTTGATGAACCGACCGATGTCATTGTGGCTCCCAATGGCGACATCTTCATCACCGAAGGACACACAGGAGGCACGCGCGGAAATGATCGCGTTTCGAAGTTCTCTAAAGACGGAAAGTTCATCAAGTCCTGGGGCAAGAACGGAAGCGCTCCGGGCGAATTCAACTCACCTCACACCATTGCCCTGGATTCGCGAGGACGCTTGTTTGTCGGTGACCGCTCCAATAATCGCATCCAGATCTTCGACCAGGATGGCCGTTACCTCGACACCTGGCGCCAGTTCGCTCGGCCGAGCGGAATTTTCATCGGCAAGGACGACACAATGTATGTCGCCGACTCGGAGTCGTGGGGACCCGACGAACCCGGCTGGAAAAAAGGTATCCGCATCGGCAGTGCGAAAGACGGCTCGATCAAATACTTTATTGAAGATATGGAATCGACCACCATCGATCACAGCGGAGCCGAAGGCATAGGGGTGGACGCTGACGGCAACGTCTACGGCGCCGTCGTTCGCCGCCAGATGCTGGAGAAACACATCAAGAAGTAGGGCAAGAGAAAGAACCACAAGAAGCACAAAAGGCACAAGAATTTTTGTCCTTCCTGTGCTTTTTGTGGTTTCGTCCCCGTTATTTTTTCGGCAGCAGATTGTTCTTCACGACGTTATCGAGATTCTTCTTCAGCGCGGCCTCAGCATCGACAGGCAACAAATAGCCGGCCTGCACAAGACCGTTGATTGCATTCTGCAGCTTCGAGGCGTAGGTCTCGAAGTTTCCGTAACGCTCTTCGATCGACAAACGCGGATCACCACTTTCAAGCCGGTCCGCTTTGGTCTTCGGGAATGGAATGTACTGGCCGGAGCCTTCACAACCATCGTTGTTGTGTGGTGCCGCTCGAAGCGCCCACCCCGTATAAGTCGCCAGGGGCACCTGGACCTCAGGCAGACGAAGACCGGCGATGTCATTGCCGTCTGCATCGGTCTTCGGCACAAAGCTGGGGTAAATTGGGCCGTTTGCCGAATTGTCCTGATAGGGCGGAGCGAAGACCGGTGGATTGATCGGCGGAATTCCAGTCTTGTAAAAGTTCGGCCCGTAGTTCAGCAGATACCGTGTTGTTTTGAAACCCGAGTATGCGACACCCGGTATGCCGGGGAACCCGGTTGAGGACTGGTCGGGCTTTACCAGCGTACCGTCCGAAAGCTTCGGAACCTGGCTCGGGGGCGGCATCGTTCCCGCAGTAGCCCATTTATCCAATGCAATGAAGAGCGCTCGCTGCACGGCCTGCGAATCGAGAGGATTCTGAAACTGCTGACAGCTACCCCTCGATGCGGCGTTCCCGGTTCCGTGCTGCATGCTGGACATGAAATAGATCCGCGTGAAGGGCGAGTCCGGAAGATCCTTCTTGCCGGCCGGATCGGTAGTCATCAGCGATGCGGCTTTGACCCAATATTCGTTGGCGGAAAAGATCTCCATGGCAAATGGACACGTGCGCGTCGCCGCGCATTTCGCATAACGGCTGTCCGTCTTGCCGGTAATCGGATCCTTTGTCTCGACGTTCGCGAATGGAAAACGGGCTTCGACGAACAGGTGATCCTGCCGGTTGCGCTCGGTTCGTCCCGGCTGGGACCAACGGTAATTCATGCTGATGCCGTCGCCCGCGGAGATCCACTGCATCATGCCGTCGAAAACCTGCTTTCCGTTTTCCGCCTGATTGAATCCGAGGTAGCGGAAGTCGTTCAGAAAACGGCCCGGCTGCGACGAGACCTCGGTGTAGATCCTGGTGACGTCGCCCGCAAGCGGGTTGGCGGTTCCGGCGTCGTCCTTCGTTTCGTATCGAAGCCAGGCGTTCCAATCGCGAACTGCTGCAAAGCCGATGCCGTTGACCGTAGGATCTTTCGCGGTGTAACTGAACTCATAGATGTCATTCTGCACAAACGACTTTCCCGCAGGCAGGAGCGTGATCGCCGTACCGTTCGCGTTGTATTGCCAGCTGGAGTCAGGAATGACCTGAGGTGCATCGTTCAAGTGAACGCGATGTGTCAGCGTTGCTTTCGATCGATCCAGCGTCGCGGCCGGATAGGTAAGCCCATATGAAGCGCCGGCGTTTACGATGTACTCGAAGGACGGCCCGGTGATCGAGGATCCATCGGGATTCCTGGCAATCGGCAGCGTAATGGTCGTGCTGAGATCGGACCCGTTTGTCTCCGCGGAGAAGTCCCAGCCGCTGAACGATATCGAATAGCCCTGCGGCATCAGAAACGAATTGGCGAGAAGCGAGGCATCGGTCACAGCGCCCGGGTCGTTTCCGCCGACTCCGCGATTGAGAGCGTTGATCGTTTTCCTTCCGCGATTCGGCGGCTCGTACAACATCTTGTGATTGCCCTTGCCGAGGTCCATCGGCCTGAGAATGTAGAAGTCGAAAGAGTATTCGACTTTGCCCCGGGCATTCCTGGGCGCAAGCTGCAGGTCCACGATGACCGCATTTTTCGGATCCTTTGGATCGAGCTCACCGAACGCCTTCCCAATAATCTTCTCGTACTGTCCAACACCAGGCCATGAATAGCCGCCGAAAGTGGGCGATTCCTTCGCGGTGATTTGAACCTTCTTGATACTAGCGCGGGCGGGCACAGCCGCACATATGGCGCCGGCCGCTACCAGAACGCATGCAAAGGTAACACGTCTGAACATGCTCATACGCACTCCAGGTTGTTTTGTCATTGTGTGGAGCAAGTTATCAGGATCTTGCAGACGCGTCAAACATTCGGGATGCCGCCTCCGTTCAAGCCTGGCGCGGCTCCGTCAAAGCTTCACCGGCATCTGTCCAACAGTGGCGCGTCTCTGTTGGACCTTCGCGAGAGGAGCTTCAAGGCCGGCGAGCGACGGTCAAAGTGACGACGACCTCCAACCAACATTCGCGCGCGTCTGTCCACCGGCGGCAGATCCCGAGGCTGCCTCCGCAAACGGTGTGTTACTGACAGACGAAAATTAACTTAGGTTCGCTTAAGGGCGGCGGCATCATCCGTCGGATGCTCCACCGGATACGCCATGATTCCGACGTCTTCCGCAACCAATTCTTCGCCTCGTACCACCATGGTCAGCCCCGGCCGTGATACGGGCATTTCTCTTGTAAGTCTGGCGCCCAGACGTTCATGCTTGTGGACCACCCAATACTTCTTATCGGCGAGAAAGAGGGGGCTGTAGGTAAGGATTACACCGGACGGCGAAGGAAACCTTCTTCTGGCATACTGTGCGAGTTCTTCGAAAAGGCCGGCTCCCTGATAGTCAGGAGCGATGGTTAGATCGACAAGCACGACCGTATCACCGCAATCTCTGTGGGTTCTCCACGTACCATCCGCCGTTAACTCCTGGAACGTGGCCGGAACCTGGGCTGGATCGCCTCCAATATCGAGCCTGATCGCCTCAACAATTCCAACGACGGTATTGCCGACGTAAGCAGCGACCACATAACCGCCCGAGTTCGCGATTCTCTGGCTCCACTCACCGACATCTCTCGGAGCAAAAGCTTTCCAGTACTTCTGGAGAATGCTTACACCAGCTTCGCGCTGGTCGATCTCTTCACCGTGACGAAATGTCAGTGTCGCCATAAACGGTTCCATCCTGAAACCGTGCGTAGAGTGGAACGCGGTTGAATTTCCGTCAAGTGTTCAATCGATTTTTTTGCGCTGCCGGGGCGGGGCCCTTAAAATAACCGCCATGACACCGGCAGGGGACACCATAGAACGAGAACGGCAGGCGGCCCAACTGGAGCAAGTACGCCTGCAAAATCAAAAGCTTCAACTCGAACTGGCTGATTTCAGGAAAGGAAAACCCTGGTACCACGGAATGACCCAGATGGTCCCGATGATTACCGCGCTTATAGCAATCGCAGGCTTTTGGTTCGGTCTCCTTCGCTACCAGGACGAACAACAGAAGAACCGGCTCGAGCAAGAGAAACAATCTCTCCGTGAAGAGGAGAGCCGGGAGCGGGAATTCATGAAGCCGTGGCTTGAAAACCAGCGAGAGACCTACCAGCAAGCCTTATCCGCCGCGGCAACGGTGACAAACTCTGATAACGCGGAAACGCGAAGGCGGGCTGCGGAAGAGTTCTGGCGGCTTTATCAGGGCAAGATGATCCTGGTTGAAACCAAACCTGTGAGTGACGCGATGGTTGTTTTCGGCCATTGCCTGGACGGCACTCAAACGTGCACCAGGCCTCAGATGAATGACCTGTGTCATGCCCTTGCGACGAAGATGGCAGAGTCCATGGCCGCGACCGCAAGGATGACGTTCAAAGAGTTCGCTGCAAACCAATTCAAATATACGGCTGGACCGTAAATAAACGCGGGCTAAAGCCCGCGACTACATTCGGACGGAACGTTGATCCCAAATGTAGTCGCGGGCTTTAGCCCGCGTTGATCCAGCGCAGCGTTCTGATTCGAGCTCGATAACGCGATCGTCGCGCCGCTGGGCGGGACACCAGCCGTGAGTTGCACCGAGACCCACGTGGTGTCACCGCTATACAGCGGCACGACGAACGGCGTTATCGCGTAAACACCCTAATCCAAACAGTCCTCGGCAGGTGCGGAAAACGTACAGGCGGGTCAGTAAAATCTGATTAAAAGGCGGGGAAGTTCCTGGATTCCAGTATCCGTTTGAGCCTGTCCAGACAACGCAGCCGGATACATCCGATGCTCTCTTTCGATAGGCCGACGGCGGCGCCGGCCGTCCCATAATCCACCGGGGAGTCACCGAAGAAGAGCAACTCGATCAGCGTACGGCACCGCAATGGCATCTCGGCCAGAGCCTCTCTGAGAATGGCCTCCTTTTCGGCCGCGAGGTAGACGCTCAATGTATCGACCGCACGTTCCGGAACGGGTTTCTCGTGGAGGGCGCCAATCTTGTCCCGCTCAGCGCATTTCCTCCTGAGAAGATCGTTGCTCTCCCGGATCGTGATGGTCAATATCCAGGAACGCAGTTTGCCGGCGTCACGTATCGACGGCATATTCTTCAGAATTTCCAGGCAGACGATTTGGAAGATCTCATGGCGGTCCTCATGGTCGAATCCGAAGCGGACAGGCACTGAATAGATCAGCCGTTTGTAACGTTCCAGAAGCATTTCCCAGCTCTGGGAATCGCCTGCTAAACAGCCTTCGACAAGAAGCTGATCCGACAGCGTGACCGCGGGATCTGTGGCCATATCCATATTTGATCTTTGAAGGTTATAACAAATCCGCTTTTGAATGTAGTCGCGGGCCGTAGCCAATTCAAGGCTAACGCCTTCGCAGCGAGTCTCTGGCGTTAATGCGGCCGGCACCGAGATACATTCCGGGATTGAGATCTGCGATCGACTCCGCCGTGTCGAGTATGCGCCGAACAATGTCAGCAGCGGGTGCTGTGGATTTGGAACGGATGAGAGCCGCTTCCGCGGATACCACGGCAGCTGCGAAGGAAGTGCCTCCGATGCCGGCGTACAGTCCAGCGGGATATGTCGATATCAACCCATCGCCGGGCGCGGCAACCTTCACCGCGGACCCGTAATTCGAGAATCGGGCTTTGAGATCCTCGCGGTTCGTGGCGGCAACACCGAGTACCGCCCGATGAGACGCCGGGAAAGTACTGCTGACGACCGAGTTTCTATTGCCCACCGAAGCCACCAGGATCACGCCACGATCCGCGGCGTAATCGAGTGCTTCGGACACGAGCGGTGAGAGTTGCTCCATATCGAAGCTCATGTTGACTACTTGTGCACCGCTATCGACCGCGTAACGAATGGCTTTTGCGATACGAAAGCTCGACGATATTCCCGAGGCGTCAAAGACTCTCACCGGCAGAATCAAAGCGCCGGGAGCAATGAGGTGGATCAGGCCGGACACCAGAGTACCGTGACCAAAGTACAGCGGCGGGGCCTTCAGGAATTCGAGCGCCGCCGGATTGAGGAACGCTACCGTCGACGGATTCAGCAGAGCCAGGACTGCGGGATTGAGGGAAGCGCTCGTCCGGAGAGCCTCGATTGTAAGCGGGGGCAGATCCAATAACTCATCGGTATTCGTGTCACCTGTCATGAAATTAAATCCCGGAACACTGCTTCCCAGAAGGGCAGGGTGGGTGGCATCGATTCCGGTATCCAAAACCGCGACGAGAATCCCCGAACCATCCGCCAGCGCCCGCGCGTCGTCCGCCTTGATCTTGTCCAATCCCCGCTGCGTCACCATTGATTTCCTAAGCAGGTTCCTTCCAGTCGAAACGACTGCAGGATCTTTCAGCAGGTTCACCATGTCCGGATTCAGCAGGGCCAGTACCGCGGGATTCAGAATCGCGGTCTCACTGAGAGCCACCGGCAGGTCTGGCTCGGTGGAAGCGATAGCGTCGTCCGCAGCCGCTTGAGCGAGCGTTGCGGCATCGCCCTCGACGAGGAGGGCACTACCCTGAATCGAGTCGATCAGCTTTAAACCGTTTCGGCTGCAGAAGTCCTCAATGGATGCGCCGCTTTTGAGTTCAACGACTGCACGTCCGGTGTTTGAACCGCTTCTCGAAAGGGTTGCCTGGGCTGCGCCGAGCGCGAAGACAAATAGGATTGCACAGACGGACCGCACTAACATGGAATCAAAAGCGCGAGACAAGGTTCCTCCTTTATCGCGAAACGCAATTCTATGGGATTTCCATCCAGGTTCTCATTAACTCTAAACAAGAATTCGCCAAATTCAGTCATTTCTGTCCGATACACCTCGCCGTTTACGCGAAGTTCGGCGGGCACTCCTTTTAATTCGCCGGCAGGCAGCTCCGCGCCTTTACGACTAAGTTGTCCGACTACTCCCTTCAACACGGAGTTTGATGTCTCAATTAATACGCTGACCATGTACCCTGTCGATTCAAAACTGAGTTGCCGCTCCTGTATGACCGTTGATCGCAGTTCAGGATCGGTCCCGATCAAGCTATCGGCTGTGAGCATGGCGAAAACGTAATCCGGGCTTTGATCAAACAGCTTCGGATCAAAGAGCGAAACTCCCTCACGAATCCACTCGTTAGGAGGATCGGACGCCGTTTTGTCGCCGAGCAGGGTGTGCATGGCGCGACACATATTGAACCGTGTGCGGCAGTCCACGCAAGCGTTGAGATGCTCGTCCATTTTCGCTCCCTCCAGCCCGGAGATGCGCCCGTTGAGGTAATCCACCCAGTTGACATCGCTATAATGTTCGTCGTGTCGCATTTTGGTTATAGCTAACAGTCTGTATCAACCCTCGATTCCGTACAGAAATTTTCGAGGCCTTCCAGATTCGTCTTACCGATGAGGATGAATGGAGCCCAGTAAAAAGGATGTTCGAAGCGGTCTCTGGTCCGAAGAGCCGCGTTTCTCAGACTCCCTGCTATGTCGGCCGACGATCGGAGTTGAGCGTAGAAGCTGTCCATCAGGCCTGCCGTAGATCGATCCTGAACGTCCCACAAACTCCCCACCATCGAAGGCACGCTAAGTGTAAGAAACGCTCGAACAAGTCCGGTGGTCTCGTTGGCCGCACCAATCCAGGTTCTCGCCGTCGAACATGCGCTCATCGTCACAAGCTGGGCTTTGAGGTCAAGATTCGACAGGTCCGTTCCCATGACCGCATCGGAACCGAGCATCAACAGAGGTCCCGCCGGACTATCGGCCCGAAATACGGCGTGCGAAGCGATGTGGACTATTGCCGCGGATTTCAGTTTTTCTCTGACGCTCGGCATATCGTCGGCGAATACAACCTCCGCATTCGGCAGATGCATCGACACGGCCTCAATTTCACGAACGGCCTCCGGAAGAGCAGCGTCATTTGAACCCACGATCAGGCACGAATTGACAGGCTCGGCCCTCCGAGCCGATGTCAACGCGTAGACCGCGGCGCTTGGCGCATACGAAAAGGTGTAACGATCCAGAAGATAGCCCCATGGAGCCCGCAACGCATGAAACGGTAATGCGTGCAGCCAACGGTGCGGAACAATGACGACACTCCGCCGTAACAGAGGTTCCACCGGCTCGATCAACCTTTCATAGAGCCGCGACAGGTGGTGGTCGAGCGCCGCTCGATGGCTTTGACCTTCCGGTTTCGTGATTTGATATCGAATGAAATCCACTTCGGAGCGAAGTTCTTCCTGAGAAATCTTCAGCTGGACTCTTTGAACCGTGTCCCCGGTTACAACGAAAACCGCGCAACCTTCGTCCGCCAGCTGGAATTCGAGCAAGACCTCATCGGACTTCAGTCGCGGCAGAGGAAGCTTTTCCAGCATCGGAGTGTCTTCGTCAGAACTCCGGTCAATGTTCGCTGCCGTTAATTCCTGTATCAACCGTCCCTCTTTTTGTGTCAGGCGCTCGAGCAATGCCTGCGAAGAAGACGCCGGTTTACGAAGCAGAAGAATGTAGTCGGTTCGGAGTTCCTCGCGAAGTCGTTGCACCGCGGGTGTGGCGGCGGCACCGGGTTTGGACTGATCGATCCTCCTTATCGCATCGGAGAGTCCTCTTGCCCGTCCCAGCTCGACGTATCCGAGCGCTTCCCGGTCGTTTTCGGCAAGAGCGGCAAGATGATCATAAAGGTCCGTTTTGTCCTCGAGGAAGTTGACTGTGATCATGTCCACACGCAGGTTGTTTCTCAGGAATTCGATCAGTTCCGCTGCGCGAACATAGGCAGCCAGTGCTTCTGACCGGCCGCCGCAGGCCTCGTGAATGCGAGCGCGGACCAATTCCATGCGGTACCGCAGCCATACCGGGGGATTTTCAAGAACGCCGGCGCAGCGGTCCAGAAAACGGGCGGCAGCTTCTTCCTCTCCCTGATCGAGTGAGACGCGAGCGGCGAACAGATCTGCCATCGCAGCAAACGCAGGGTGCCCGTCTTCCTGAAACATCCTGGAGGCCTGGGCCGCGACTGCGAGGGACTGCGTTGCCGATTCAGCAGGGGTCAGAGCCGACGCCCGCTCCATATCTGCCAACTGTCCCCAGATTCGATTCTCTTCCGCCTCAAACAGCCGCCTGGCCTCGGTGAAATTCAAGATCGCCTGGTCGCGATTACCCGACTTCAAGGAACATCGACCGAGCAGCAGCAAGGCTCGAGCCCTGTCTCCTGAAACATTCATTGAGCGAAACGTCGCTTCGGCATCTCTGGACAACCGTTCGGCCTGATCGAGGAGATTGAGATCGGAGAGAATTTCGGCTCGGTCGAGCCGGCACTGAGCAACGAAGAAATCGTCGCCCTGTGTCATGAATTCGGCTTCCGCCTGTTGCATCGTTTTCAACGCCGCCGTACAGTCGCCCAGCAGGTACAGAAGATAGGCGCGGTTATATTCAGCCTGGCTCGCCATCAGGCGAAGCCCGTTCGATTCGCAGAAACGGCGGGCGCGGTGGAAGCATTCCATTGCCTCGTCGAACCGGTAGAGCAGCATGAGCGCGACAGACCTGTTGATCGCTACAACGGCGGCTGCTTCGACATCCGGCGACTGCTCGAGTTTCCCTATGGCTCGCTCATAACATCCAAGGGCGTCCGCCATTCGGCCCAGCCGTTGGTAAAGATTGCCCACATTGACTTCCAGACGAGCGAGGCGCAGGTCCTCCCCCAGTGCTTGAAAGACTGCCCGCGCTCCATCGGCGCAATGAAATGCTTCTTGAAATTCTCCAAGCACTGCGAGAGCACCTACAAGGCTTGCCGCAGTCCGGGCAGCTTCTAAAGAATCCTGTGCGCGTTCGAAGAGCTGTTGGGCCTGCCGATATCTCTCGACCGCCGCTGTCAGATCCCCGCGGACCTGGAACAGATTGCCCCGCGCGCGAATGCAGAAGGCTTCCGAAACATCGCTCGGCCGCTGGGCGGAAAGCAATTCCATTCGGCACAATAACTGTTGTGCATCGTCTGTATTGGAGCGCGCGGCCAACACGACTCGTTCAGCCAGCTCGCGAATAACGCTCGATTCTGAATCGTTCATGATTGATGCAGAAGTCTTCCCAGCAAGGGGGTGAAGCGGAAAAACCGACCCAACATTACGGTATTTCAGCCGGCGAGTACAGGAAACAGATTCAAGCAGGCCGCGCACCCCCGTTGTTCGGCCCTTGAATTGCACTTTATATATTTGACATTGATTCTCCTTGTAGATTCTCCTTGTGGAGGGGCGCCGGCTTGCCACCGGCGCCCAATTTGTTTAGCCCCTCCTGGGCATAATCCGTTTTTAGCTGAACAACTTGGAACACGAGGAACCCCAATTCCACCTTTTCTTACCCGGGGTACCTAGGGTATGGTAGGCGTACCGAATTTAGCGCTAGGAAAGAGCCTGTCCACTCAATGTCAGACAAAGACACTATTATCAGCTGGCTGGAGCGAGTTGAACGGCGGATCCGTGCCAACAGACTTTTCCAGGAACTAACGGTCGGGTTGACCCTATTCCTGACTTTTCCGCTCGCCCTCAAGATCTGGGACCTCTTCTATCCTCTACGAGGAAGAACGATCTCCATCGTCGTAGGCGTTTGGATGGTCTCGTTCGCGGTTTACTTTGTCTGGCGTCTTTTGCAAAAGGAGACGCTGGGCCAGGCTGCGGCATCGGTGGACAGGAAAGCAGGCTTGCACGACGAACTCAAGACTGCACTCTGGTTCATCCGCAATCCACGCGCATCCGACTGGGTGGAAGCGCAGATACAGCGCGCGGCCAGAAGCACTCGGATGCTCGAACCGGAACGGCTCTTTCCTCGGAGTGTTCCCCGCACGTCCTATATTGCTGCGGCGATGATCCTGGTCTTCGTCATCCTGAACTTTGTACCGCTGTCCTGGAATCACAACTGGCTGCAGCTTCAGGCTGCGCCGGCGTTCAGTCTGACGGACAAAGAGGAAGCGGCAATGAAACAGGCCGTGGAGCTTCTTCAGAAAGCAGAAAAACTCCAGCAGAACGAACTGGCGGAGCGCATTGAAGACATCGTGAAACAGCTGCAGGAGGGCAAGATCGATGCGTCCCAGGCAGCCGCGATGCTCGATGATGTCCAGAGCAAGCTCGACGAAGGCAACCTGGATCTGGGAAGCATCAACGATGGTCTCGAGGAGATCGCCAAGGATCTCCAGAATTCAAACCTGACCAAGGCCACTGCTGATGCGATGATGCAGAAACAGCTCGACCTCGCCGCCGACGAATTGCGCAAGCTGGCCGAAAAGCTCGGCCTGAACACGCCCGAAGCCAACAAGGAATTGCAGCAGAGCCTGCAGCAGGCTTCTCAAAATCCGCGGCCCGGGCTCGAAGAACTCTTGAAGCAGCTGAAGGAAGCGGCTGAGAGCCTGAAGAACCAGGATCAGCAGAATGCTCAGGATTCCCTCGATAAGGCGGCGCAGGAACTCGATAAGCTTGAAGACCAGATGCAGGCGCAACAACTCAAGAACCTCGCCAGCGAGCAGCTTCAAAGCCTGGAGCAGTCGCTGCGTCAGCGGCAGCAGAACTCGCAGGGGAAGAGCCAGCAACAGCGCGACGCGCAGCAGAAATCACAGGCCGGCGAGAAGGGAAAGGCCGGTGAAAAGGGAGAGGCTAAAGGCGGCCAGCCGCAGGCCGGTCAGCCGGGGCAGGACGAACCGGGCGATGATGAACGTGCGCCCGGTGAAGCCGGCGAACCTCAGGGAGGAAGCCAGCAAGGCAGCGGCTTGAATCCTTCCGGACAGCGCGGCGGCAACGCTCCTCGCGAAGGCGCACCGACGGAACTCGACGTCAAGCTTCAACAGGAAAAGCTGGCAGGTATGCAGGACAAGGGAAGCAAGCCGGAGGATATCGAGGAAGCCAGCAAGCAGGAGCGCTCGAAACTGGATTACCGCAACGTCAAATCCGAACTAAGCCCTGCTCAGAAAGATCTCCTGAATCAGGACCAGATTCCATGGGAGTATCGCCCTCTTATCAAAAACTATTTCCAGGCGATACGACCGCCCGTAAAAAAGTAGGAGCCTTCTAATAAATGAGCACGGCCATCGATCAGCAGATAGAAACGTTTCAAGAACAATTCAAGCGAGTCCGGGATGAAGTTGGGAAGGTCATCGTCGGTTACACCGAAATCATCGACGGCGTCATCATGAGCCTCCTCGCCAGCGGCCACGTGCTGCTGGAAGGCGTGCCCGGCCTTGGCAAAACCAAGCTGGTTTCGACTCTGAGCGATGTGATGCATCTGAAGTTTTCCCGAATCCAGTTCACACCCGACCTCATGCCGGCCGACATCACCGGAACCAACGTCGTCCAGGAAGACGCACTCGGCGAGAAGTTTCTCGAATTTCAGCCGGGCCCGATCTTCTCCAATATCGTGCTCGCCGACGAAGTGAACCGCGCAACGCCAAAGACTCAGTCCGCGCTTCTCGAGGCGATGGAGGAGCGCAGCGTCACCGTAGGCAAGCGCACGCACAAGCTGGATTCTCCTTTCTTCGTGCTCGCCACTCAGAACCCGCTGGAAATGGAAGGCACCTACCCCCTGCCCGAAGCACAGCTCGACCGGTTCTTCGTGAAGTTGAAGGTCGATTACCCGACCATCGACAGCATGCACACGATTATGAATCGGACGACGAAGATCAAGGAGCCTGAGGTCAACCGCGTTCTCAGCCAGGGCGAAGTCCTTGAAATGCGGAAGACCGTGCGCGCCGTTCCGATCGCGAGGCCCGTTCAGGACTACGCGATTCGGATCACGCTGGCGACGCATCCGCAGCCTCCCTACGCCCAGCCGCTTACCATGAAGTACGTGCGGTATGGTTCGAGCCCGCGCGGCGCTCAGGCGCTGGTAATCGGGGGGAAGATCCGCGCCCTCCTCAACAATCGAGTGCATGTTTCGTGCGACGACATCCGGACCGTAGCGTTTGGCGCTCTTCGCCACCGAATTCTTCTCAACTTCGAGGGTGAAGCTGAACGAGTGGACACGGACACCATCATCAAAGGAATACTGGACAATACCCCGGAACCCAATTAAGCCGCGGGCTGGAAATTAATTATGTCTACGGCCAATGTCACATTATTCGATGATGAGTTTTTGAAGAAGCTCGAGTACCTCAACATAATCTCGAAGCGGTTATTCGCAGGGCAACTCAGGGCTGAACGGCGCACGCGGAGACGGGGTACGGGTCTTGAATTCGCGGATTATCGGGCGTATGTCCCGGGCGACGATTTCCGGCACCTGGATTGGAAAGCATATCTTCGGCTGAACCGGCTCATCCTGAAGTTATTCGAAGAGGAAGAAGATCTGCCGATCTACTTCTTCGTGGACAGCAGCCAGTCCATGAATTACGGCAACCCTTCAAAGCTGGACTATGCGCGAAGAGTGGCAGCGGCGCTGTCCTACATCGGGCTGGCCAACCTGGATCGAGTCAACATCGTTTCCTTCGCCGACGGAGTCAAGGGCGAGCTCCAGCCGCAGCGCGGCAAGGGCCGGATCTTCAAAATCTTCCGGTTTCTCACCGATATGACAGCCGGCGGCGAAACGAATGCCAGAGAGTCCTTCAAGACCTACTGCACCGAAACGCGCCGCCGGGGACTGGCGGTTGTGATTTCGGATTTCTTCGATCAGCATGGATTCGAAACGGCTCTGGATGTTCTTCGCCATTTCCGTCACGACATTTTCGTCCTTCACATTGCGAGTCACGAGGAAATCGACCCGCCGTTGAAAGGCGAGCTTCAGCTTGTGGACTCGGAGAGCCAGCTCGGCCGCGAGATTACGATAACGCCTTCTCTGCTGGCGGCGTACCGGGCGGAGTTCCTGCGTTATTGCGAGTCTCTCGAAAGCTATTGCGGGAAGTATCAGCTAGGATACGTACGCACCGCCACAGACTTTCCTTTTGAAGAGCTCGTGTTGAAAGTTTTCCGTCAGGGCAGGTTCTTGAAATGACGTTTCTGGCATTCAGTCCATTACAAGCCGCTTTGCTCGCGCTGTTGACCGGCGGCCTGGTGATCGCGCTGTATTTCCTCAAGCTGCGTCATCGCCGCGTGATGATTTCTTCGTCGATCCTGTGGCGGAAGGTGCTGGACGAACGCCAGGCGCATTCGCTCTGGGAAAAGCTTCGGAAGATCTTCTCGATCATCGTCGCCGTTACGATTACGCTGCTCATCGCTTTGTCTCTGGCGCGGCCGGAGATCGAGTCGCTGACGGGAAAGAATGAGCGGATCGTCATCGTGCTCGATACGTCGCCGACCATGAGCACGCAGACGGCTGACGGCAGGACCCGGTGGCAGCATGCCGTGGAGCGAGCCGAAACGCTGCTCGACGGTGGCGGCCCGACCACGGAGTTCCGGGTCGTCGACACGTCCGGTGAAACTGCATCGGCTTTTACAACCAACCGCGGCGATGCGCGCAGTCTGATCGAACAAATGTCGCCGCGAAGCGCCGAGCCGCAGTTCCCGAAAGTGGATGGCCGCGACTCGCGGGTCTACTTCGTTTCCGATGGCGTGGCTCTGCACGGCGTGCCGTCATTCGTACGGCGCGTCTCCGTTTTCGAGCCGGCACAAAACGTGGGCATCACGGCTTTCGAAATCCGGTCCATACCGTCGACTCCGCTGGGTTATGAAGCGTATCTGGAAGTTCAAAATTACGGCAATCCAACGGATGTCGTCATCACGCTGAGCGCACCGGGAGGCCAGCGTCTGACGCGAAACGTTCGCCTTTCGAAGGAAGAAATATTCAAGGACGCATTCGACCTGTCCCGCTTCGCGGGAGGCGGCATCCGCGCCACCATTCAATCCAAAGACGACGCGCTATCGCTCGATGATGTGGCTTTCGCCTATCTCCCGGTCAAGCGGAAGACGCGGACCCTTCTCGTTACCAAGGGAAACAATTACCTGGAGACGCTGCTGAAGCTGGACAACTATGTTGAGTTTTTGAAGGTCGATACCGCGAATTACCGCGAGGCGTCGAATATCGACGCCTACATCTTCGATCGCTTCGCTCCCCCAACGCCGCCCTCGAGGCCGGCATTGATCATCGGTGCGCCAAATGTCGCGTGGCTCAGAACTCCAAACGGCATTGTTCAGAAGCCCGAATTCACGACGTGGTCTGAAGACCATCCCATCATGCAATTCGTGTCTGTCCACGACGTATCCATCGAGCGCGCGACCCAGGTCGATCCGACGAACCTCACCGTGATTGCGGCTTCGAAACAGACGCCTTTGATCCTGGCCTCGGAGAAACCCAGGTGGGTAATGCTGACATTCGACCTGGATTCGTCGGATTTCGCTTTCCACGTCGGCTTCCCCGTCTTCATCGAAAACGTTCTTGCATGGTTCAGCCGCGAACAGCTCGCGCTGCGCCGATCGCCCGGAACCGTGGAAGTCCCGCTCGCGAATGCGCAGGTACGAACGATCGATGGCAAGGCGGTTTCGGCGTCGCAACAACTCGGCAAAACTTTTTTTGAAGCGGCTGAACCCGGTCTGTATGTTGCTACACAAGGCGACAACCGAGTTCACGTGGCGGTGAATCTGGCAAACCGGAGCTTTTCGGACGTCAATCAGTCCGTCTTCAAAGATGACAGGGCCGCAGCGGGCCAGCGGTACTGGCTTCGCCGGGAGTTGTGGTTCTACATGTTACTGGCCGCCGTTGTGCTGGTCGGCGTAGAGTGGTTTACGTATCACCGAAGGATCACGTTATGAGCCGCGGATTGCGGCTCAATTGAATATGCGACTCAGTTTCGACACATATTGGCCGCTGCTGTTTCTTCTGGTCGTTCCCTACCTCTGGTGGGTTCAACGGAAGACGCTGACGGACCTCAGCCCGAAGCATCTGAAACTTTCGGGATGGGTGCGTTCCGCGATCGTGGCGCTGCTCGCTCTGGCGCTGATGCAGCCCGTGATCTACCGGTCGGGAGTTTGGCTATCGGTAGTGTATTTGCTCGATGTGTCGCAGAGCGTTTCGCCACCGGCCATCCAGTCTGCAATCGAGTGGATTCAGCAAACGAACAATTCGGGACATCCCGACCAGGCTCGCTTCATACCGTTCGCCGCCAATTCGACGGTTTTCGAGACTCTGGATCAGCTCAAGAAAGTCGAAGTTGCGACCAAATCCAATCAGGGATCGATCGATCAAAGCGCCACCGACATTGAAGGCGCGGTGGATACCGCCATTCGCAGCTTTGCGCCGCACCACCTGAAACGCCTCGTCCTCATCAGCGACGGCAACGAGAATTCCGGCCACATGATGAACATGCTTTCGCGGCTGAAGTCCGAAGGCGTCCATGTGTACACCTTGCCCACACAGGCGCGCACGAACCGCGATGTCTGGGTCGAAACGATCATGGCACCGGCCACAGTCACTGCGGACGAGTTGTTCCCTCTCGAGGCTCACGTTTACAGCCAGGTGGACACTTCGGCGGAGGTCGAGGTCAAATACGGCGATAAGACGCTCGGCACCCGAAAGCTTCAATTGATTCGCGGCCTCAATCGCGTGGCATTCGAAGGAAGCATCAAGGACGAAACGGGCCCGGTTACGCTCGAAGCCCAGGTGAAAGCGCCGGGCGATACGTTCCCCGACAACAACAAGTTTCGCGCATCCGTCGTTGTGGACGGCCGGCCGAAGATTCTGTACATCGAAGGACGTCCCCAAAGCGCGAGATATCTTCAAACCGCTCTCACTGTGGAAGGCTTCACGGTCACGGCAGTGGCGGCTACCGCCATGCCCGACAACATCGAAACGCTGGATACATTCGACGCAGTCGTGCTGAGCGATGTCGCCCGAACCAGTCTCAACGATCAGCAAATGCGGACCCTGGCCACCTACGTTCGCGACCTCGGTGGCGGCTTCATCCTTGCGGGCGGTGAGAACAACTACGGGGAAGGCGGTTATTCCAAGACGATCATCGAAGAAGTTCTGCCAGTCACCTTCGAGGCCAAGAAAGAAAAACCGGATTCCGTATCGATGATCGTCGTCCTCGATAAATCCGGAAGCATGGGCGGGCAGAAGATCGAACTGGCTAAAGAAGCCACAAAGGCGCCTCTTTCGCTTCTGAAGGACGAGGATAGTTTCGGAGTCGTTGCGTTCGATTACAACTTCTATTGGCCGGTACGCCTTCAGGCTGCCGCAAACAGGACGCAGATTATCCAGGCGATCAGCACGATCATCGCGGGCGGCGAGACAAACATCTATCCCGCTTTGCGCGAGGCTTTCATTCAACTCGCCGGCGCAACGACGCAGGTGAAACACGTTATTCTTCTGTCCGACGGCCGCTCCCTCCCCGACGATTTTGAAGGCCTGACCAAGAAGATGGCGGATTCCAAGATTACGGTCTCCTCAGTGGCGGTCGGCAACGGCGCGGATCGTGAGCTGCTGGCGAATATCGCGAAATGGGGCAAGGGTCGAACGTACTATCTGGAAGAGCCAACCAACGTTCCCCAGATCTTCACGGAAGAAACCGAGCTGGCCACCGGAAAGACGCTTCGCGAAGAAGCGTTCAAGCCGGTGGTGAAGAAGAACGTCGAGGCGTTCAAGGGCATCGACTTCAAGACGGCTCCCAATCTGCTGGGTTACGTCGCAACGAAGTCCAAAGACACGTCCGAAGTTCTGCTCGAATCGGCGCGCAAGGATCCTATCCTCGCCCGGTGGCAATACGGCCTGGGTAAAACCGCGGCGTTTACGTCGGACCTGAAGGATCGTTGGGCGGCGGATTGGCTGAAGTGGAACGGCTATCCCAAATTCTGGTCGCAGCTTGTGCGCGAAACAATGCGCAGGCAAGACGACAACGAGTTCGACTTCCGCGTCGAGCGTAGTGGCGACGAAGCGAAAATGACGATCAATGCCGTCCGCAAGGACGGCCAGTTCAGAAACAAACTGGATTCGCTCATCCGAGTTGTGGGACCGGACCAGGCCGTTTCCGATGTTTCCGTACACCAGGTCGGACCCGGATCATACGAAGCGAAGTTTCCGCTCACTAAGAAGGGTTCTTACCTTTTCCGGGCGGTCGGTGAGGAAAGCGGGGGCTCGTCCAGAGTGCTGGCGTACTCGTATCCGGACGAGTATCACTTCTATCCGCCCAATACCGATCTGCTGCGGGCCATCAGCGGTGAGACGAAGGGACGATTCCAGCCCAAGACGGAAGATATCTTCGATCCAAACGGTGAAACCACTGCCCTCCCGACGCCTCTATGGCCGTACCTGACGGGCCTGGCTCTGTTGTTGTATTTAACGGATGTGCTGCTCCGGCGGATCCGGCTTTTTGAGGTATAGAAAGGGTTTAGCCGCGGATTACGCGAATTACGCGGCCAAAATATAAACCCTCGTTTGAATCAGTGAGCCATGCGGGCTAGAATATCGAACATCTGAGTTATGACTTTCCGGCGATCGCTTCGAAGCAAGCTGGTGTACACGTTTCTCGCAGGCTCCATCCTGACTGTCCTGCTGTTCAGCCTCGTCATCAAGGGCATCATGAACGATTACTTCCAGCGTCTTGGAGCGGTGCGGCTTCAGTTCGTCTCGGAGCAAGGCCAGCGGGACGTTCGAACGAATGTCGCCATTTTCAAGGATGCGTTTCGCGACATCTTCAGCAGCTTCGCGACTTCTATCAGTACCTTGTCGCAATCCGGAGCTATTGGAGATCAGTTGCCTGAAACGCAGGCGGAACGCACCCGGATGGCGGAAGTGCTGCGGCAGGCAGAGCTCGATAACAAGCTCTCGATGATCACGCTGGTGGACCTCCGTGGGCGCACCATTCTTCGCTCCTCAAATCCGACCGCGTACGGTGATGACGCCCTGATGCGCGATTACAGTAATGTGGAACGGCCGGTCTCGTCCGTTCGACGAATCGTCGAGGATGCGCTTGCCGGCCACACCGTAAAGACGTTCGCAGCCGTCGCGCCGCAGATTCTGGAAAAGGAAGGATTGGACAAGAAGGCCGCTGTCCTGCTGAAGACTTTCGAAAACGGCCCGCGGATCATAGAGGTACCCCCGAACACCTACGAACAACGCGGCCTCATGATGATGGTCGCAACGCCGGTCCGCACGTCCTCGGGCCGGATCGTCGGAGCGGTGATCGCTGGGAGATTGCTGAACAAGGACCTTTCGATCGTTCAGGACTTCCAGAATCTCGTTCAGGACAAGGCCACCATCTTCCTCGGCGACGTCCGCATCGCCACAACCATCGTTATGTTAAAAGGTGAGAACAAGGGGCAGATTGCTCTCGGAACGCTTCTGGACGAAGGCGCGGACACCCGCCTCAGCCGGGGCGAACCGGTTCAACGGACCACCAGCATCAACGGTGAGCGGACGATGGGCGCCTATGAGCCTCTGCTCGACTACGACAACAAGGTGATTGGCGCAATTTACATCGGGCGGCCGCTCGCCTTTATAGATTCCATCAATCGCGCGCAGGAGGAGATCGAAGCGGACGCGGCGCGCCGGACCAACATTTACATTATTGCGTCGGCCGCGATCTCGCTGCTGCTTGCGATTCTGATCGCCACGTTCTTCTCCAGGCGGGTCACGGCCCGTATCGATCAGTTGCGGAAAGGCGCCGAGGTCATCGAGAAAGGCCGGCTGGATTACCGGCTGCGCATCCAGTCGGGCGACGAGATCGAGCTGTTGAGCAAGCAGTTCAACTCGATGGCTTCCAAATTGGAAGAGTTTTACCAGAATCTCGAACGGAAGGTCGAAGAACGGACGCGAGAGCTGAAGGAATCACAGGAAGCGATGGTGCATCAGGAAAAGATGGTCGGCGTCGGCCAGCTCGCTGCGGGCATTGCGCACGAGCTGAATACGCCGCTGGGAACGATCATCGGGTACGCTCAGATGCTTCGAGAAGACCTGTCACAGCAGCCCGCCAATGCTGCCAGCCTCGCCGACGTCGAAGAGGTCATCGGGCAGGCGAACCGGTGCCGCGACCTGGTGAAGAACCTGCTGAACTTTTCCCGCCGTCCGGCAATGGAAAAGACGGATGCGGACGTCAACGATATCGCCCGCAAGATCATCTCGCTGATCGAACATGACTTCGAGATGAAACGCGTGCGGATCCACATGGATTTGGACCCGATGCTGCCTCGAACAAAGGCGAATGAAAACGAAATCGCCCAGTTGGTTTTGAATCTCGCCCACAATGCCGCCGACAGCATGCCCGAGGGCGGCAATCTGTACGTTTCCACCAGCTATAGCGAAAACACCGATCGAATCCGCATTGACGTGCATGACACTGGCTGCGGCATCAAAGAATCCGACCGAAACCGCGTCTTCGAGCCTTTCTTCACGACTAAAGGAGTGGGAAAAGGGACGGGCCTCGGGCTTTCGATCTGCTATAAGATTGTCGAAAACCATTTAGGCTCGATCGAATTCGATACGGTAACGGGTGGGGGTACGAGGTTCCGCATCTATTTGCCCGTCAACGCGGAGGTTCGTGTTGGCTGATTCCACACAGATCCTCGTTGTTGAAGACGACGCCAAGCACGGCGCCATGTGCGCGCGTCTGCTCGAACGCCGCGGCTATCGCGCAAAAGCCACGACATCCGCGCGGGAAGCGCTTTCCCTGCTGGCCCAGAACGGCGACATCGATCTCGTTCTGGCCGATCTTCAGATGCCGGAAATGGACGGCATCCAGCTGCTCAGCGCCGTCAAAGGCAAATACCCGCATATCGAGTTCATCGTGATGACCGGCTACGGCACGGTGAAGACTGCCGTCGAGGCCATGCAGCTTGGCGCTGCGCATTATATTCAGAAGCCGCTCGACCACGATGAGCTGAATCTGCTCATCAAGCGCGCCATCGAGAAAAAACAGCTCGAGGAAAGGGTCGATCGCCTGCGGGCCGAGCTTCAAGGCAAATACAGCTTTGAGAATGTCATCGGCAAAAGCGCCGTCATGCAGACAGTGCAGGAGAAGATGGCCGCAGCGTGCGGCAATCGGGCCACCGTGCTCATCACGGGCGAGAGCGGAACAGGCAAGGAACTCGTGGCTCGCGGCATTCATTACAACACGTTTGGCGTGGCGGGACCGGCCGGACTTCAAGATGCCGATGCGCCGTTCGTCGCAGTGAACTGCGGCGCGCTGCCGAAAGATCTGATCGAAAGCGAGCTGTTCGGCTACAAGAAAGGCGCCTTTACAGGAGCCGTCAGCGACTCCTCAGGACTGTTCCGCGCGGCCAATGGCGGCACAATCTTTCTCGATGAAATCATGGAGATGTCGCCCGATCTTCAAGTCAAGCTCATGCGCGTGCTCCAGGAACGAAGCATTCGTCATCTAGGCGACACGCGCGAATTTTCGATCCAAGTGCGGGTCATCGCTGCGACCAACAAGCCGCTCGTGGAATCTCTGGAATCGGGCGCGATTCGAAAGGATCTTTACTACCGCCTGAGCGTGATCACGATTCACTTGCCTGCTCTGAGAGAGCGCGCCGAAGATATCCCGCTGCTGGCCGAACACTTCCTGAAAAAACATCAGAAGGATTTCCACAAGACGATGCATGGCTTCGAGCCCAGGGCGATCGAGGCGATGATGAAGTATCCCTGGCCCGGCAATGTTCGCGAACTGGAGAATCTGGTGGAGATGATGCTGGCTTACGGCAAATCGCCGGTCATGCGGTACTCGGATCTTCCCGAAAGGTTTGTAGAAATCGTACCGTCCCAGAAGAAGCCCTCGATGATGGACGATGAGGTCTACACATTGAAGGAAGGCGAGCGCATGCTCATCATCAATGCGCTGGCGAAGAGCCGGGGCAACAAGAGTCTCGCAGCACAGATGCTTGGTATCTCACGCAAGAGCCTGTACAAGAAGCTCGAGGATTACGCCATCCCGGAAAACTAACCTCCTTGCAGCATTCGCAGGCCGGCGCCAATCAGCGAGAAGAAGATATACACTGCCGCAACCGCAACCGCCCTTAAACCTGTCCCGACGCTCTTTCGAGTCACGAATTTGTAGGCGATGACCAGCAGGATCACGATCCAGATCGAAAAAATATCCACCACGCTTGCTGCTGCGTAAGCGACTCGCGGAACTGCGGTTTTGTCGAGAAAGAGCGCAAGGCTCAGGCTCCCAAGCTCATTCAGGTCAAGAGCCGAGGGCGGCACGGCGTAGACCTGCACAAGCGAAACAAAGGAACGCAAGATAAACGGAATATACGCAAATGTGGTGACCGCGAAGAACGTCTTGAAGTTCGCTTCACGCCCAAGCATCGTGAATATTCCAAAGTAGATCGCGGTCGCAATCAGGATAACAAGGACAGGCCCCACCGCCGCAAAACCAACCCCTACGCGGCCGGCCGTCCGAACCATCTGCACCATTCTCTGCTTCTGCTCTTCCGACATCTGTTGCGTCCGGCCGGCCTGCTCCGCCTGGCGCAGTGCGAGCTCACCGATATCTACCTTCGACATGGCGACAATTCCGACCCCAAGCGAGACCAGGCCCATTAAAATCAATGGAAGCAACGCCCTAGGCTTCTTCGATATGAAGAACATGGCTTCGCCCGGCGCCCACAATGTCTTGAACATTAACCCTAGAGTTTCCATATAGCCCCCTTCCGCCGGTTGCTTTTTTACACTTCTTTGCCGTAGCCTTCAAGGCGCAATGCGGGTCCTGGCGATAATTCTTTTGGCAACTGTCGCGGCCACGGGGCAGGACGTGGCTCTGCAAATCCGTCCGGAAGCGATTTATGTGGAGAACATCGGCGGCAATATTGTGCCGATGGAGCGCGTCTTCTTTCACGTTGTGCTCGAAAACAAGTCCGGTGCTCCCATCGAAGTCCAATGGCTGCGTTTCGATATGGTGAATTCTCAGGGCGTGGTTCTTTCCGGTCAATATTCCGGCAAGGCGCTGATGGGTCTTTTCGACAGTGCGATCGATCGCAAGCGCATCGAACCCACGCCTAAAGAAACACTGGTTCTTGAGGCCGGCCAGCGAAAGGCAATATCCGATATCTTCATGGACTTTCCAACGGGATTCATCGGCGAAAATCTAATGGTGGAAGTGGATTACAAATCGGCCGGCCAGGCGGATCTTCGAAAAGCCTCGACTCCGCTCAGGCGAGGCCAGGGATTCCTCGGGCATCTGCCTTTTGAAGGTGTGTGGTACGTCGAGGCGGCGCACGACTTTGTGGATTCGCACAAACGATTCCTTGCCGAAACCTTCGCGTACGATTTCATTCAAGTTGGAGCCAACGGCAAAAGTTTCAGGCGGGAGGGCAGAACCAACAGCGACTACCTGGCTTACGGCCAGAGAGTTCTCGCCGCAAAAGAAGGCATTGTTGTCTCCGTCCGTAATGATATTGTTGAGAACGTTCCCGGCGAACCAAACACGACGACGCCCGGTGGAAACCTGGTGATCATCAATCACGGGGACAACCAATACGGCTATTACGGCCACTTGAAACCGGGAAGCATCAAAGTGAGGCCAGGAAGCAGCGTTAGGACGGGCGATCCGATCGGCGACGTAGGGAACTCCGGCGATTCGCTCGAGCCGAACCTTCACTTTCACGTGATGAATAATCAGGATCCGACGCAGGCGGATGGAACCCCTGTAATTTTTGAGAATTGGAAGGCCCAGTCTTACAGCCGCTCTCCTGTTGTACGTTCTCAGGGCATCATTCCCAGAGGGGAGTTCGTCCAGCCCTGAGATCTTCATATGTTGTTTTACGCAGCGTTTCTAATGGTTCTTGGGCTGTCGACAAGTGAGGAATTGTCGTTGGGCGGCGTTGTCTTCGATTTGAATGCTGCTGCCGTCAGCGATGTCCAGATCGTCGTCGAGCACACGACAGACCGGCAGCAATGGCAGGCCGTAACGAAGGAAGATGGCACTTTCCGCTTCGATCGCATGTCGCTCGGCACTTACCGGGTTACGGTAAGGAAAGAAGGCTACTTCGAAACCTCGACGGAGGTCCGGCTCGAATCGAGCAAAACGATTGAGTTCACGCTGGCTCCGGTGGAAACCCTGAAACAGTCGATCGAAGTTGTTGCCCGTCCCGATCCCATCAACACCGATTCGGTTGCATCTCAGAACACTGTCAATGAAGAGGTCATCCAGACTCTTCAATACACCGGTAAGCGCGACTTTCTGAACGCCCTTACCCTCATGCCCGGCGTCATGCGCGATAACAACGGGCAGGTTCACATTCACGGCTCGCGGGGCGATCAGGTTCGCTATCAGGTGGACGGAATGAACCTGACGGATGCTTCGGGCGGGGGACTCTCGGCCAGAATTCCGCTGGAAGCTATTGAAAGTGTCGACACGGACCTTGCGGGTTACTCGGCGGAGTTCGGCAAAGGCTCCGGCGGCATCGTGCGCGTTCACAGCCAGTTCGTGGGCAATCGATATCGATTCAGCCTTACGGATTTCTTCCCCGGCGTCAATTTCAAGAAGAAGACTATTTCCGATTTTTCGCCACGGTTGTTGTTCTCGGGGCCAATCGTCCAGGGCAAGCTCTGGTTCATGTATTCCAGCAGTCTCAGATACGTTCGGACGTACCTTGACGATTTGCCGAATCATGCAAACGGACAAACTGAAACCGTGGCGGATCAACTCGTGAAATTGCAATGGAACCTCCATGAATCACACGTGTTGACCTTCAATCTCCTTCACAACTCCGAGTACCTGGGTAACATCGGACTCAGCATCTTTCGTCCCGAAGACGCGACAACAAATACTCTTCGCCGGGGTATGACCCTCGCTGTGTCCGATCGAAAAGTGGCCGGGCGAAAACTCCTGGAAACGACAGTTCAGTGGACGCGTCGCCGCGACACCGATCTTGCGAAGGGCCATACGACATTTGAGGCGCGGCCCGACGTGTGGCTGGGCAACTTCTTTACGGATCGGCGTGGCAGGAACCAGCGATTTCATTCGGCGCAAACTCTGGCATGGGAGCAATCGACAGGCGGACTTCGGCATCGATTGAAGGCCGGCGGCGAGTTTGATTACGTGATTTCGTCCCTGCAACTGGACAAACGCCCGTTCGTTCAATACGCGGAAACAGGAGCCCTTCGGGCCAGCGTTACTTTCGTGGGTCCGAATTCGGCTGGGGTGCGCAACCACGAACTCGGAGTCTTCATGCTGGATCGCATCGTCTTAAACCCGAGCGTGCAGGTGGAGCTTGGAGTTCGTGTCGATCGTGAAAGTGTAGTCGGGAGGAACAATGCTTCACCGCGAGCCGGCTTCTCATGGCTGCCGCTGGGTACGAACCGCTCCAAGATCAGCGGCGGTGCCGGCCTCTTCTACGACAACGTCGCTCTTATAAACCTGCAGTTGCCCCGAATGCAGCGCAGGTATATGACCGTCTATGACACGGGCACACCCGTGCCGGTGGCGATTGCGACCGATGTTCGCGTGAATCCTGGACTGCGAAACCCGTCCGGACTGCATTGGAATCTTGCGTGGGAACACGAATGGGCGCCCCGATGGGTTTCCCGCGTGAACTATATTGAGAAGCGGGGACGCGATCAGATTCGCCTGGCGGCAGTTGGCAATGGCCCGGGATTCGATATCGTGGTGAATAACTCGGGGAAATCCGACTACAAGGGAATTGAATTAAGTTTAGATCGTCCCATACGCACGAACCTTCGGATCCTCGCTTCTTATGTCTACTCACGCTCGACGGGACGGCCATCCGTGTCGCTGGATTTTCCGGATCCCTCGATCGAGATGGTGCGCGAAGCCCCGCTGGACTGGAACATTCCTCATCGATTGATCACATGGGCTTATTTTCCGGTTCCGGGCAATATCAACGCGTCGTACTCCATCGAGGCGCGGTCCGGTTTCCCATACAGTACCGTCGATGACTTGAACCAACTCGTTGGCGGGTACAACAGCCATACCATGCCGGCCACTTTCGTCACGAATATCAATGTCGAGAAGGAAATTCCGATTCCGTTCAAGAAACGCATGGCGGTTCGAATCGGTGTGACGAACCTCTTCAATCGGTTCAACCCGCGGGTCATCGACCCGAACGTGAACTCGCTTTACTTCATGCGTCTATCGGATTCGTCGGGCAGGCACTTCGTGGGGAGGATTCGAATCCTGAAGAAGTAATTGGAATAATTCGGGGGACAGACTCCGAATTCCGTGAACAGCGGCTCAGGAAGAGCCGCACGGAATTCGGAGTCTGTCCCCCGAATTATTCCAATTACTTCTTCAGGTTCGGCTTACCAAGATCGCCGTTTCCCCGCACCTTGCTGACCAATCCTTTATAGGCCACCTGCTGCTCCATCTTACGGATGGTTTCGGCGAGATGATTCTCCAGAACCTGGAGGCGTTCGGCAGTGGAAGTCATTTCGAGGAGCTTCTGTTTGTCCTCCGAATCGATGTCGAGAACGTAGCTGACCATGTATGAAAGATCGGCAGGCGATTCAGGGAGCACCATCTCGGACTCCGCAGTACCGCTGAGTTTGTTGCCAAGCTCGGCCACTTTCCGATACAGATCAGCGACCTGACCGTAGAGGGACTCCATCGCGGAATGGCTTTCGTCATCTTCGAAGAAGTCGACCGATGCTTTCCAGTATGGCGTTTCCTGAATAAACCGGTAAATCCGAAACCGGTCCTCCCCTTCTCCAAGGATGTTCAGCCGCCCGTCCTCGAGGCGCTCCACCTGCACAATTCTGGCGGTCACGCCGACCCGGTGAATCGTTTCTTCGCTTTCGTCCTCGGCGCCGCTGCGAAGAAGGACCAGACCGAACGCCTCATCGCGCTCGATGCAGGTATTGATCATCAGCTTGTATCGCTCTTCGAAGATATGAAGGGGAACAACGATGTGGGGAAACAGAACGAGATTCGGAAGGGGGAAGAGCGAAATCTCCATTTCACGCTTCGATCATATGAAAAGCTCTTCGTCCTGGCGCGCCTGATCGACGGTGCTGCGGCCCCTGCGGAAAAGAAATGTTTCGAAGCCCCGAGTAAGGCCCTTGGCCAAAGCCGCTATCTCGCGAACCGGGCGGACGACGGAATCCTGGACGATTTCGGCCGTTTCATTGATGCGTTCAACGACGTTCTGGCTAACGCGATCGAACCTGTCGATCTGGACGTGCAGCGCTTCGCCGGTATCGGTCACCATCGCCTCAACACGCCGGAACTGTTCTCTCGCGGTAAGTCCGATCTCCACAAGGTTGGCCGAGGCGTTCTTGAGGTTTTCCGTGATCGACTTCATCGGAATGATCATTTCGCGCGTCTCCCTTATGAAGCGCTCGATCTGTTCCGACAGCCGTTTGGACATGATGTAGATTCCCACCAGAACGCCGGCCTGAGTTATAACTGCCAGCGCAGTGAGCGCTACAAAAAGCGTCAGCAAACCTTCCAAGCTACCCTCCATTTAGTCTTGTGGGAGTCCCTTCTCTTCGCGGTACGCTGCCTTGCCGGCCTCGAATGCCGCCGTCAATTGCTCTTTCTGCCGTTGAACCGCGTCTTTGCTTCGATCGACGAAGCTGGAGAAATCATCAGTAACCCTTCGGCCTTTTTCTTCCACGAACTGCCGCCCTTCGTTCACCTTGTTGGCGACATAGTCCTTGCTATCATTCGCCGTGTTCGAAAGCCAGTCGCGTGTTTCACGGCCGGACTTCGGCGCAAACAGAACCGCAAGAGCCGCGCCAATTCCGGCGCCTGCCAGGAAAAACAGGAACTTGTCGGCGCCACCACTATTATTCTCGCTCATGTTCGTTCTCCTCGAAAATGCCTGGGGCCAATACTAGCAGGAAGGCAGGTCAACCACAAAGATCCAACATGAAACAGGCAGCTTCGCAGTCATTCGCGTAATTCGCAGCCAAAACCTTTTAACCGGTGCTGACATGAAAGTGTCTCCAGACCGCCTCGGCCTGCGGTTTCGTCACGATGCCCTGAAGGTCCTCGACGGTGGCCTTACGGATTTTTGCCACAGATCCAAAATGGGTTAAAAGCTTCTGAGTCGTCTTGAGCCCGACGCCTTGAATCTCGGCGAGCTCGGAGGTGATGGTCCGGCGTCCCCGGCGTTCGCGATGGAAGTTGATGGCAAAGCGATGACTCTCGTCGCGGATTTGCTGGATCAGCCGCAGGACGGGTGACCGCCGCTCCAGCACAATCGGCTCGTCTTCCCGCCCCGCCACAAAAATGATCTCTTCGCGTTTGGCGATGCTGGCCAGCGCCTGATCCACGATGTTCAGCTCGTCGAGAGCGCCCTGGGCCGCGTGCAGTTGCCCGATGCCGCCGTCAATCAGGATGAGGTCGGGCATGCCCAGACCTTCATCCTGCACCCGTTTGTAGCGGCGGGTCACAACCTCGCGCATGCTCTGGAAATCATCGGGCAGGCCGGTAAGTGAGCGGATGATGAATCGCCGGTAATCGGACTTCTTCATGCGTCCGTCCTCCCACACCACCATCGATGCGACAACGTCGCTGCCCTGCAGATTGGAAATATCGAAGCATTCGATGCGCCGCGGCGGCTTCTCGAGATCGAGCGCTTCCTCGACCTCCTTCGAAATCGCGGCCGGCGACGGCACGGCCGCTCTGAATCGCTGCAGGAATGAAAGCCGCGCATTGCGGTTGACCAGTTCCATCATCTCGCGCTTGCCGCCGCGCTGCGGCGTCCGGATCTCGACCTTGCGTCCACGACGACCGGACAGCCATTCTTCGAGCAGCGCACGATCCTCGAAATCCGCCGGAACGTGAACTTCCACGGGAATGAATGGAGCGTCCACGTAATACTGTTTCAGGACGGAGCCAAAGAACTCACCCGGATCGAAGCTGTCCTGGTCTTCCCAGAACAACTCGCGCTTGTCCACCACTCTGCCTCCGCGCATGTGGAAGATGGAAACAGCAACCATATTTTCTTCGTGGTGGTAGCCGAAGATGTCGATGTCGTCATAACCCATGACCGCCATCTTCTGCCGCTCTGCCAGCGTCTCCATGGTCTCAATCGCATCGCGATAATGCGCCGCCACCTCGTACTGTTCGGCGTTCGCCGCTTCTTCCATTTTGGCCTGGAGGCGCTTGATGAGATCGCTGTTCCGGCCTTCAAGAAGGAGTTTTACGTCCTTTACGGCTTCCTGGTACTGCTCGAATGAAGTCAGGCCGTCAACACATGGACCAAGACATCGATGGATGTAGTACTGCAGGCACGGGCGGGAACGTTTGCCGTCAATCGTGATGTTGCAATTGCGGATCATAAAGTAGCGTTCGATCAGCTTCAGGGTCTTTCGCGCGAGGCCCGCCGGAAAAAAAGGACCGAAGTACAACGCTCCGTCCTTGCGCACACGCCGTGTGATGATGGCGCGCGGAAACGGCTCGTTCGCCGTAAGCTTGATAAAAGGGTACGTCTTGTCGTCGCGCAGCAGGATGTTGTACTTCGGCTTGTGCTGCTTGATGAGGTTATTCTCGAGAGCCAGCGCCTCGCCTTCCGTATCCGTCATTATGAATTCGAGATCCTCGATCGCATCCATCATCTGATCCTTGCGTTCGTCAAGATCTCTCGAATCCTGAAAATACGTCCGCACACGGTTCCTCAGCGATTTGGCCTTTCCAACATAGATGGTCTGGCCACCGGCATCTCTGTAGAGATACACACCGGGCCCCGACGGAATTTGTTTGAGTTTCGCCTCTACCGTGGGATTCATGGAAGTACAAATCAAAATTATAGCAGCCAGCAAAAAGGACAAATTCACAAAAGGCTTTTGTGTTTTACTTTTGAGCGGAGATACACCTGGAGTAGCTATGCCTGAAGACGAATTTGAGACCATAGAGTTCAAGGAGAAACTGGAAGAAGCAACCGAGCACGCCGTTGAAGCTGCTGAGCATCGCGCGCGCTGGATCGTCTACCTTTCATTTTCAACTGCGCTGATCGCGGTACTTGCAGCTATCGCTGCGCTGGAGTCGGGAACATATTCGAATGAAGCTCTGATTCAGAAGAACGAAGCCTTGCTTGCTCAGGCGAAAGCGTCCGACCAGTGGGCGTATTACCAGGCTAAAGGCATAAAGGGTAGTGTGTACGCCACACAAGCTGCAGCAGCGAGATCCGCAAACCCGGAACTCGCGGACAAGTCGCAGAAGGAAGCGGACCGCTACGCCGCGGAACAGGAAGAAATCAGCAAGGCTGCGCGAGAATTCGAAGGCGAAGAGAAGAGGGACTCCGAACTATCGGACAAAAGTCTGGAACACCATCATCGCTTCGCCTACGCTGTAACGATGTTTCAAATCAGCATTGCGTTGGCTGCTGTCGCCGCATTGAGCCGTCAGAAGGCCGTATGGCTGGTGGGCCTGGCCATCAGCGTCCTCGGCCTCCTGTATTTTGTGGATGGTTTCCGGCTCTTTTTCTAAAGCACCTCGCCGCTATCGAATCCTGCGGTAGATGTTGAAACCGATGACGAACGTATCCCTCCCCTGCACGGCATAATCCGCCGTCGTTTCCACGTTCTGCCTCGACACGACCAGTTCGAACGTGTGCCGGAACGTGGATTTCTGCAGGCCTACCGATAGTCCAGCGTAGTCAGTTCCCTCGCCTCTGAAACCATGCAGGCGCGGAATCACTTCGCCGACGATGGAAGCGGTTTTCCAGAAACGAATGCCCGCTCCCAGGCCGAGTGACTGGGTATTGTTGAACTGTCCTCCATAGATGAGCGACGGGTCAGTGGAATAATCCTCGTTACGCGTGTTGAATGCAAACGTCGGCGCAGCGAGCAGAGAGACGCGGTCGGCAAACGTCCGTACGAACACGCCCTGGATAAACGGCCGGTGAAGGATGTGGAAGTTATTTGCTCCCTGGACGCCGCCTCGAAGCTGAACTGTCAGCGGCGAGGTTTCTCCCTGGCGAGCGACCTGGAGAGAGGAATTGAGCTCGATCGTCTTGAAATAGTTACTTCGCGTCATGCCCACAGCGATTCGATCGGTAATACCGACGCGCCCACCGTAAGCGACCGTGGCCGAACTGTCGAAACCGAAGAGTCCCCCAAGGCCCGCACGCTTGATATCCTGAAAGAACCGGTGCTGCACCAGAAAATCGACGCCACCGGCTCTCAGTGGTTTCCCATCGGGAAGATTCACCACGTTTGAGCCGAAAAATGCGCCTTCATGCGCATATCCGTCGACGGGAATGCCTGCTCTATCGGCTGACTGTGGCGCCGTCGAAGCCGCAACCGCGGCCGGTGCCGCCGTGCCCGGCGTCGCTGCGGGTGTGCCATCGACCGTCTTGCGGTCGAGATCGACCAGCGTCATTCTTCCGCCGGACTCGACGACCATCTGCTTGTTAGCAGGGTCGGAAAAGTGAATCACCAGGCCCGCGGCCTGTCTCGAAACCGGAACGATAAACCTGTCCGGAAATTGAGCGCGCAGCATCGGCGTGATCTGTTCGCCGCCGCGTTCGAATGCCTGTCCAAAGACGTTGCGCTCATCGCCGCCCTGCGGACTCATATGGCAAGTGATGCAGCCATCCTGGGCCGGATTACGAAACGGATCGCTTCGGTAGAGTTGCAGGAATTGAGGCATTGCGAACGCTGAAACGCCCGAAAGCAATAAGGTAGCTGTCAGTAACACACTTCCAGACCATCGATTCATGGAACCTCCACATCCGAAAAAAGAGTTACTTGAACCGCACACGCGAAACATGCGGATTGCTGTCAACATAGAACCGCCAGGGTTTGTCCTTGTACTCACCGGCGTAATCGACTCCGACGCGGGGGCTGGTGCGGATCGGCCCAGGATCGAGTTTCCTATCTTCGATCCATATCGTGGTGCCGAGCAGATTCTCTCCGTTCAACTGCTTGTCGATCGACATCGCCATGCACAACTTGCCGGGACCGCTGGCGATGTTCGTGTCCCGTTCCGGATTATTACGGAGTTCACACATCAAATCCACATTTTCGAGTGGCTCGACGGCTCGGATGAGAACAGCTGCAGGGTATCCCTTTGGCTGTGTCACGACGTTCAGGCAAAAGTAGAAGCCGTAAATCATGTACACATACGCATATCCCGGCGGACCAAACATGATGGAAGTTCGCGGCGTGTGTCCCCTGGAGGCATGACACGCAAGATCGTGCGGACCGACATACGCTTCAGTTTCGACAATTTTGCCGGCGAGATTTCTTTGATCTAGACGGCGAACGAGGACTTTGCCCAATAGTTCAGAAGCAACATCAAGAGTGAGGCGGGAGTAAAAAGATCGGGGAAGCTTGCGGGGCATCTGAACGAAATGAGTCGTATTCAAGAACGCGAGCTAAAGTCCGCGACTACGTTGAGAACAAATGTGATTCCGAAATGTAGTCGCGGGCTTCAACCCGCGTTCTGAATACGACCCAATTCCCTTTTTTACGCGGCTTCTGGCTTGTCCGGCTTACCGCGCACCTGCTTCTTGATCTTCCAATGAGAGAACAGGTACTTGTGACTGCATCGAGGGCACTGCCAGCATCCCTTAACCGGATCCGCGCCCCGCTCGTGGAACATCTCCACAATCAGGTGACAGTGCAGACACATGGTCGGATGACTATAGACCATTTCAGACTTTGCCGTTTTCGTCATAACTGCCAATGAAAACCCCCTTTTAGTTTACGGGCTCCCTTCCTCAGACTTCACCCTCGAGCGGCTGCAAACTTATGATTTGTAACTGCTTAACAATAGAACGTTGTGCAACTCGCAGCAGATACAGACGATGAGATTATTAATGGATCGTTCAGTCTCGGCGCCTGTCGGCGGTTATTTTGAAGAGCCCCGACGGGCATTATAACCGAAATGGGCAAGATTAGTACCAAAAAGTAGGTAACGAACCGAAAATTATGCGGGCTCGACTGTATCCACATCGACTTCGGCGCTAACTGACTGCTGGAGCAGGTGAATGCTCAGCACGAGACGGGTCAGTCCCTTCTTCCGAGTCAGGATTCCTTCACAGTCTTCCAATGGTCCGGAGCGAACACGCACACGCCTCCCGACCTTTAGGTAAGGATGCGGATCGAATGGCAACTCGGAGGTCACGAGGCGGCGGATGGCTTCGATTTCGGGTTCAGGAATCTGGGCAGGCTTTCCATCAAACATGACGAAGGCGACCGCGCCATAAGGACGGAGCGTGTCGTGATAGCGACGTTCGTACTCGACGTTCACAAAGAGGTAGTTCTTGAACAACGGTTCTTCCACAATCTTGTAGCGATCGCTCCACCGGCGGCGAACCTTATAAGTGGGAAGAAAGGCTTCGATGTTACGGTTCTTCAGATCTTCGTAAACCTGCTTTTCGTGACGGGGGCGAGTGTATAACGCGTACCAGGCCATTTTCTTAATGGCTGCGTCCTATCTTCTCATCGCCGCTGGCTGACCGGCACCCACTTCAGGTCCGGCGCCGGGCCGATGTATTCGGCGCGCGGGCGGATCAGACGATTGTTGGAATACTGTTCGAGGATATGAGCAGTCCAGCCGGACATGCGGCTCACGGCGAAGAACGGCGTGAACAGATCGATCGGCATGCCGATCACGTGATACGTGCTGGCGGAATAAAAGTCGACGTTGGGATTCAGTTTCTTCTCGGATTTCACGAGTTCTTCGATCCGGGCGGACATCTCATACCACTTCGCCTGGCCTGCGCGCTCGCAAGCTTCTTTCGACATGCGCCGCAGATGCGTTGCGCGAGGATCTTCCGTGTGATAGACGCGGTGGCCGAAGCCCGGGATCTTTTGCTTCTGCGCGAAGATATCGCGAACGAAGGCATCGACCTTTGATGGATCGCCGATCTTCATGAGCATTCGCATGACGGCTTCATTGGCGCCGCCGTGTAGCGGGCCTTTTAGAGCACCGATCGCCGACGTCACTGCAGAGTAAATGTCGGAGAGGGTTGCCGCGGTTACCCGGCCCGCAAATGTCGAGGCATTCCATTCGTGATCCGCGTGAAGGATCAGCGCGATATCCAATGCTTTTGTCATCGTGTCATTAGGTTCGGCGCCGTTCAGCATGTAAGCGAAATTCGCCGCCAGGCTGAAGTCCGGACGCGGAGCAACCGGATCCTTGCCGTTGCGGATGCGGTGGAAAGCCGTCACCAGCGTACCCGTCTGAGCGGTCAGCCGGATCGTTTTACGCAGATTCGCCTCCGGCGACATGTCTTCGGCCTCGGGGTCGTACATGGAAAGCATCGAGACGGAAGTGCGAAGCACTTCCATCGGAAGCGCTTTCGCAGGCATACGCTTTATCGCGTCCAGGACTTGTGACGGCACGGGGCGGTTCGACGCCAGCTTCCTGGAGGTATCCTCCAGCTCCGCCCGATTCGGCAAGCTGCCAAACCAAAGGAGATGGCACGTCTCTTCGAAGGTAGAGTTGGTTGCCAGCTCGTGAATGTTGTAACCCTGGTATGCAAGGATTCCCTTATCACCGTCGATATAACAAATCCTGGATTCACCTGCTACGATGTCTTCAAGTCCCGCTTTCATAAATCCCTCGATGAGCGGCTGCGACTGCAAGCCCGATAAGGCGCAGCCAGTAAAGAATCGGACCAAATTGAATCCGACATTCTATTGATTTACAGATCCACTTTCTACTTCGAATTCGGCGCCACTTCCGCGGTTAACGTTATAATCATGAGTTGTGAAGCGGATCTACTTAGATAGTAACGCAACGACACCCATGCGGCCAGAAGTGGTGGCGGCAATGGTACCCGTGTTTACCGAGCATTTTGGCAATGCCTCGTCGATCCATTGGTTCGGACAGCAGGCAAAGGCAATGATGGACGATGCCAGGCAGCAGGTCGCGCGGCTGATCAACGCGGAGACGGCCGAGATCGTTTTTGTCAGCGGGGGTACCGAGGCGGATAACCTGGCCATTCGCGGCATCGCCGAGTCCCAGAGGGCAAAAGGACGGCACATCGTCACGTCGCGTATCGAGCATCACGCCGTGCTGCACACGTGCAAGGACCTCGAGAAGCAGGGATATGAAGTCACATGGCTCCCTGTTTCGCCGGACGGCCTGGTGGATCCGGAGGACTTGCGGAAGGCGATCCGGCCCGACACGATCCTGATCTCGATCATGCATGCGAACAACGAGATTGGAACGATCCAGCCGATCGAAGAGATCGGGAAGATTGCCGAAACTGCCGACGTGTACTTCCATTCCGACGGGGTGCAGTCCACAGGAAAGATCCCTGTGGATGTCCGAAAGCTGAAGGTGGATCTCTACTCGATATCGTCACATAAGATCCACGGACCGAAAGGCGTGGGAGCGCTGTTCGTCAGGAAAGGTACGATCCTGAAGCCGACGATGACCGGAGGAGGCCACGAGCGAAACCGGCGGTCGGGCACCGAGAATGTCGCCGGCATCGTGGGATTCGGAGAGGCGGCAAAGCTTGCGCGCGAAGGCTTGAAGGCGGACATGCCGCGCGTCGCCTCGCTGAGAGACCGGCTCGAAACGGGCCTGAAGTCCAGGATCGAGTTTATTCATGTCAATGCCGAGAATGTGCCGCGGCTACCGAATACGTCGAATATCATGGTGGATTATGCCGAGGGCGAAGGCCTGGTCATCTCGCTCGACCTGAAGGGTGTTGCGGTATCCACCGGGTCGGCGTGCTCGTCCGGTTCGCTCGAGCCGTCACATGTGCTGACCGCGATTGGAAAGACCCCGGATGAAGCCCATGGCAGTCTGAGAATCAGCCTGAATTCGATGACGACAGAAGAGGATGTGGATTACGTGGTGAACACACTTCCTGGTATTGTGGAGCGACTTCGAGAATTGTCGCCGTATTACAAGAAGGTATGAACGCGGGCTAAAGCCCGCGACTACATTGGAGCGAAATCACGTTGATCCCAAAATGTAGTCGCGGGCTTTAGCCCGCGTTCAAAAAAAACTAAATGGCATATTCTGAGAAGCTATTGGACTACTTTCAAAACCCGAGATGTGTGGGCGAAATTCCGGACGCGCATGCCGTCGCGGAAGTCTCCAATCCCGTTTGCGGTGATGTCATGAAATTGTGGGTGAAGGTGGGCGACGGGCGGATCCAGGATGCGAAGTTCAAGGCGCAGGGCTGCAGCGCTGCAATTGCGACGAGTTCGTACGCGACCGAAATGCTGGTTGGAATGGATGTCGCAGACGCCAGGCGAATCACCAGGGACCAGATTGCCGAAGCGCTCGGAGGTTTGCCGGCGTCCAAGATTCACTGCAGTGTATTGGCCTCTGATGCCATCAAGGAAGTCCTGAAAGGATTCTAAAAAGGTGATTGCTGTTGCCATGAGCGGCGGCGTCGATTCATCGACTGCCGCCATTTTGTTGAAGGAGCAAGGCGAGGATATCGTCGGTCTTTCCATGCAACTGTGGAAGGAGAACGGCCGATGCTGTTCACTGGACGATCTCTGGGATGCTCGACGTGTGGCGACGCAAATCGGAATTCCCTACTACGTCCTGAATCTCGAGAAGGACTTCGAGAGTACGGTCGTTCGCCCCTTCGTCGAGACCTATCTGCAAGGCGAGACGCCGAGCCCGTGCATTCTCTGCAACAACTACGTGAAGTTCCATCACCTGGTGGAGAAGGCAGCAGGCATTGGAGCAAGCCGTGTCGCCACCGGCCACTACGCACGCGTAAAGTATGACGAGGCGGCCGGCCGATGGCTGCTGCTGCGCGGCACGGATCGAAACAAGGACCAGTCCTATTTCCTTTTCGGCATGACTCAGGACCAGCTTTCGAAGACCATCTTCCCTCTAGGCGATCTGACAAAGCCGGAGGTCCGCGAGATCGCGCGCCTGAGAGGATTGCCGACTTCCGATAAGCCCGAATCGCAGGAGATCTGCTTTGTGCAGGGCCGATCTTATGCGGACTTTGTGCAGGAGTATGCGGGAATCGAGACGACCAGGTCCGGCGATATTGTGACGAAAAACGGCGACGTTGTGGGCACACACGCCGGCATCCACAAGTACACGGTCGGCCAGCGGAAGGGTTTAATCGCCGCCGGACGGCCGCAGTACGTCGTGCGCATCGAGCCGCAGTTGAACCAGATTGTGATTGGAGAGGATCCGAAGCGGACCGGGTTCACCGTGCGCGACTACAATTGGATCGCAATCGAGAAGCTCACTGAGCCGATTCGATGCGACGTCCAGATCCGAAATCGATTCGAGCCAAAGCCCGCCACAGTTTCGATCCAGAACGGCGAGGTCGCCGTCGAGTTCGATTCTCCGCAGCGCGCGATCACACCGGGCCAGGCCGCTGTCTTCTATTGGGATGATGTGGTTGTGGGCGGCGGATGGATCCAGCGGTAACCCGCTGGACCGCAGCGGCCATCCATGGCAGCGTTCAACCCGTCCATGGGAACGCTATGAATGCAGAATTACTTCAACTACTTCACAGAAATTGAGCGGTTCTTCCAAACCAAGCGCGGTTCCTTCACGCTTGTCTCCTGTCTGGATTGGGTCCTCATCGAAAACTGGATGGAGCAGGGCATCCCGCTGGAACTCGTACTCAAGGGTATCGATCGAGCCTTCACAAATTCGAAGCGCAGGCGCGAAATCGGCTCGCTGGCGTATTGTGTGAAAGCAATCGAGAAGGTCTGCCAGGAACAGAAGGATCTCAGGGTCGAAGATCCCAGGTTGCCGGACTTTGACGCTGACGAGGTTGTCTCATACGTTCGAAACCTTGCAGCGCAGGTGGAGCGCTTTGATGCTGGAGTCGCGGAGTCCATCCGCTCGATCGATCCGGCAGACTTGAGAGCCGCCGAGCAGATACTCAGCGCACTTGAAGAAAAGTTGATTTCCAGGCTGAAAGCTACTGCTGACGACAAAACTATGATCGAGTTGAAGCGTGAAGTGGACGGGGAATTGAATCCCTTCCGATCAACGATGACTGCGGCGCAATTGATGATGATAGAGCAGCAAATGTGGCGAAGAAGGCTGCTGGAAAGATACGAAATACCGCGTTTGAGTCTCTTCTATTTGATATAGCCGCGAACTGGCGTAACTGGCAGGCTCTTCTTATGCGTCTCAAAATCGAAAAACTCGTCTACGGAGGATCCGGGCTCGCGCGGACCGACGAGGGGGTAGTGTTTGTGCCGAGGACGGCGCCGGGAGATGTCATCGAAGCGAAGATTGTCGGGAAGAAGAAAGACTACTCGCTGGGACGTGTCACCGAAATTCTTGAACCGTCGCCGGATCGGCAGGAGCCGGTGTGCCAGGCAGGTTGCTGTCACTGGCAGCACATCCGATATGAGCGCCAGGTCGACTACAAGGAAGCTATCATTCGCGAAAGCATCGAACGGCTTGGTCATCTCAAGTGGAGTGGTCCAATCCAGCGAATCGTCGGACCCGACAGAAACTACAGGCTCCGCGCGGCGTTTCACGTCGTCGATGGAAAGCTCGGTTTCATGCAGGAGAAGACAAACGTCGTCATTCCCATTCGGGAGTGCGCGTCGCTGGTGCCCGAGATCAATCAGTTCCTTCAAACCGTGGATCCGCGCGGCGCGCGCGAGGTTCACGTCTTGAGTACTCCGGAGATCGCGGCCAGCTTTGCCTTCGAAGGCGGTCGAGTCGAGCGCCTTGGCCGGGCGAGGATCCACGTCGACGGTATCCAGTACAAGGTCCATCCGGAAACATTCTTTCAGGCGAATCGGTTCCTGCTCGCGCCCTTCATCAACGAAGTTCTTGGTCAGGCCGGACCCGCGCCGACGCACGTTCTGGAGCTTTACTCCGGTTCGGGTTTCTTCTCTATTCCGCTGTCTCGAATCGCCAAAGAAGTCATCGGCGTCGAAAGCAACCGATCTGCGGTTCATCAGGCCCGGGAGAACGCGAAATTGAATGACCGGTGGAATCTGGAGTTCTTCGAGGGGCAAGTGGATGCCACCTTGCAGGGTGCGGATCTGAAGCCGGAGGTGGTCGTTGCAGACCCACCGAGAGCCGGATGCGGCGTCAAAAATGCCGAGCGGATCGCCGCCCTGGGACCCCGGCGAATCGTTTACGTTTCCTGCAATCCCACCACGTTTGCGCCGGAGGCCGCGGCTCTTGCCTCCAAAGGCTACGCGTTACGACGCCTCACGCTGGTCGATCAATTTCCCAACACGTATCACATCGAGATAGTCGGGTTGTTTGAGGTAGAATAGCCTCCGCCCTTCGCAGCTGCCGTGAATGCTGATGGCGCTGCCTCTCCTGGCTCTTATCATCGGTATCCTGCTCTCTCCGTGTCTGGACTCGAGGTCTGTCTGGGTCTGCCTGCCCCTGGCCATTCTCATTTCGTTCGCGAAGCACCGATGTGCGCTCCTTGCAGTTGCGCTGGCCGGCGCGGGGCTGGCGGCGCGGCAGCCCGTGGTTCTTCCTGACCCTGGCGACACGGCCGTTCGCCTCGTGGGAAGCCTGACAAAAGCGCCACAGTGGCGCGGGTTGGGCGTTTATTTGGATGTGGAATTGCAAACGGTAGACGGTCAGCGATACCCCGGAAGGGCACGACTGACGGAATTTCTGGACGATCCGGACCTGCGTCGCCTGTTCGCTGCACTCGAGCTCGGAACCGGCGACCGTCTCGAGATCGTAGTGAAGGTACACAGGCCGGTGGTTTACAGAAATCCCGGCGTGTTTGATTACCGGCGCCACCTGGAGCGACAAGGAGTCTATTGGACCGGTACGATCCGGAACCCCCGCCTGATTACGGTTCTGGACAGAGGGTGGCACGGACAAGATCGAATTAAAAATTGGATTCAATCCCGGCTCGAAGCTCCATTCGCGGCGGACCGTGCTGGCCAGACTATTCGCGGCCTCGTGACGGGAATGGTGCTGGGCAGGACGTATGGTCTGACGGCGGAAGTCGAACGGCAGTTCCAGGCGGGCGGACTTTACCACCTTGTCGTTGTTTCCGGCTTTAATCTGGCCGTCGTTGCGGGCATGGCGCTCTGGATCGCGCGACGTATTTCATGGAAACGACAACCGCGTCTCCTATTCGTTCTCGCATGCACATTGGCTTACACGGCGATCGTCGAAGGCCAGGCGCCCGTGTTCCGAGCTACTCTCATGGTGTCCTTCCTCGTCATCGGACGACTGCTCGACAGGGGCTACGCGGTTCTGAACGCCACTGCCGGAACGGCTTTCATCATTCTCCTGATCGATCCCGCCGCAATCGAAGACTCCAGCTTCCAAATGACGTTCGCAGCCGTACTCGCCGTAGCCGGTATTGGGGAGCCGGCCTGCCGGTGGGTGCTCGGCTGGCTTCGCGAAGCGCTGACGGATTTCAACGATCCTTCCAAAGACGGCAAACTGCCGATCCGCGCAGCAGACTGGCGTGTGTCCCGGCGAGTGTGGTGCGAGCTGCACGGCTTCCCGACCTGGATCGTCACGCTTCCCTGGAAGGTTGTGCTCATCGCGGGCGAAATGGCCATTGTCTCGGTGTGCGTCGAAATGGTCTTCCTGGTCTTTATGGTGGAGTCGTTTCATCGGTTCACTCCCATATCCCCGCTGTTGAACATTCCGGCCGGAATAATTGCAGCGGCAATCACTCCGCTTGGACTGCTGCTGATTTTTCTGCCCTCGCCGGCCGCGGCCATCGCTGCATGGATCATCACGCAATTACTGGGAATCCTGCTGGAGATCCTGCAAATCGCTCTGAGGCTGCCCGGCTCGACGTTCCGCGTGCCATCGCCGCCGGTATGGGTCTGGGTTTTATATGGCGCGTCGTTGCTGCTTTTTACTGCGGCTATCCGAAAAAAGTGGAAGCGCACTTTTCCGGCAGCCGCAGGAGCTGTTGTTCTGATTCAGGGGCTGGTCGCATTTGGGGACTTTCAACCGGCTCCACCGGCAAACGTTACGCTGACGTTTGTGGACGTCGGCCAGGGCGATTCGACGCTCGTCGAATTCCCGGACAGCCGCCGGATGCTCATCGATGGCGGCGGAGTTTCCGCGGGCCGGTTCCTGAATCTGCAAGACGACAGCACATTTTCGATCGGGGAGAATGTCGTTTCCCCCTACTTGTTTTCACGGGGAATACGGCGTCTGGACACGGTCGTACTGACTCATGCTCATCACGACCACATGGATGGGTTATTTGCTGTCATCGAAAACTTCGAAATCGGCGAGTTCTGGCTGGGAAGAAATCCAATGACTCCGAGATATCAGGAACTTCTCGAAAAGATTAAAGTAAAACACATTCCCATCCGATGGATTTGGAAGGGGCAGACGATCGGCCCATTTACGGTATTGCATCCGCCGGCCGACTGGACCCCTCGCAGAAATGCGGAGAACGATGATTCGGTCGTAATGCTGTTGAATACGGGCCGGGCCACGGCGCTTTTGACGGGCGATATCGAACGGAAAATTGATGTCCCTGAAAGAGTTGATGTCCTGAAGGTACCGCATCACGGAAGCAAGGGAGTTCGCATGAAGGTTGCAGCGCCGGTACGAGTGATCTCGGTTGGTGCGAATAACCCTTTTGGGCATCCGCATGAGTCGGCTCTGCCGGCCCTTCGGACGGACCGGCTAGGGGCAATCACGGTAACCCTGGGCAACGAACAGCAAAGAGTTTCTGGGGCGTTGACTAACCTATGCCCGTCATGTAAGCTGACGTTGCGTTTTGGGCAGCCACTACACTAAAAGACCTTAAAAATCTTAGGTTTAGTGGCTTTTAAGTTTAATGGGGGTGTTGTTTTGACTCCAAGAGTTGTTGCTAAAATCTTAATTCTGACCTTTCCAATGGTGGCGGCCTGCAAATCGGTCGTCCCCGTGGAGGAAGTAAGAGTAGCGCCCCCACCTATGCCTGTGATTCGGCCTCACGTCGAGCCCGTGGCGATGCCCGTTCCGAACCTGAGTCAACGTGAAAATCCAATCGATCCAGTCGCTCTGATCATCGTCGAGGCTCAGCTGCGCTTCGAGCGCGGCGAGGACCTTTACAAGCAAGGGTTCCTGAAGAAGGCCAAAGAAGAATTCGATAGCGCCGTCGACATATTGCTGGAGTCCTCGATCGTGCACCAGCAGGAGCCGCGTCTGCAGCATGAGATAACGGAGCTCGTCAGCCGGGTCCATGCCCTGGAACTGGCTGCGATTCGCGAAGGCGACGGCTTCACAGATCAGGCTGAGGAACATGCCGTGATCGACGACCTTCAACACGTCGAAACCTTTCCTTCACCCATCGATCCCAAGCTAAAGCAGGAAGTCGAAGACGAAATCGGCGAAGTGGCACACGATCTCCCCATCGAGATCAACGATCGGGTGCTGACATTCCTGTCCTATTACTCGGGCGGGCGTGGCCGCTTCACCATCGAGCGGGCTCTCCAGCACGTGGGCCGCTATCAGCCCATGATCGAGGAGATTCTTAAAGAAGAAGGCGTACCGCTGGACCTGATCTATCTGTGCCAGGCGGAAAGCGCCTTCCAGCCCCGCGCCCTTTCACGGGCCAAAGCGAGAGGCATGTGGCAGTTCATTTCTGCGCGCGGAAAAGAATATGGTCTGCGCCAGACCTGGTGGATCGACGAACGCTCGGATCCGGAAAAATCGACCCGGGCGGCCGCGCGTCATCTTAAGGATTTGTACCAGGAGTTCGGCGATTGGTATCTTGCGATGGCTGCCTATAACGCCGGTCCCGTTCGCATCCATCGCGCGATGGATAAGACGGGGGACGACAGTTTCTGGAAACTGGCGGACAAACGTGCGCTGCCGAAGGAAACCACCAATTACGTTCCCAACATTCTGGCTTTGACCATTATCGGAAAGAATCCAGAAAAATACGGGTTCCACGTCGAGCCGGAACCGGCGCTGGAAACTGAACGAGTCCCTGTGGATAAGGCCACGGATTTGAGAATCATCGCGGAAGCCATCGATCTTCCGCTTGAAGACCTCCGTGCCTTGAACGCCCATGTCCTCCGGTGGACAACTCCTCCCGACGATTCGGATTTCGAGTTGATCCTGCCCAAGGGTTATGCGGAAAAGTTCAATCAACAGATTGCTTCGCTACCCGAAAGCAAGCGCGTCCTGTTCCGGTCGCATGTGGTACGGAAGGGCGAAACGCTGGGCGCCATCGCCCAAAAGTACGGTACGCCGGCCAACGAACTGGCCCAGGCGAACAATCTGGGGGCGAAGCACGTCCTCCGGATGGGCCAATCCCTGATTATTCCCATGAGCGGGATCGCACCCAATGTAAAGGCCGCCGCTTTGGCAAAATCCACATCACCTGCCAAAACAATCACTTACATCGTTCGGAGGGGCGACACTCTTACTCAAATCGCCACTCGTTTCCACACTTCAGCCGATAAACTGAAGGCCCTCAATCACCTGTCTTCCACCCATCTGACCGTGGGCAAGAAATTGCTGGTCACGCAGCAGCCGGTCCAGACGGCGTCGAGGAAAGTGGTCCACCAGGTCCGCCAGGGCGACACCCTGGACAGGATTGCGACGACTTACAAGACGTCTGTGGATGCTATACTCTCTTGGAACGAGACGAACGACCTATCCGTTATTCACCCCGGGGATCGGATCACGATTTTCGTGGGGGACAACAACTAGTAAAACTCGTCAATCCCCGATACGTTTTGGCCTTACGGGCGTCCAAAGCTCGTAGCCATGGAAGCTATATTGAAAAGGGCCGCACACCGAGTTCACGAATCGGAAGACGAAAAGCTCCTCATAGAGCAAGCCCAGGGCGGCGATCGCGAAGCGTTTGAGCAACTGGTCCGAAGGCATGACCGGGATATCCTCCGTCTTGCATTCCACATGCTGGGAAACCGCGAAGAAGCGCGGGAAGTTTTCCAGGAGACCTTTCTCAAGGCATTTCGATCGTTAAGCCGGTTTCGCTTCGAGTCGAGCTTTTACACCTGGATTTACAGAATCGCCACAAACGTTAGCCTGGATCATCTCCGCAAACGTCAAACATTAAGAGAGGAGATTTCCTACGAGTCCGACACGGAAAGTCATCCGGACCGGCCGGCGTTAAAAGACACCCTTGCCGCCACGACCTACTACAGCAACCCCGAACGGCGCCTGTATGGCAAGGAGGTCGGAGAAAAGATACAAGACGCATTAAAAACACTTTCCGAAAAGGAGCGTCTTGTATTTGAATTAAGGCACTACCAGGGCCTTAGGCTGAAAATGATCGGGGAAATCATGGGCAGCACCGAGGAAACCGCCAAGAACTACCTTTTCCGTGCGACCCAGAAATTGAGAGCGTATTTAACGAACGTATGAATTGCCGAGAATATCAACACCAAATCACACTGCTCCTTTACGAGGAGTTGACAGACAGGGAGCGCACAGTACTGGAGACCCACCTCCACGAATGCGCGCCTTGTCAGGATGTCTACGAAGCCGAGAGGGGTATGCACAGCATTCTGGCGGAAGATGCCGCCGCGTTGGATCTGCCGTCCGACCTGCTTGTAGAATCCCGGCGCGGTCTTTCCGAAGAATTGGATCGCATCGAGACGAAGCGATCGTGGTGGCGTATGCCAGTCCTGTCCGGAGTCCTCACACCAATGAGGTTGCTGGAATCGGGTGCTCTGGTAGCTATGGGCTTGGCGCTCGGCGTCTATGTCAGCACCCACACGCCTCAAGGTGGCGCTGTTGCGCAGACAGCCGCCCTTCAAGAAAATGCCGTGCCAAGTTCGGCCATCCCTCGGGACGCTACGATTTCCAATCTTCGGGTTGTAAGCACAGATCCCAGCACCGGCCAGGTTGAATTGGCCGGCGAGGTGTCCCGACCCCTGCGATTCCAGGGAAAGATGGAAGATCAAATGGTCCGTAGTCTTCTCTTCAACGGCCTGCGGGATACCAATAATCCCGGATCAAGGCTGGAGATTGTCAAAGCGCTCGCTCAGAAACCGAGCGATGAGACCATCGAAGAGGCGTTGATCAACGCGCTGCTTTATGACGATAACCTTGGCGTACGGCTGAGCGCGCTGGAAGCCCTCCAGCAATATGCCGGTGAAGAACATGTTCGCAAAGCATTCATGGCCGCTCTGACGACCGACCCCAATGCCGGTGTCCGCATGGGAGCGATCGAAGCGCTGGCCAAAAAGAATGCCAACGACACCGAACTGGCGAAGAGTATTCGAGCAGTAACGGAAAAGGATGACAATTCCGCCGTTCGCGCCGCGGGCCTGCAGTTTGTAGGGGCAGGGAAATGAACGGAAGCCGGAAACCGGTAGCCAGAAGCCAGAACGGGGAAAGCTCATGTCGGCCTTCAGGCTTCCGGCTTCTGGCTTTCGGCTTCCTTATCCTCGCCCTTCAAAATCCGCTTCTTGCGAAGTGCCCGGTTTCCGATGGAATGACTCTGGTCATGAGAGTTCCCGTGGGAAATCTGGTGATCGATACCACGGGTCGTGACGCAGTCGATGTGCAGGTCAACAGCAACCTGATTCAAATTCAGGAGACCTGCGGCAAAGACATGATCCAGTACACGAGCAACACGCCTAGCGGGAACCCGACCCCCATCGAGTGGCGGATTGTAGCGCCCCGAAATATCGATCTGGACCTGGTGACGCTGGCGGGAAATATCGGCATCGGTGATTCGGACGGGAACGTTACTGCCCGAACCAGTGGCGGCTCCGTGACAGCCGGTCAGATTAAAGGCGATGCCGCGATCATCACTCAGGGCGGATCGATCAAAACAAACAACATCGGCGGAAATGCGGAGCTTCGCAGCCCGGGCGGCTCGGTCGAAGTGGGCAACATCAACGGGAATGCCGAATTCCAGACGGCCCGCACAATTCGTGCCGGCATTGTCAATGGGCGCGTCAGCGCAGAAACTGCCGGTGGAACCATCACCATTCAGGAAGTTCGCGGTGATCTCAAGGCAAGCGCCAAGGCAGGAGATATTTCGATCGGAGATGCGGCACGAATCGATGCCACGACCGGAGGCGGAAGTATCACCAGCCGGCGCGTCCGCGGCCCGTTCCAAGGGCATACCGAGTCGGGCGATATCAAGCTGGATAACGCCGCCGCGTGGGTAGAAGCTTCCACGGGATTTGGCAGTATCGTGGTAAAGATGGTGCCGGAGAACATAAACGGCGACCTGCACGTCGATCTTCAATCCGGCGTCGGCGATATAACGGTCTATCTCCCCCAGCGAATGAAAGCCAGTGTCGATGCCACGGTAGAGCGCCCGGCCTTCCAGTCCCAGCACATCATCTCGGATTTCCCGATGAATGCGATCGGGGCTCAGCCCTCCAGAGGTCTCGTCACACCAAACAAGTTCTACTCTCCCTCGCATTCGCAGACGCAGCTTAACGGCGGCGGGAATCGGGTGATCCTTCATACATCCCTGGGCAAGATCGAAATCAAACGTCAGTAATAACCACAAGGACACAAAGGGCGCAAAATCTGACCAATGCTCAATTCCCAATTCTCATCCGATGAGAATTGGGAATTGAGCATTGGTCAGATTTGTGGCTATTTCTTCGTACCCCTGACAATGGCAATGCGTAGTGCCTGCGGATCCAGGTATGTCCCGGCGACGGCCTTTACGCGATCCGCTGTGACCCTGCCGATTTCCGCGGCATAGTTCATGACTCCCGAAGTTCCGGTCCCTGAATAGATGGATCGGGCATATTCGAGTACGACGCCCGTGCGCGTCTGCAAGCCGATATCGTGCGTGCCGATGGAATAAGCGGCGGCCTTCCTCACTTCCTCCCCGGTCACTCCATCCTTTCGAAGGCGCTCCATTTCTTTGTCGAGCGACTCCTTGACCCTGGCTTCGTTTTCGGGCGAGAAAGCCGTGTAGGTAAACACTGCGCCGCCTTTGGTGAAGAACGCATTCGCAGTGCGGACGGTGTAGGCCAAGCCCTGCTTCTCACGAATGGCGTCGAAGAATCGCCCGCCAAGGCCGGACACGATATTCTCCAAAACGACGAGGGCGTACCGGTCCGCGCCGGAACGGTCCGCGCCGGGAAAGCCGTAGACGAGGGCGGTCTGCTGGCGCGCGGCGGTCTGCACGGTTTCGTTCTTTTCCTTCGCCACACTCGGCGCAGGCATCGACGCGATCTCGCGCTCATGCAGATCCTCATTGGTCAGCGCGTCGGCAATCGCTGCGACGAGGCCGGTGCCGCGCGTATCGCCCACGATGATGATGAGCGGGACAAGCGGCCGCTGGTTCGTCTTGAACCAGGCTTCCAGATCGTTCCGGGTCAAACCTTCCAATGCATCTTCGGTTCCGATCGAGGTTCGCGCGTACGAGTGCTCGCCAAAGAGCGTCTGCATGAAAAGACTCACCGGATACCAGTAATTGTTCTCGCGCAGCTTCTTGATTCGGGCGAGCTGCAGCACTTTCTCGTGCGCCACTTCATCTTCCTGAAACGAAGGCTGCTGCAGGACGTCCATCAGAGTCTCGAGAGCTTGGTCCATCTTGCTGCTGAGGCCTTCGACGACATAACCGAAGAAATCCTGCTCGTTCACAACCTGAAGCCGCGCGCCGGCATTTTCGAGCCGGCGCGAGATGTCGGCGGAATTGAATCGCTGGGTGCCGCGAATGGCGCTCCGGAGCATCAGTTCGGTAATGCCGGCGTTCTTGCGGGACTCGTAAAGTCTTCCTCCCGGATAGAAGATGCCGAACGAGACGAGCGGCAGGCGGTGGTCCTCCAGGATGTAAACTTCCGGCCCGCGAAGTATGGATCGCTTTTCGATGGGTTTTACCAGGTCGTGTACGACCGCATCCGTATCCGTGGGGATCTCAGCGACGACAGGCAGTTCCTGAATCGTCCGTTGTTCGGTAGCCGCCGAAACTCTTTGGAGCACACTCTGCTGATAGTCGGCATCGGAGAACATCCGCGTAACGGATTCCGGAAGATACTCGAACGCGCTCAGATTCTCGAATGTCAGGTACTTTTTCGCAACGCGAGCAACGTCTTCGGCAGTAACTCTCTGAATGGCAGCCATGTATTCCGACGATTGTTTCCAGTCGCCCAGTGCCTCAAAGTAGGCAATATCCTGAGCAACTCCTTCGACTGTTTCCAGCGAGTGATAGTGGCTCTGTGCGATTAATGTCTTCGCCCGCGCAAGCGCCTCCCTGGTTACGCCGTATTTCTTGATGTTCTCCAGTTCCGCCAGTACGCCGATCTGTGCCTCAACCGGCGTGCTGGTTTCGAACTCGATCTCAAGAATGCCCAGGTCCCGAAAAGCGATCAGGCTCGCGGAGCCGGTGGTGATCAAACTTTTTTCGTCCCGCACGTACTGATTTAGGACCGATGCCCGGCCCTCGCTCAAGATGGAAGCGACAACCTGGAGAGCGCGCGCATCGTCCGTGAGAACACCGGGTCCGTGAAAACCCAATGCCACGTGATTCTGCTCGATTGCGCCGCGCTGCCAGCCGTAACGCGTACCATTCTGCGCCGGCTCTGCGGGACCGAAGTTGTGGTAGACGGCCTCGTCTTCAGCGCCACCGTAAAGCTTCGCCACTTCCTCGATGGTTTCTTCGATATCAACCCTGCCTGCGATCGAGAGAATGATGTTCGAAGGACGATAGTACTTTTTGAAGTATCCCACGATGTCGTCGCGCGTCAGGGCGCGCAAGCCTTCCGGAGTGCCGATGCGCCATCTCCGCATGCGATGCTCCCGAAAGGCAGTGGAGAACATTTTCTCCAAAGCCACGGCGGGGGGATTGTCGAGCTTTCTGTTGTTCTCCTGCAGAACAACTTCGATCTCCCGCTTCAGTTCGGTTGCATCGAAGTTGGAGTTCCACAGTGCATCGGCCTGGATGTCGAGGGCTCTCTTCGTATTCTCCGAAGGCACGACTGTGTAGTAGACCGTCCTGTCGTAATAAGTGTGGGCGTTCAAATAACCGCCAAGTCCCTCTGTCTCCCGGGCGATCTGACCCACCGGACGCTTACCGGTGCCTTTGAAAAGCATGTGCTCGATGACATGGGATATTCCGGAGATGCGATCTTCCTCATCGAAATATCCAGCCTTGACGTAGGTAGTGATACTGGCGAGCGGCATGGCCTGCTGCTCACGCACGATGACGGTCAATCCATTCTTCAGGACGACCTTCGTCGTCTGTCCTTGGTCTTCACGAAATTTGTAGGGTCCCACGATCTCGATCGCCTCCGGCTGGGGCGGTATCCGCAATTGCGGTACGACCTGCAAGATCAGAATTAGTGCCATCAACATAGGTCTATTTTACGAGAATGGTCATCGATATAGGATAGAAATGCCCTGGTCGCGCCGGGGGTCTCGAATGAACCCAGTCGCTCCGCCCACTCTACGATGACGGCTGCATTCGGATCATCAAAAATCTCTTCAAGCCCAAGTCCGTCCAGCGCTCCGGTTTCAATTCGATAGAGATCGATGTGGTAAATCCTCATCCGCCCGGAGTACTGGTTGATTAATGTGAATGTCGGGCTCGTGACCTCGTCCGCTTCGTCGACGCCAAAACCATCGGCGAGTCCTTTGGCAAACACGGTTTTTCCGGCACCCAGTTCGCCATACAAGAGAACATGGGCCGGCGTCGGGAGAGATTCGGCGAGTTTTTTTGCAAAGCTATACGTCTCCTGCTCCGAGGTCGAAACCATCCTTTAGATTGTCCCATGCCTGCGGGAGGAAGCGAAGGAGGTCGGTGGCAACCATACTCTCTTCGCCCACTTCCTCGGCGGCTAGATCGCCGGCAAGACCATGGAGGTATACGGCGAGACAGATGCGCTCCGTAAAAGTCCCGAGATATTCCTGAGCCAGAATTCCGACGAGCATTCCGGTAAGGATGTCGCCGGTGCCGCCGGTGGCCATGCCCGGATTCCCGGTGGGATTGATATAGATCGACTCGTCTGGAGTTGCAACGATAGTACGGAAACCTTTCAGGATGACATACGCGTTGCGGCGCCTGGCAAACTCGCGCGCGACATCGATACGATTGGACGTCACGTGATGGACATCCTTCCCGATCAGGCGTGCCATCTCGCCGGGGTGGGGTGTAAGAACGGCACCGCCCAGATCACCTTCGAACCCGACGAGAGCATTCAAGGCATCGGCGTCAATGACGATGGGAACACGGCATTCCTTGCCCACGCGGTGAACGAATGCCACCGTTTCGGGGAAGGTTGTCAGACCTGGACCAATACCAACGACCGTCTTGTCTCTCAGTAGGCTCGAAATAGGTTGATTGGCTATCGTGCCTTCGCTCGTCTCCGCAAGGGGCTCGGTCATCAGCTCGGGCATCGTAACCGCGACAACGGGCAGAACGCTCTGCGGAGTCGCCACGGTGACAAGACCCGCCCCCGCTCGCAGCGCGGCCTGGCCTGCCATTGCCGCGGCGCCGCTCTTGCCGCGGGATCCACCAATAATAAGAACCTTGCCATACATTCCTTTGTTGCTGTCCTGAGGGCGAGCCGGCACATCATGCGGTTCGATGAGATTGAGGCGGTGCTCCTCAGACTCAATCAGATCGGGCGGATTGCCGATATCGGCCACAATCACATCGCCCGGATCTTCAGACATCACCAGATCCGGTTTCAGCGCGGAAAAGGTAACCGTGATGTCAGCGTGAACCCCGGGGGAAGGCACATCAACAGAGACAATGGTTGCTCGAGGAAAGTCCTCGCCGACACTGGCGATCACAGTCTGCAGCAAACCCTCTACGGGAGTCCTTGCTCCCGTTCCCAGCAAGGCATCAATGATGATGTCCGCATCGACGATTTCGAGCTTCTCTTCGCTCCATTCGCGTTCATCCACGATGATGGTCGGTGGATAGCCAAGCGCCTTGAGGATGTTCAAATTGATCCTCGCGTCGCCCTGGACGGTTTCTTCTGGGGCAAACAGGAAAACAAACGGAAAACATCCCTTCTGAATGAGCTGCCGCGCGACCACAAAACCGTCGCCGCCGTTGTTGCCCTTGCCGCAAAGGATGGCAAGCGTCATCTGATCGAGATCCTCGAAATAGTCCTCGAGTACTTCGACAACCCGGATGCCTGCATTCTCCATGAGGAGAATGCCCGGGATTCCATATTTTTCAGTGGAGAGTCGATCGACTTCACGGAGTTGTTCAGGGGTTAGAATTTTCATAAGGTGAGGAAAATGAGGTCGTAGCCCTATTTAGCTATTTTTCCGGCAGCAGCATGACTCAAAATCGAGGCATCCGTCAGCCGTAAAAATAGCTAAATAGGGTTACGACCCCATTTTCGAAGGATATGCTAAGCTGTCGAGCCTATGCAACTTGCGCATGTCAAAGAACTTGAGAAGAAATACCTGCTTGGAACCTATGCGCGCTACGAGATCCTGGCCGACCGCGGTAACGGCGCCTATCTGATCGATAAGGCCAACAAGAGATATCTCGACTTGCTTGCGGGCATCGGCGTGAACTCGTTAGGTTACAACCATCCCCGAGTGAAACAGGTCCTGCGAAAGCAGATCAAGAAACCACTCCACGTTTCGAACCTGATCTACCACGAATACCAGGGCCGCCTCGCTCAAAAACTCTGCGAGATTTCCGGACTCGACCGGGTGTTTTTCACAAACAGCGGGACCGAGTCCATTGAAGGATGCCTCAAGTTCGCGCGCGCCTTTGCGCGGCCGAAGTTTCGAATCCTCTCGCTCGATCAATCGTTTCATGGAAGGACGTTTGGAGCGCTTTCGGCAACGGGCCAGAAGCAGTATCGCGAGCAGTTCGAGCCCCTCGTTCCGGGTTTCGAGTTCGTCGGGTTCAACGATGTGCAGGATCTCGAGCGAAAGCTCACCGACGATGTCTGCGCGGTTTTAGTCGAGACGATCCAGGGTGAGGGCGGAATCCGTCCCCTCTCTGAAGAGTTTTACATGCGCGCCCGCGAGCTTTCGGCTCGGAAGGGGGCGCTGTTGATCGTGGACGAGATTCAGTGTGGCCTCGGCCGCACCGGGCGTTGGTACGCTTTTCACCGGTTCGCGCCTCCGTCCAATAAGGCCATGCTTCCGGACCTGGTTGCCAGCGCGAAGCCGCTCGGGCTTGGTATTCCGCTGGGCGCCATCCTGCTCAGTGAGAAGGTCGCTGCTGCAATTCAGGTCGGACAGCACGGTACGACGTTTGGAGGCGGTCCGCTGGCATGCCGCGCGAGCCTGGAATATTTCAAGATACTCGAGGAAGAAAACGGTCTCGAGCGCGTTAGCACAGTCGGCGCGTACTTCAAGAAGCGGTTGGAGGAATTGAAGGACCTGCCGATTGTGAAAGAAGTCCGGGGCGAAGGCCTGATGCTGGCAGTCGAGTTGAATGCTTCGGGCAAGGAGATCGTGAAGCAGCTCCTGGCGCAAGGCTTCATTATCAACTGCACGCACGAAACCGTGTTACGCATGTTGCCGCCTTTCGTCATCACGGAAAAGCAAATCGATAAATTCATTCGCGCTTTGAGGGCGGTACTCGAGGCGCAGAAACTGTAGCGGCGGTGCGCAACCGCCGGCAATGTGGCATATGAGCGAAGTCAGGATCATCAGCCAACGGATTGTGTATGCGGGAAAGAAGATCACTGTTCGAGAGGACCGTGTGATCGAGCCCGGAGGCAAGGGCGAGAGCGTCCGCGAAATTGTCGTGCACCCGGGCGCGGTCTGCATCGTGGCGCGGCCGGCTCCGGACCAGGTTATTCTCGTCCGGCAATACCGGCATGCCGCCGGACGCGAATTGATCGAGCTTCCGGCCGGCACGTTACACGAAGGTGAAGACCCGCGCGAATGCGCCATCCGCGAACTCGAGGAAGAAACGGGATACCGCGCCGGAACGATAATCGAACGGGGGCGATTCTTCACGACGCCCGGCTTCACAACCGAGCTCATGTATCTCTACGAGGCTTCCGGCCTAATGAAAACGCAAATGAACCCCGACGAGGACGAAGTCATCGAAGTCGACATCGTTCCCTGCCTCGACGCCTTTCGTATGATCGACGATGGCCGAATTCAGGACGCAAAGTCCATCCTGGGCCTGCTCAAGATCCTGAAGTAGCCGATGCAACTACCTCAGTGGCGTAAGAATCAAATCGCTGTCACGATCTCCGGTTCGTGCCTGTCCTTCGGGTATACGCTGGTCATGCCTTTTCTGCCGATCTACGTGCGGCAACTCGGAATCGAATCCACGGCAGGCATCGCGTTCTGGAGCGGACTCATCCTCGCCGCCAGCCCTCTTCTCGCTTCGCTGATGGGACCGTTCTGGGGCCGGCTGGGCGATCGTCATGGAATGAAGATGCTCGCCACACGCGCCACCGCGGTGAATGCCATCTGCTGGTTCCTGATGGGCTTTTCACAAAACGTCTGGCACTTGTTCCTGCTGCGCCTGCTGCTTGGATTACTCGGCGGATTCAACAACGTTTCCGTGGCTCTGGTCACGCAGCTTTCACCCAGAGAGAAGGTGCCGTCCATCATAGGAACGCTTCAGTCATGGACGATTCTCAGTGCCGCGATAGGCCCGTTCTTTGGCGGGCTGCTGGCCATTTCCATCGACATCCGAAATACTTTTTTTGTTACCGGAATCCTCAACTGGCTTTCATTCTTCAGCATCCTCTTCCTTTACAAGGACGAGAAAATCTCAAAGCCGCTGGACGCCGCTGCCGCCGAGTCGACCAGCGGTTTCTGGAAACGTCCGGAATATTTCACGACAATTTTGATTCTTTTTTTCGTCAATATGGCCGACCGCACTTTCGGCCCCATCACTCCTTTGTTCCTTGAACAGCTTGGTACACCCCAGATTCGGCTCGAAATGGTTTCCGCTGTAGTGATGTCCATCGCTGCGTTCGGCGAGGCGTTTTCCGCCTGGCTTTCCGGCAGAATGGCAAACCGCGTCTCGCTCCGTCGTCTCATCAGCATCAGGCTCGCGATCAGCATTCTCGTCCTTGTGCCGATGGTCTTCGTTCACACGACCGAACAATTCTCATTCCTGCGCGTGGCTCTGGCTCTTCTCGCCGGCGGCACGCTTACGCTCGCCTTGAGCGCCGCGCATCACGTGATTCCCGGCGAACGCCGCGGGGCCGGCTTCAGCATTCTGTCCAGTACCAGCATGCTGGGGGGCGCCGTCGGCCCGATTATCTCGGGCTCGCTCGCGGCCATCAATATCCGTTCTATCTTCGTATTTAATTCTGTGGTGTATCTGCTGATGATCGGCTTCGTCCACCGCAATGTGAAACACTGAAAGGATCTGACCAATGTTCAATTCCCAATGCTCAATTCTCATCGGGTGAGAATTGAGCATTGGGAATTGAACATTGGTCAGATCTTTGCCTGTTTCAAACCGTGTAGATCTCCTGCGGGCAGGCGGTAAGGCGTTCACATTTTCCTTCGGTAATCACGTAGGTGTTTTCAGTGCCGACTCCGCCGAGGCCGGGATAGAAGACCTTGGGTTCGACCGCGAGGACGACGCCGGCTTCGAGAGGCGTGTCGAACTTGGGAGCGATGACCGGAATCTCGTCGAGTTCGAGGCCGACGCTGTGGGCGACGAAACGAACCTGGTTTTCGCCCGCCCCCATGAAGTGTGAAGAAAAGGATGTCTTGGAAACGCGCTCGAGAATGGATGAATAAATCCGGCTGGGGATGTTGCCGGGACGAAGCTGGTCTTCGATCCAGCTGTTGAGTTCGAGGATGTACTGATGAGTGTCGCGCATCTGGGAAGAGACGGGACCAATGGAGTACGTGCGGGAGCCATCGGCAATGTAGCCCGCATATCCTCCGCAGACGTCGATCATTGCGGGTTCGCCACGCTTGAGAAGTTTGCGGCTGCCCATAGCCGGGACAGCGGGGTAAAGGCCGCGAACACCGACCGGTCCGTCGAACGCATGGGGGTAGGAAGCGCTGTCGCCGAAGGACACGGCGCCGTAGTACATCTCCATATTAAAGCGGCGCACGCGGATCATGCCCTGGTGACCGGCCATGCGCATGACGTACTCGATTCGGGCGGCGAGTTCAAATTCGGGGAGACCTTCGCGGAGCTGCGAAGGAATATCCAGGAACATCTTGTCCAGTTGATGGGCCGCCTGACGGATGCACTCGATTTCGTAGGGTGTCTTCACAGCGCGCGCGTTGCGGACGGCGCCGGAGCCGTCCACGATCTTCGATTTTTGAAAGTGCTTCGTGACCTGCTGGTAGGTGGACACCGGCAGGACGTCCAGCTCGAAGCCGACCGTTTCGCCGGGATTCGGGATGAGGCCGGGAAGTTCGGAATAAGTTTTCAGCGGGACGATATTTTTAACCGCCGATTCAACCCTCGCGCGCTCGTAACTCTTGCGCACGGCAAACAGGGGCTCGCCTTCGCGCGGAAACCATAGAACACCGGTCTGCGCTGTACCGGTCAGGTAGTACACATCGACAATTTGCATCATGATGAGCGAGTCGCACTCCATGAACTGGCGAACTCGCGCCCATCGGCGCTCCAACTCTTCCCGGGCAACGTTTTCCATAATGTTGTCCATGATAATATAGCCTGCGAAACTCAACGTACTCCGACGAGGGAAAGCGGTTCAAATCCGCTGCTGCCCCGCAACTGTGAGACGACATCAGACGCTCCAGCCACTGCCATCTATTGGCGGGAAGGCGAACTTCGATATTCGGTCGTCAAGTCAGGACACCTCCCGGAGGAATAACCTTTCGAGGGAAAGGAACCATGTTCCAGCGTCGCCTTTTGTGGCTTTGCCACGCGCTTCTCCTGACGGCGTGTGCCGTTCCGGCATCGAAATCCGATACGCCCGGTGCGCCTCAGCGAATCATTTCCATTGTGCCCAGCGTCACCGAGATGCTGTTCGCGTTTGGGCTGGACGACAGGGTGATCGGCGTAAGCGATTACGACCAATTCCCGCCGCAAGTCGCAACGAAACAGCGGGTTGGCGCCCTTCTCAATCCGAATATTGAGAAGATCATCCAGCTGAAGCCGGATCTGGTGATCACCTATGGCACCCAGGAAATCCTGCGCGATCGTCTCCAAGCTGTAGGAATTCACATGTATCCGTTCGTGCACGGCAACGTGGACCACACGCTGCAGTTCATGCTCGACCTGGGACGCGCAGTCGGAACTGAGGACCGGGCGCGCCAGGTCGTCCGGGACATTCGCAGCACGTTTGATGAGGTGCGCCGAAATGCGCCGGCCGCACGGCCCAAGGTTGCGCTCATCACTTATCGCGGCGCGGGAGTCCTCGGGGCGTTTTATACGGTTGGTTCGCGGGCGTTCCAGCACGACCTGATCGAGATGGCGGGTGGCCGGAATCTGTTCGCCGATGTGGACGCCGAGACCCTCCAGCCCACGCTCGAGGAAGTCATCAGCCGAAAGCCGGACATTATTATTGAAACCGTACCATCGCGAGAAACCGCGGAGGCCGCACAGCGAAAGAAAGACTGGGAGACTCTGGGCCTTGCCAACGGACGAGTCTACATCGAGGCGGACGAGTATCTGATGGTACCCGGCCCGCGATTCACTCTCGCGGCCCGGCGGCTTTCCGAAATTATTCGTGGTGCACGTTAGCCTGCGTATCTGACCGATTCGAGCGAGGGTTTAGCCGCGGATTGCGCGAATTACACGGATAAATCACCTTATATTGCTTCCGGTGCCGTACCCCAGGCGACAAAGTGCAAGGCATCGACTTCCTCGACCCGAAACTCTGGCAGTCCGGCCCCGATCAGTTGCTGCCGGACCTCATCCGCGGTATAGGCGGCGTGAAGCGATGCGATGAAGTCCCGTTGCAGCACGGGCTGAAGCTCCGTTCCGTGCTGAGCTACCAGGCGCACCGCGCTTTCATGATCGCCGGGACGCAGGAGGTCGATCAGCATCACGGGTGCCCGCGGTTTGGCGCATTTGCAGGCGGTGCGCCAAAGCTCAACCGGATCGGCAAAATGATGGAGCAGACTGTTGGCGATGACTGCGTCGAAAGTACGGCCTTCCAGGGAAGACGCCGGCAAATAAAGCTGCTCCACGGCAATACGGGACTCCAGACCCGCTTCACGAATGTAGCGCCGCCCAAAGGCCAGCATGGCTTCAGAACCATCGACACCCAACGCCGTGACTTCGGGATACGCCTTCACGAATCGGATCGTCACGTCTGCCGTACCGCATCCGAGGTCGAGCAAGTGCCCACGTGCGAAGCGTTTGAACCGCTCTCGAAAGTATCCCGGGATTTTCCCGTGCGATTCCGACCAGTCTGCGGCGGCATACGCGGCGGCCTGGTCCTGTTCATTCATTAATTCCGGTTCAGGGGTGCGTTCCATGCGCCAGTAGTACCTCATCAACGGAGATCTCATCAAGAGTTCTCTTCCAAATGATCCGAGAGCGGCGCCCGATGGGTCCCCACGTCCGGGGATCCGTGGGACCGAAAAGGGCGACAGTGGGCACGCCCAGGAATGCGGCAAGGTGGGTGATGCCGGAATCGTTGCCGATGTAAGCACGGGCGCGACGAAGCCGGTGCGAGACTTCCACGAGCGTGAGACCTTCCGGAATGCCGACCCTTACCTGGCCTTCGGGCAGCCCCTCCCGGAGGAAGAGAGCCAGTTGGTCAAAATAAGGCCAGTTCTTCCCTGCACTGCCGCTGCCTGGATGAAGAATGATTTCGGCTGAGGATGGTTCCCAGAAATCCGGTAATGGCGGGACCGGTAGTTTGATGGTTCGAAGAAGATGTGCAGAGGCGTGGCCGTATTGCGGAAACGGGTCGCAGCGCAGGACGTCCGGAACGCCGGAAAGCCTGAGGTTACCGGCGAATACGGGGTCTCTCATCCAAACAATCGCGGAATCGAAGTACCACCCGGAAATCGGCTCATGAAAGAGCCTGGACCACGGGGAGGTCTCAATCGAATAAATGGCATCTACCGGAATGAATTCCCTGGCCAGTTCCAGCGTCGAAGGGTAGCCCACGAGGGTAAATCGTGCGTGCGGCTGCACTTTATGCAGTGCCTGAAGGGCGGGAAGATTCACGACGAAGTCGCCGATCGCGCAAGCCCGAACTATCAATGTTTTGATCATGTTTCGAAGAGAAAAGCCGCCAGGAGCCACGACAGACGTGGGTCCAGGCCGAATACGCCTTGACCTGCTGAGGAATCTCCGCGTACAATATGCGGAGTTTTACCGGTGGGATATGGATACATTTGAGATAGGCGATAAAGTTGTTTACCCCAATCATGGGGTTGGTATTATTGAAAAAATCTCCAATCGTTTAGTTCAGGGTAAGTTCGAGCGATTTTATCTCCTGAGGATATGTTCCAACGATATCCTGGTAATGGTGCCCACCGCCAATGCCGGGGACGTCGGGCTTCGAAAGATTATCGAACGCCGCGACGTCGAGCAACTTCTCTCATCCCTCGCTAATAATCAATTCTTCACTCAAAAAGATTGGAAAGACCGCTTCAAGGAAAATTCGGAGAAAATGCGTTCCGGGTCGATTTTCCATGTCGCCGAGGTCTTCAAGAATCTGGTATATCTCAGCCGGGTTAAGCCTTTATCTTTCCGTGAGAAGCGTATGCTTGATCGTGCTCGATTCCTTCTCATTTCCGAGCTCTCGACCGTTATGAATCAGGCCGAACTGGAAATTGAGGAGCGGATCGAGAAAGCCGTCACGAAGGCGTGCGGCAAGATTCCGGTGGCCTAAACCCAATCCTAAATGCTTACATTTCTTGTTTTGCCCCTGATTTCGTTTTTCGTTCTATCGGCGTTTTTCTCGCTTTCCGAAACAGCCATCTTCGCGAGCAATAAGTACAAGCTCCGGCACCTTGCTTCCCAGGGTAGCAAACCCGCTCAGAAGCTGGTCATCTGGCTCGATGCGCCCGACAAGCTGCTCGCGACGCTTCTTCTAGGAAACAACTTCGCCAGTATTGGAGCAGCGACGGTGTCCGCTGCGATCGTCACGCGGTTCGTGCTCGATCCGCAGTTGGTGGATTTCGCGCTCGCGATTGAAACCGTCGTGCTGACCATCGTGATCCTGCTGTTTTGCGAACTCGGTCCGAAGGCCCTGGCCGCACGGCATCCGGAACGTATCAGTCTGCGGGTCGTCCTCCCGATCGAAATCTGTATGCGGCTCTTTTATCCGGTTACGAAATACGGGCTGAAGGTTTCGGGTTTTCTGCTCAGAAGGGTCCAGTACAATCCGGAGGCCGAGGGGACCTCAGCGTCCGATGCTGAACTCCGTGCCGTGATTAACAGCAAACGCCATGAGCACGCGGGCATGCTGGAGCGCGTTATCGAGTTTTCCGAGCGCCAGGTAAAGGACGTGATGGTGCCTCGAATGGAAGTGACGGCGATCGATATCAACACACCGTTCGACGGTGTGCTGTTGGCCGTCGAAAGCACGCGGTACTCCCGATTTCCAATATACCAGGGCGTTCTCGACAACGTCGTCGGCATTCTGCATGGCAAGGACCTGCTGCCTTACCTGCATTATCCAAAGACATTCCGCCTTTCTCAGTTCTTACGGAAACCGGTCTTCATTCCCGACACCGCGAAACTCAACAATGCCGTCAAACTGCTGCAGAACGCGCAGACGCATCTGGGCATTGTGGTGGACGAACACGGCGGAGTCGAAGGAATCGTGACTCTTGAAGACTTGATCGAGCAGATCGTCGGCGAGATTCAGGACGAGCACGATGTCGAAGTCGACGCAGTGGTTTCGCATCTGGACGGGACCATCGTGATCGACGCAAGCATCTCCATCCGCGAATTGAACGAACGTCTTTCCCTCAATGTTCCCGAAACGGGCCACTACGTCACGCTCGCAGGGTTTCTGCTGGCAAAGGCCGGAAGGATGTTGAAGGAAGGCGAGGAAATTGCGGTCGAGGATAGCGTTTTCCGAGTCGAGCAAATGATCGGCCGGCGCATCATGCGCGTCCGTTTGACGCGGGTTGTGCCTGCCCCGGCGGAAACACACCAGATCCGAAACGCGGGATAAAGGCATAAAATCTGACCAATGTTCAATTCCCAATTCTCATCGGATGAGAATTGAGCATTGGGAATTGAACGTTGGTCAGATTTTGTGCTTTTAACCCGTTGTCAGCCCACTCAACAGCTCAAAAAACCCCGGAAATGATATCCCCACACAGGACGGATTGAGAATCGTAACCGGCCCGCTCGCCAGGAGGCCCGCCACAGCGAACGCCATCGCGATACGGTGATCTCCGAAGGAATCCACTACACCGCCCTGCAACGTCTGGCCGCCAGGCACCGATAGACCGTCGGAATGCTCCTCCACACGGGCGCCCAAGGCGCGAAGATTCGAGGCAACGGCTTGAATCCGGTCGCTTTCCTTTGCGCGCAGCTCCTGGGCGTCGCGAATGTGTATACCGTTTCGAGTGCGTGTTCCAATGACGGCGAGAACGGGAATCTCGTCGATGACATTCGGAATCCACGAACCGGCGATCTCCATTCCTGCAAGCTCCGAGCTCTCGACCGTGATGTCGCCGGCCGGTTCGCCCGTGGCCGCAGACAACTGCCGCACCGAAATCCTTGCTCCCATTTGTTGAAGCAGGCTGAGAAAACCCGAGCGTGTGGGGTTCAGCCCGACATTCTTCAGTTCAATCCTGGAATTCGGAACGCACAGGGCCGCAGCCGCCGGAAATGCTGCGGATGAAAGATCGCCTGGAACATGAAACTCCTTACCGGCAAGCGGCCGGCCGCCGTCGATTTCGATCGTTCCGTTCCCTGTCCTGATGTCCGCGCCGAATTCCGCCAGCGCGATTTCGGTGTGGTTGCGTGTCGCGACCGGCTCGTTTACCCTCGTTGTCCCGCGTGTGAGAAGCCCGGCGAACAGCACGGCGGACTTCACCTGTGCGCTCGCGATGGGCAGGGTGAAGGAAACTGGAGTCAGCGAACCGCCCCTGATTTTCAACGGGAGATAATTGTCGTCCCGCGCCTCCAGCGTTGCGCCGAACCGGCGTAACGGCTCCATGATGCGTTTCATCGGGCGGCGGGAGAGTGATTCGTCGCCGACGAAAACCGACTCGAATGGAAACCCCGCCATGATCCCGCTCATCAGCCGCACGGTGGTACCGGAGTTTCCGGCATCCAATTCGCCTGATGGTTTCCGGAGACCCGCCAGACCCCGGCCCTCGATGATCACCGTGTTTCCGTCGCGTTGGATCGAGACTCCCAGATCGCGAAGACAGTCGAGAGTGCTCTGGCAGTCCGCGCTTTCGGCAAAGTCCCGGATGGTTGTTCTGCCTTCGGCAATCGCCCCGATCATTGCCAGTCGATGGCTTATCGATTTGTCGCCCGGAACCGACGCAACTCCGCCGAGTCTCACGGCTGGCGTGATTTTCAGACGATTGTTATCGCTCATTGCGCTCAGATTAGCATGGTCATTGACTTTTGAAAAAACCTAGTGTTTCCTAGGGGTCAATGACTTCGAAGGAGCCAAGGAGCTTCGAGCTGACCATTGCAAGCAGGCTCGAAGAAATGCAGGCTGTCCATGCGCTGATTGGAGAAGCCGTATTGGAATACAGCCTCTCCGAAGAGATGGCACACTGGATCGAACTCACGGTCAGCGAATCCATGATCAATGCCATCCAGCACGGCAATAAGTCCGATCCCACCAAAGAAGCCACCCTCAGAATTTCCTCCAATGGCGACTCGATTGAGATCATAGTTGAGGATCAGGGAAATGGTTTTGCGTTCGACAACATCGCGGACCCGACCGATATCGCCAATCTGCTGAAGCCGAGTGGACGGGGAATCCTGATCATCCGCTCCTTCATGGACGAAGTGGATCTGTCGCAGCGCGAAGGCGGTGGAAGCAGGCTACGAATGGTGAAGAAGATTCGAGGAGAAGACCAGCCATGAGCATGGTCGTCAATCCCCGGCGGCTCGACGATGTTGTAATCCTGGACCTCAGCGGCCGGATCACGATTGGCGAAGGCACGTTGATTCTTCGCGACCGGATCCACAAGCTGCTCAAGGGCGGCGACCGCAAATTCCTCCTCAATCTCGCCGATGTGGATTACATCGACAGCTCCGGCCTGGGCGAGCTCGTCAGCTCCTTCACGACTGTCCGCAATCATGATGGCCAGCTCAAACTTCTCAACCTCACACGCCGGGTTCAGGACCTTTTGCAGATCACAAAGCTGCTCACCGTATTTGAGGCTTTCAATAGCGAAGCCGAAGCTTTGAAGACGATGAAGTAACGACCGGGGAATCCGGTTCCAGCGCCGGAAACGGGCGGAGAACCTCCACCAGCTCGCCAACCACATGACCGAATGCCTGCAGTGTCCGCCGGACGCTTGCGGCAGCGGCGGCTTTCAACAACCGGGCATTCCGGGTGATCCTCTCGATTTTGGGATCGGTTTCTTCGGGACAAATTGTCGCGATATTGATTCCGGAAGGGAGGGCCCTCCGGCCGAGCGCGATGTCGCGAAGATCGTTGGCGCGAATGTAGCTGCTGTTGAAGGCGTTCATGAGCCTTGTGTTGCGGCGCGCGCATCCCAGTTCGAAAATCTGCCGCTCGATTATGGTCGGCATGCATTCTCGAAAACCGGCCGGACGCGTGAGCAGAACCAGCAAATCCGTACATCCGGCTTCGATTGCCTCCAGGATTGGGAGCGGGTTGAATAATCCGCCATCGAAGCAATTGCGTCCGTCGACAGTCACGAGTCCGTTGTAGAGGAGTGGCATCGCGCTGCTGGCCTTGAGCAAAGTCAAAAGAGGCGTCGTGCTGGTTTGAGCGTGACCGAGAAATGCTTCACCGGTCTGCGCGTCCGCAATCGAGATGAAAAACTGCGAGCGCGAGGCCAGCACCTTGTCCACACGCAGCGGCCAGTCGCGCGCGATAATCCTGTCGAAAAGGTCGTCAATATCGACAATTCGTCGATGCCACAGACGGCGAATAAACCGTGTGTTGTTGATTTTTTGGTAGTAGATCGTAGTGGCGAGGGCGGCCTGGCGGGCCAGGAAATACGCGGCATTCAGCGCGCCTGCAGATGCTCCGTAGACCTCGTCGAAAACTTGCGTCATGCCGAGCTCTTCAAGCCCGAGGAGGGCGGCGCAGGAGATGATACCCCTCATGGCTCCTCCCTCGACGATCAATCCCACTTTGCGACCATCGAGGGGTTGATCACCTTCCCTGAAACATCTTGCTCTTTCCTTAAGCAAAGTTACTGTTTCGTCGGGATTTACGCCATGAATCGTGATACTCACGTGGAATCCTTCCACAGAAGGTAGTGCACGTATCGTTCCGAGTTCGCGCCCTACACCCTGCCGTAAAACACAAAGGCACGAAGGCACAAAGAAAGGCCGCAAACAAAAGTTCTTGATGCGGCCTTTCTTTGTGCCTTCGTGCCTTTGTGTTTTAAACCCTTCCAGGAACAGAAATCCGTAGCCGGACTAGGTCGGTCTGTTGAAATTGACCTTGGCGGTTAACACGACGCGCACCGCAATACCGTTGAGCAAAGTCGGTTCGTATTTCCAATGCTTCACGCAGCTCATTGCCGCTTCAATCAGAAAAGGATGTCCCGAAATCACGCGAATCTGGTCCACGGTTCCGTCTTCAGTCAGGATCGCTTCCATGACAACTGTTCCACTGACTCGCGCCTTTGATGCTATTGGCGGATAGACAGGCGGCACCAGCTTGACGACGCGCGGTTCCTTCACATCTCCACCAACCCGAACCGGTCCAGCCACGATCTTTGGTGGCGGAGGAGGCGGCGGGGGTGGCGGGGGGAGCGCGATGCCATTACCGCTGCCATTCGCAGAGAGAACGTTTCCCAAAATGCCTCCGGTAACCCCTCCCGGAATGCCGGCGGGCACGGCACCAATAATGCCGATTGCAGGCATTGGCGGCTCTTCGATGATCCTGGCGACATCCTTCGGAACGACACTGGGTATGACCAGTACATCCGGAGCTACCGGCCGAACCGGTGGCTTTACCACTTTTGGTGGCGCAACCGGGGCCACAGGCGGCCGCGGCGGCGCTGCCGGCGGAGGTGGCGGGGGAGCTATAAGCGCTACCAGGAGCTGGCGGTGTGAAATTTTCTCGGGCAGCAGCAGAGGAATCAGGAGCAGGACCGCGATCAAAATAACCTGAAAAATGACTCCACCGATAACAGACGGCTTCCTGTACTTGTTTTTTCCTGGAAACGTCGCTGGTAAGTCTTTGAAAATAACTGGTTCCGACACAACAACCTCCCGCTGTCTGACAGCAGCCTCAATATGAATATCGGCACTTGGGGAGGTCATCATTAGAGGAACCGGTAAAAATGGGGCGGGCCAAAGCGCTAAGACGATTTCCGGCGCCGGCTACTTCTCGCGGCGCCTCAACATCTTTTGCAACGGCGTTGCAAAGTTCTCCGCGCCGTCGCAAAGATGGATTCGGCCCGTACCTCATCGAGAGGTTTTCCACTTCCAATTCCGGATCTCAGGCATGTCTTCGCCGTACCTGGTGATGTAGCGCTTGTGATCGATGAGTCTGTTCGATAGTGCTTGCTTTACATGGGCGGCGCTTGAACCGAGTTGCGGGACACGATCGATCGTGTCGATTGCGAGGTGGAATCGGTCGATATCGTTGAGCACGGCCATGTCGAACGGGGTCGTGGTGGTGCCCTGCTCCTTGTAACCGCGCACGTGCAGGTTCCCGTGGTTGGTGCGCCGATATGTCAGCCGATGGATGAGCCAGGGATAACCGTGGTAAGCGAAGATGATCGGCTTGTCTCTTGTGAAGAGGACATCGAAATCCGGGTCGCTCAGGCCGTCCGGATGTTCCCTCTGTGGCTGGAGCTTCATGAGATCCACCACATTGATGACGCGTATTTTCAACTTCGCGAAATACTTACGCAATATCTTCACGGCTGCGAGCGTTTCCATTGCCGGCACATCGCCGCAACATGCCATGACGACGTCCGGCTCGCCTTCGGAATCATTGCTGGCCCATTCCCAGATTCCCGCGCCCGCTGCGCAATGCTTGATCGCGGCGTCCATCCCGAGCCACTGGGGCGCAAGCTGTTTACCCGCGACGATGACATTGACGCAGCTTCGGCTGCGCAGACAGCGGTCGGTAATGGCCAGCAAGGTATTGGCGTCGGGAGGCAAATAAACGCGGATGATCTCTGGTCTCTTGTTCATAACATGGTCGATGAACCCCGGGTCCTGGTGGCTGAACCCGTTGTGGTCCTGCCGCCAGACGTGAGAGGTGAGCAGGATGTTCAACGAGGCGATGGGTCGCCGCCAGGCAAGCTCGCGTGTGACTTTGAGCCACTTGGCGTGCTGGTTGAACATCGAGTCGACAATGTGGATGAACGCTTCGTAGCAGGAGAAGAAGCCATGCCGGCCGGTGAGCAGGTAGCCTTCGAGCCAGCCCTGGCACAGGTGTTCGCTCAACACTTCCATGACGCGCCCGGCCGGCGCAACGTGGTCGTCGGAAGGGAGGACTTTGGCCGTTGAGCACCGGTCCGTCACATCGAACACGGCGTTCCAGCGGTTCGATGCTGTCTCGTCCGGGCTGAAGACGCGGAAGATGCCAGGATTGAGCTTCAGGACGTCCCGAATGAACGCGCCCTGCGCGCGCGTCGCCTCGGCCTCTGCGGCGCCAGGCTTCGAAGCTCGCACAGAGTAATCGGAAAAATCCGGCATGCGCAGGTCGCGCAACAGGAGTCCGCCGTTCGCGTTCGGGTTCGCGCCCATGCGCCGGTTTCCCTGCGGCGCGAGCTCCGCGAGTTCCGGACGCAGCCGGCCTGTCTTGTCGAAAAGCTCCGTGGGGCGATAGCTTTTCATCCACCGCTCCAGAATCCTGACGTGCGCGGGCCGGTCCATATCACCCATTGGGACCTGATGCGAACGAAAGGTATTCTCCACAGCTTTGCCGTCCACGGTCTTCGGCCCCGTCCAGCCTTTCGGCGTGCGGAGCACAATCATGGGCCAGCGAGGACGCATGCGGAATCCTTTCGTGCGAGCACTGCGCTGGATGTTCTTGATTTTCGCCATAACAGCGTCGAGTGTGGCGGCCATCTGCCGGTGTACGGCCTCCGGCTCATCGCCTTCGACCAGATACGGTTCGTATCCATAGCCGGAGAAAAGAGCGCCGAGTTCATTGTCGGAAATGCGCGCCAGCACAGCAGGTCCGGCGATTTTGTAGCCGTTGAGGTGAAGAATGGGCAATACCGCGCCGTCGCGGGCCGGGTGGAGAAATTTGTTCGAGTGCCAACTGGTGGCAAGAGGTCCGGTCTCAGCTTCGCCATCGCCCACGACACACGCGACAATCAGGTCCGGATTATCGAACGCGGCGCCGTAAGCATGGGCGAGCGAGTAGCCCAGTTCTCCGCCTTCGTGAATCGAGCCCGGAACCTCCGGAGCGACATGGCTCGGTACGCCCCCTGGAAAGGAAAACTGCTTGAACAGCCGCTTCATGCCCTCCTCGTCCTGCGAAACGTCCGGGTAAATCTCGCTGTACGTCCCCTCCAGGTAAGTATTTGCAACCAGCGCCGGGCCGCCGTGACCGGGTCCCGTGATGTAGATGACGTTGAGATCCTGTTCTCTGATGACGCGGTTGAGGTGGACGTAGATGAGATTCAAGCCGGGCGTCGTTCCCCAGTGTCCGAGCAGGCGGGGCTTGATGTGCTCACGCTTGAGCGGCTTTTTCAGCAGTGGATTGTCGTATAGGTAAATCTGGCCGACAGAGAGATAGTTTGCCGCGCGCCAGTAAGCGCCGATCTTTTTGAGCAGGGCTGCGCTCAGTGGCTTCCGCGTAACTCGATTCATGATGTGTCTCCCGTGCAGCTAATTCGGGGACAGACGTATAAATCCCCAATTACGGCTAATCGCTCCATGATTCGTAATTGGGGATTTATACGTCTGTCCCCGAATTAGCTACAGTCCGATGAGTTTGACGACCGACTGGGCGATATACAGCTCCTCATCCGTGCGTATGACGCGTGCGGCTGCTGGGCTCGTGTTCCCGGTAATGACGGCCGCATTGGCGGCGTTGCGCTCCTGATCCATTTCGATTCCGAGAAACTCGAGCCCTTCGCAAATACGCCCCCGAATCACGGCGGAGTTTTCGCCGATTGCGCCGGAAAAGATGAGCGTGTCCAGACCGCCCAACGCCGCAGCCAGCGCGCCAATCCATTTCCGGGCCTGGTAGCAGAACAGCGCGATTGCGTCGGCTGCCCGCACGTCGCTGCTTTCGCGCTGCAGCAGTTCGCGCACATCGGAGCTGATTTCCGAAACGCCGGCCAGGCCGGACTTCGAGGTCACCATTTCGTCAAACTGCAGAGGCGTCATTTGTTCCGTCCTGGCCAGCCAGGCAACAAGGCCGGGATCGATGTCGCCCGAACGTGTACCCATCACAAGGCCGGCGGCCGGCGTGAATGCCATTGTCGTGTCGATCGATTGGCCTTCATGTACGGCAGCCATGCTGGCGCCGTTGCCGAGGTGCGCAAGAATAATGCGGCCCCTGGCGGCTGCAGGGCCGGCAACGCGTTCGAGTTCCTCCATCAGATACGAGTAGGACAAACCGTGAAAACCGTAGCGCTGCACCCCCTGCTGCTCGTACCGCCGAGGAATCGGCAGCAGTCTGGCTACACGCGGCAGGCTGCGATGAAACGTCGTGTCAAAACACACGATTTGCGGAAGGCTCGGATATGTCGTCAGAAACGATTCAATCAATGCGATTTCGGAAGGAAGATGTGCCGGATCGAGCGTTCTGACGCGCCGCAGTTCCTCGAGCATCGCCTCATCCACTCGCTGCGTTTCACGATAGCGCGCTCCCCCGTGCACCACCCGATGGCCAATCGCGGTGACGGCGCCAATGCTCACTTTTTGTTCCAGCACCTGAACCAGCCTGGGCACGCAAGCAATGTGGTCCGGCGCTTGAACGCGCACCTCGTCGGTCTTGTTGGCCGGTATATCCACAAGCTTCAATACTGCATCGGGCGTCCCGATGCGATCGAATTTCCCAGCCAGAAGTCTTTCGAGTGCTTTACTGACGCGAAAGAGCGCGAATCGCAGGCTCGATGAACCACCATTGATCGTGACAACTGTATCCATTTGCCATTGATTCTACAGTGGGACCCTCTGCGTCAGCACAATGCTGATACTGTTTGAGGTCTTCGCAGGGTTCAGCGTTCAGGCGCTGTTTGAACGAGGCGTGACGCGGGCAGCCTGAATTGTACGTCCCTCGAGGGTTTGCCCGTTCAAAGCCCTGACTGCTTCATCCAGCTTTGAGGCATTCATCAACTGAACGTAAGCGAAGCTTGGCGACGTGCCGCTGACAACATCCCTGATCAGCCTGAGGCTCGATACGCGGTAGCCCCTGGCCTCGACCCAACGTCTCAAATATTCATCGCGGCAATCGGGTGGTACATTGGAGAGCAGCAACCTGACGTTTCCATGAGATTGGTTCTTGTCCATAACATGGATCCTTTCGCATGGTCTGCTGGCAGTTTGATTTTTGGATCATAACGCCGGAGCAAAGGATCTGCACGCAAAAGACGCCGCAAAAACCGGATTGCATACGCTGTTGAAGATTCCCATTGCGGACCGCAGAATTACGACTGGAGGTTTGAATGAAGAACGTCCCGCGCCCACCGAAGACATATGAACTGTTCAGGCAGCGCTATCCAAAACTGGGAGAGGCCTGGGAAAAGATTTCCGAAGCCGGACGCGACGGACCCCTCGATGAAAAAACGGCACGCCTCGTCAAGCTCGCCGTTGCGATCGGAGCCATGCGCGAAGGGGCTGTACACTCCAGCGTTCGAAAGGCGCTCGGGACAGGTATCTCTGTTGCCGAGATCGAACAGGTGGTGGCTTTGGCAGCGGGCACGCTGGGCATGCCCTCAACAGTAGCCGTCTTTACCTGGGTCCACGACGAAATCGACAAACGTTCTCCTGGCCTGTAGACGCCGGCCGAGCAGCATGGTCAGAAGCCATCCCAGCGGCTTCAGGCACACTGGTGGACTGTAACTATGAAATCGGTAGTGGTCGGATTCGAGCAACGGATTCCCCTCCTCATGACAGAGGGCACCAACATCCTTGAGAAATCACGCAGTCAAGCGAAAGGAATCTAGATTCCGGGAACAAACCCATCAACACAACTGTTGACGGAAAAGGTTCGCCCTCCCGCTTTGAAACTCACAAGTCATTGAAAAACCGAAGAGTGCGAATTGGCAGGGGCCGTGCCGCATAGGCCAGCCACGAAAGGAAAGATCAAATTGGCCATTCATACATTGGTGAGCGTATTACCTCTCATAAACCCTGCTCCGGCCATCTTCCGTCTCAACAAAACTGTTGTCGTCGCGATCGTAATTGAGTCCGCGTCATTCGAGGTTTGGTTTGCGACGAACGAATGTTTTGGCGTTACGAAGCAACATCACTTCGTCACAAAGGAACCTTGCTTCGTGACGAACAAACATCACTTCGTGACGAACAAACATCACTTCGTGACAAACAAACATCCCTTCGTGACAAACAAACATTACTTCGTGACGAAGAAACATTGCTTCGTGACGAAGAAAACTTCACTTCATCAGAAGACACTTTGCTTTGCCTCAAAGCAACATTGCTTCGCGGCAAAGCAACATTGCTTCGCGGCAAAGCAACATTCCTTTTTGACGAAGAAGCTTTGCTGCGGCCGCAAGCGTGTCCGTTGAAGGACGAGGATCTGGCGCTGATGGCCCGGAACTGGACTTCGGATCCCGCCGGCAAACTTATGGGGTTGCTGACAAAGCAGAAGGACGAGTTCGCGCGCATACTACAACTGCAAGCGGAAAACGAAGAAAGAAGGGTTGCCAGGCCCCGCCTGCAGGAACTTTCGCGAAAACGCCACGATCAACTGACACGCCATGTCTTCGGCTTGCTTTTCTCCACTGCTACAATCTCGTGGCCGATGCCGACGTTTATTCCAGCTGCCAATCCCTTCACGGCATTGTGTCTTGTGCTGCTAACTCCGATGGTCGCCGTGCTTCGGGCGCCACGGTCCGTGTGGTGCTAGATTGGACTAAGGGCGTGACGCGTACCTTCACCTCTCGCATACAATCAACACATCCTCCTTCGATACGCGGCGCTCGGGGGTGGTGGCAGGCGGCCTCGCCGGGGCGTCGTTTGTCCTTGCTCAGATCTTTGCGAGCGATTTCAAACCCACTTTTCGTGAGCGGAGCCCCGTGTCATATTTCGCGAGTGCCGAAGGGTTTGTCGATTACGGCAAATGCTCATCATTTTTTCACTCGGCGGAGCCGGCGTCGTTTCGGTGGTGTTCGGTACTCCGTCCGGCCTGTCCGCAACCAACAACAAGCTCGTCCACATGGATGCCGGCTCACAACAGTGCGCTAAGTTCGGGGCATCTCTTGCCGTGTCTCAGTTCGGAGGCGATAGCTCTATCGATCCAGCCGTCGGCATCCCAAAGTGGAACGTGGCGACGTCACTGGACGGCGGAGCCGTTTCGATTCGGTACGGTTCGGCGACGGGACCTTCCGCCACGACTTCGAATGAGTTTTGGACTGCCGGTATTCTAGAACCACAAGCAAATTTCGGATTCGCGCACCGGTTTGTATCCAACGCGTCATCACGTCGTGCGCGGCGGAAGCACGCCAGGCCGACCAGGCCTGCAGCCATGAGTGAAAGCGTGGAGGGTGCAGGGAGCGCGGTTGCGTCGGGCTGGGACACTGCGACATTGAAGACGGTGCTTTGTTCGATCGGACGGAAGCAGAGTGAGAGTGAAGCTATCGGCGGACGCGACGGGCGCGTACAGCAGAAACACCCAGCCCATCGCGAGAGCTATAAGAACGATTCGATTTTCCATAGTTTGTGTTCCTTTTCCTCGAACCCAATTCCTGAACTAACGAGAAACAGCCTGCGCCAGAGAGAACTTGTAGCTGGTGCCCAGCACATCTTTCACGCCGCCGTTTTCGGTAATGGAAAATCTGGTGACCCCCTCGGGCACATTCAAGAACAGGCGCACTGTCACTGAAGAACCAATGTCCAGACTCGTTATTTGAATCGGCAGCGGTGAAAGTGCGGCGTTCACCGTGACCAAGCCGCTGCCGGCGAGAACCCGCAAGGCGATGCCGCTGATCTGGACATTGAGCGCAAGGCCGGTGCCGGCGTTCGTCAGTCTTAAGTCATACCAGCGCGCCCCGGAAGGATCGGTGCCGGTGGCGGCGATCGTGCCGGAGATGCGCAGAGTGCCGACACTGACCGTCACGTTGAAGCTGCCCCGGGCTGTGTTGCCTGCCGCATCGGTAGCGGTGCAATTAACGGTGGTCGTGCCAATGGGAAAGTTCGAATCGGACGCAGGCGCGCACGAAGGCGTGATAACGCCATCCACATCATCCAGCGCGGAAGCGGAATACCTCGGCGCGGCTCCAGCAGGTGACGTCGCCACGACTGTGAAGCTCGCGGGCAATCTAAGCACGGGGGGCGTCATATCGGATGGCGCGTTCACGGTGATGGCGACGTTACTGGATCCCGAGCCTCCCTTGCTGTCGTCCACCGTTAGCGACAAGACGTGGACTCCCACGGTCAGGACGACTTGCGGCAGCGCGCCGTTGATCACGCCGAAGGGCCCGGCCCAGGTCCAGGTGAGCGGATCGCCGTCCGGATCAAACGAGCGTGACCCATCCAGGCTCACCGTGGCGGCGCCGTTGGCGGCCGCGGTCAACGTCTGGTCAACGCCGGCATTTGCCGTCGGCACACGATTTGTGAACGATACGGTTCCTTCGGCGCTAATTGTGAAATCGTGTTTTCCTGTAGTGCCGGGAGAAGCATTGCCGCTCGAGAGGACGTGCTGTCCGTACTTTTTGTCCAGATCTATGGAATACACGTGCACCGCAAATGGCCCGGCTCCTGTGCCGACACTTCGCAACAGGAAATCGCCCGCCGCGGCATTCCGTATGGCAAAAAAGCGTGGATGCGTATCGGGACCGGAGTCAAAGCCATTCCCGCCGAAATCGTTGACCGGCTGCCCGTTCAGGATACCGATGCGTTTGCCGTTAGGGTCTGTGGCCAAAACGTCCACGGGTGAATCCACACGGATGATGATTTCCTTTCCCAATGGAGGCGGCGTTGCGGCCGGAAAGGCCGCGATTCCTCCGGAAAGGCCGGGCACAGGCAGCGTCGCAACCGAAATCAGTTTTTGCGATTGGACTTTTCCGATCCGAATCGGCGAGCGCCCGAATGTCGCGTAGATCCCGTTTGGCGCCGAAGCAAGCGGGGGCGCGTCGTTCGGGACTCCCGTCGCAGGGTCGAAATAAGGAAGCACCGTAGAGGTGAGAACGGAGTTGACCACTGCGCAGCCCGAGTTGCGGAACAGCCCGACGTTATCGTTGAGCGGGTTATCGTCGATCCGTTCCTGGCCAATGCTGGCGATCGCACCCGGGCCAGGAACCCCGGTATCCACGGCCAGCAGTCCCTTCCCTGTATATTCGTCGTAAAAGAGTCCTGCACTCAACTCCAGGACGTGGAGGCCAGGTGCGCCATAAAAGCCCGGCGGAAAAACCGGCATCTGGTCGGAAACCCCGAAAGGGGCAGGCGGCGGACAACCCGAGTCCACGTGGGCGATGGTCTGGTCATTCACGATCGTTCCGCCCGGAATCTCTTTGGTTCCTCCAAAAAGCGAAAGGACTGTTCTGACATGGCTACCGTTCACGTTGCTGGAGACATCCACCCGGAGTGGGTCGATTGTTCGGCGGATCGTAGCGCCATCGCTGCTGTAGGTGGATCCGCCGTGACTGACCATCGATGGAAGAGCCTCGTTCCCGCAGCAATTCGACCCTCGCTGGATCGGATCCGGGAGGGTTTGGCCGGGGCCTTCCCACACGCCCGCCTTGGTCCGGTAGCGAACAGTTTGGACGGTATTCAAACTTGCCGGGCGCTCAGCCAGTGCGTAGGCGTCTTCCGTGATGACCTGAGGACTGCCGTTGTTCACGTTGTCGTCGATCACGATACTGCGGACACCGGCCAGGTGGAGCGATCCGACCCTGTTGAAGGCTATGCCCGGAAAAGCCTCGGCGAGATCCGGACCGGCCTGCGGTCCGGATGGCCCGGTTTTGAACTCGGCGATCCCTTCTGCCAAGTCGCCCCTGCGCGTGCAACGGAAGAGGCCGACAGGGTAGCCTCCAAAGAAACCCATGTAACCCAGAAACACAACGCGGCCTCTGGAGTCCATGATCACAGGCGCTCCATCGGCGAAGGGCATGTACTGCGTGGTCGTGCAGAACTCCTCCACAGTGGAGCCGCGGACGCGATAAATGACCGCGTTGGCGCCAGTGCCGGGTCCGAAGACGAACACGTCGTTATCCTGACGGTCCACGACAGTGATCGTGGCTTCGGCGGCGCCGCGGTTGCCGGCCTGGTCCCGATAGGTCACGGTCACTTTCGTGTCGCCCTCGGGGAACAGCGTGTCGTCATCCGCTCTCACGCCGTTCACTGCCACCTCCACGAAAGCAGGCCGTGGATCGACATCGTCCACTGCCGACGTGTTGATGCCGGCCAGATAATCGTGCAACCGGGAAGAGGCTTTGCCGCGCACGCCGCCGGATTCGGTGAAACCGACCGCGATGTCCTGCACGGCCACGATGGGCGGCGTTGTATCCGCAACTACTAGAACGGAAACGCTGTCACTGGCACTGCTGCCGTACGCATCTTTGGCTGTCAGTCTGAAAGTGTAGGAACCGGGGCCGCGGGTGACTTGCACAACAGGGGTCGTGCCGATCACACTTCTTGCGTCCCGCCACTCGAACGTCAGTGGATTGCCATCCGGGTCAGTGGTTGCGGACCCATCCAGAGTGATAAGAACCGGGGCTCCTGTCGTCGCTATCTTCTGGTCCGGGCCCGCCCGCGAAACAGGCGGCGAATTCTTGACTGTAAGAGCGGCGATGGCTCTGTTGTTTGTGGAGTTCGGATCGCCCTGGTCCGCACTAACGTAGGTCTCAATAGTGAACGCCCCAGGCGCGGTGAAATTGATATGAAGGCCCACTACGATGCTCTGGCTTCTGGGCAGGTTGGGGAAGGGGCAAACGGCGATCGTTGAAAAAATCGAGCATCCGGGAAGACCGATAGAGTCGATAACTGCCCCGACCGATGGCGACACTGAGACTCCCAACGAGACACCAGTGGCGCCATCCGGACCGTTACCCGTCGCGGTGATTCCATAGTGCATGGTATCCCCGGGCTTCGCCGTAAACGTCGAAGGGGTAATCGTAAGCGAAAGATCAGAGGCTAGTGGACTTGCCTGCATCGTGGCGCTGGCAAGGTTGTTTGTCGTGTTCGGGTCGAACTCGTTGGCCTTCACAAGCGAGTAAATGCGGAGTGTCCCGGGCGTGTTGAGCTGGACCTTCAATTGAAGGTCGACACCCAATTCTATTTCGTCGGAATGTCCGATCTGCCCGAAGTTGCAGCCCGGCGACGAGCAACGTTCACCTTCCACCAGGGTCGCACCGGGCGGGAGCGGGCTGGTGACGAGCGTGACGTCTGAGGCGGCGTCCGGGCCGTTGTTCCTGATGCTGATTGTGAAAACGACTATATCGCCCACCTTCGCTGTGGCGGGCGAGACCCGCATCGAGACGGTAACATCGGCGGTCAGCGGACGCACCTGTGTCGTGGCGCTGGCGAGGTTGTTTGTCACGTTCGGGTCGAACTCGTTCGCGGTGACTTGAGCGTAAAGGCGGAGTGTCCCGGCTGCGTTCGGTTGGACCCTCATTTGAGTTTCAACGAACAAGTCGATTTCCTGGGAGTGACCGATAGTTCCGAAGTTGCAACCCGGAGCGAAGCAACCGAGACCCCCCAGCAGGGTCACGCCGGGCGGAAGCGGATCCACGATGAGCGTGACGTCGGTGGCCGTGTTCGGGCCGTTATTCCTCAAAGTAATTGAGAAAAGCACCGTATCGCCCACCTTCGCAGTAGACGGCGAGACACGCATCGAGACGGAAACATCGGCGGTACCCTGCGCCAGGGCCAGCATGGGAAACAGACTGACAGCTGCGAAAAACCCCACCCTGATACACGATTTCAAACTGACCAGGTTCATCGTTTTCATCCCCTTCGTCACTCTTGCCGACTGCAATGCAATGATTGATTCGTATTCATCCGCGCGTTACTATCCCCGCTCGGAACCAGGACTGGCCCGATTGGAGCGATGGCTGACGTTAGGCTCTGCCGGCCAGGCTGTCTTTTCGTTTAGTTCCTATTTTCTTGAAAGTTTCTTGAATGCAGTCATGCCATTGAAATCAAAGCATGTGTATCTCTTCGGGCCGTTCCGGCTGGATCCCGATCAGCGGTTGCTCTTCCGGGGTGGCGACACCGTTTCCCTGACTCCAAAAGCCATAGAAACCCTTTTGGTCCTCGTCGAAAACCGGCGCCAACTGGTGACGAAGGAGGAATTACTGCGCCGCGTCTGGCCCGACGCTTTCGTGGAAGAAGTGACGCTGGCCAAGAACGTCTCGATTGTGCGCAAGGCGCTGGACGAAACGGCGGAAGGGCGTCATTACATCGAGACCCACTCCAGGCGCGGCTACCGTTTCGTCGCGGAGGTCCAGGAAGTGGAAGGGGCTCCCGGTGCGACAGAACCGCCCGAACCCCAACCTTTGGCGGTGGCGCCTTCGAGCCAGCGGCGGACGAAGTTGAAGTGGGTCGCCTTGCTTCCGCTCGTTGCGATTTTAGTGGCGTTCGCCGGCGGTGTCTGGCATCGCTTCCGCTCAGAAGGTCGCCCAATCGAGGGGAAAATCATGCTGGCCGTGCTGCCCTTCGAGAATTTAAGCGGCGATCCCGAGCAGGAATACTTTAGCAATGGGCTGACCGAAGAGATGATCACACAGCTCGGCCGGCTCGAGCCGGAGACACTGGGGGTCATTGCGCGGACATCCGCCATGCTATACAGGGGCGGTCGCAAAGACACACGACAAATTGCCGGTGAGTTAGGCGTGGACTACATCCTCGAAGGCAGCATTCGCCGTGAGGGAGGGCGAGTCCGAATCACTGCACAGCTCATCCAGGTGCGCGACCAGAGCCACTTGTGGGCCGAAGACTACGACCGTGACCTCCGCGACATCCTCAGCATGCAAAGCGAAGTGGCGAACTCCATTGCGCAGGAAATCCGGCTCAAGCTCTCTCCCGAGCAGCACGCGCGATTGCACACTCCCCACCCGGTAAACCCCGACGCTTACGAAAACTACCTGAAGGGCCGCTTCTTCTGGAACAAGCGCACCGTTGAAGGCTACAGGAAGGCGATCGAATTCTTCGCGAATGCCATAGCCCTGGCTCCCGATTACGCGCAAGCGTACGCCGGGCTTGCTGACACGTATGCGCTGCTAGGCTCAGCCCCCAACCCGGTGCTCTCCCGGCGCGACGCGATGACGCGGGCACGCGAGGCGGCCCACAAAGCTCTTTCCCTGGACGAATCGCTGGCCGAGGCGCACACCTCGCTGGCTTTTGTAACGATGCACTACGACTGGGACTTTTCGGGCGCGGAAAAAGAGTTCCTGCGCGGGATTGCCTTGAACCCCGGATATGCCACTGCCCATCATTGGTACGCCTACGATCTCGTGGCTCTGGGACGATTGGATGATGCCATTGCACAAATCCATGTGGCGTTAAAGACGGATCCTTTATCCGTCATCATCAGCCGCGATGTGGCTGAAATCCTGCAATTTGCCGGACGCGATGAAGAAGCCGTCGCGCAATGCCGCAAAACTCTCGAGATGGATGCGAATTTCGAGAGCGTCCATTGGTTGCTGGCATGGGACCACTTTCGCAAAGGCCGATCGAAGGAATTCATCGAAGAACTCGAAAAAGGAGGAAGCACGGGCCTTGCATCGGCGATTCCGGCAATGATATTCGCCGTTAACGGGAAGCGGACAGAGGCTCGTCGCCTGCTCGCAGAGGTCGAGCGGAACTATGTTTCGAGCACCTTCAACTCTGTCGTGTACGCCTATCTGGGCAACAAGGATCGCGCATTCGCATGGCTCGACAAAGTCTTCGAGGACCGCAACGGCGGCTTAATTGTGATTCGTGTCGCCCCCGAGTACGACCAGCTGCGTTCCGACCCACGATTCGAGCTCCTGGCCCGCCGCATCGGTCTTCCTTCCCCTCGCAACACGGCACAACATGGAGTCGCAGATAAAGCCGGAAAGTAGCGCGCGCGTTCTACACTTTGCCAATCCCGGATAAGACTCGCACGTCAGCGAGACCTCATAATGCGTTCCTTGACTGGAGTGTTGCAAAATGGCTATTCTAGCCAGATGAAGAAGGCCACAATAACTGAGGCCAAAAACCAGTTAAGCGCCCTGATCGATCGCGTGCGTCATGGTGAGACGATCGTCATCACGGACCGCGGACGTCCGGTGGCGCGTCTCGTGTCCGCTCTAACAGGTGCCGCCGAAGACCCCGAAGGCCGTCTCGCGAGGCTGGAGCGACGAGGAGGGCTTCGTTTGGCAGCGGCGGAGCCACCTCGTGCTTTGATCCTTAAGAGGCTGCCAAAGGTGCGAAAGCCAGCAGGGGTGCTCGAGACGCTTCTCGACGAGCGACGAGAAGGGCGGTGAAGTTCTGGGACAGCTCTGCCGTGATCCCTTTGCTGGTTCCTGAAGTGATGAGCGGATCGATACAAAAACTCTTCCAGCGCGATCCCGTCATCGTCGCATGGTGGGCAACCGAGCTCGAATGCACATCGGCCATCGCGCGTCGACAGCGCGGAGGCCACCTTCGCGAGGACCTTGCCGCAGAAGCGTTCAATCGCTTGAGCGCTCTGCGCGCGGGCTGGCATGAGGTCGAACCGAGTGAGGAGATCAGAGAATCTGCCAGGCGGCTCCTTCGAGTCCACGATCTCCGCACGGCGGACGCTCTCCAACTCGCGGCGGCGTTCTTCGTCGCGGAAGCCCGGCCGTCAACTCTGGAATTCATCTCATTGGACGAGCGTCTTCTGACTGCCGCCCGTCGCGAGGGTTTCTCTACAATGAAGCCGCCGCTCTGACGCGGGCAGGATTGGGCCTGAAGGGTCGGCTCATCATGACTTCACACCCGCAAGCCAACGGGGGCTGAACTCTGGTGTCGCTTTGTAATTCCTCGATTGTCCTCCCCACGCGCATGGGAAAGCACATGTGTGTGGAGCTGGTTGAATTCTTCCGTTCTTAAGTGGCAGCGAGGCCTCTTACAGCGCGAACCGGTTCAGGAAAGTGAACCAACTGGCAAGGCGCGTGAGATTGTTGGTAAGGATCAGCACGCCGACGGCAATGACGAGCGCACCGCTGAACATTTCCACCGCGCGGAAATGTCTCTTGAAACGGCCGTAGAAGGAAAGGAACTGATTCAGTCCGAGGCTGGTCATCAGGAAAGGGAGTCCCAGACCCATCGAATAAATGCCGAGGAGGAAAACGCCTTCAGTCACCGTTTGCTTCGTGCTGGCGATGGTTAGAATGCCGGCGAGAATCGGACCGATGCAAGGCGTCCACCCGAATGCGAATGCCAGGCCCACAACCAGCGCCCCGATCATGCCGCGCGGTTTCTCGACGCTATGGAACCGTTTGTCCCGATAGAGCATGTTGATCTTGAAGATGCCCAGGAGATGCAGACCGAAAATAATCAGGATGAGGCCCGCAATCTCGGACAGCAGCCGCATTTTCGCACGCAGAAGCTCGCCGAGCCAGGTTGCCGATGCGCCCAACGTCATGAAGGTGATGGAAAAACCGACGATGAACATCACCGAGTTCAACAACACCGTTCGTGTGAGCGAACCGGACTTCTGCTGGTCCTTCAGTTGATCCAGCGTGAATCCGGAGATGATCGAGATGTAACCGGGAACCAGCGGCAGGACACAAGGAGACAGGAACGAAACCAGCCCCGCTACAAATGCCGTTAAGACCGAAACGTTTTCCATAAGGCGCCCTAGTGTATCATCGCTCAACAACAACTTTCTTCTCCGGCACCTCGAGCCGGACTAATCGTCCATCAGCGTCTGTCGTGGCCCGAAGCTTCACGTCGCCCGCTTCGAGGTCATAGGTGCGCGCGCCTGTGACCCGCACAGAAACACTTCCGACTCTTACATCTTGTGGCACAAACACAGGAAAGAACGTCTGCAGAGGCTGGACTCGATATAGCAGGATCAAATAATGGTGGAAAAAATTGTTATCGAGAATGACGCCGCCTTCAGGAAATCTAAAATCTGCCGTTGAACTCTTTCCGGATACCGTGGTTTCCAGTTCGCTGACCGGGCTCTCGATCTTCACACGGATCGTATTTCGGGAATCGGAATACTCATAAGACGTCGGCGCCAACTTCTCGTTCAGCTCCATCCGGCTCGAAATTTTGAGTTCACCGATGCTGGTTCGTCCCTCAACCAGATATCCCTGCTGGTGTTGAGTGACCGAAAAATCCTCCGATCCGATCCTCTTTCCATCCTGATAAATGGTGAAATGGCCGTTCTCGGTCTTGATGGGAGCCAGCAGCAGGGCGAGTGACAGCAAAATACTCATGATTTACGGATGACTCCAATGATCTCGTTCGCTACCGATTCGGGAGAGGTCGTGTCCGTTGAAACGTGTACTCGGGCAAGAGCGTAAAAAGGTTCCCTGCTCTGATAGAGGCGCTCCGCCTGATCTTTGTTCCCGAACTTCGGCCGCTTACCATCAATTTTCACACGGTCCGCGACCTTTGCGAAAGAGACTTTGAGCCATACGCTGAGGCCTGATTTCTCAACTAGTTCGCGATTCCTGGGGTCGATAAAGGTGCCGCCGCCGAGGGCGATGACGGCGCTGGGGGAGGAAGCAATGGCCTCGAGGCAGCGCTGCTCAAGGCTCCTGAAATAGGGCTCGCCGTTGTCCCGGAAGATCTGGGCAATCCGGCGGCCTTCGCGCCGCTCGATTTCCCTGTCGAGATCGATGAACTTCCAACCGAGCTTCTTTGCCAGGCGCCGGCCGACGGTGGTCTTGCCGGCGCCCATGAAGCCGATCAGGTAGATCCGGGACTGTTCCATCTACGCCATTGTATCGGCGGATCGGGCCCTGTAGTACTCCTGACCTTCCTGTGAAAACAAAACCCAGAAGGCATAGATGGCGACGACCAGTCCAAGCGGGAAGAACTGGAAGATCATCAGGGCCGACACAACGATCGCCAGAACGCGAGCCCAGCTCCGATACTGCAGGAGCCCAATGCCGGCGGCCGCGATGCCGCAGGAAACGGCCAGTATGGCAAAGCCGACGATCGTCGTGATCCCGCCAGCAAAGTGCATGACATCAAACGGAACATGCGGAGGCACGCGAACAGGCATTCGCTCGATGAGCCGCCCGACGAGCATGGCCGCCAGTCCGGCAATTCCGGTGAGAGTGGCGCTTCCGACCAGCAGCCATCCCAGAATGTTGATGTGCATGCTCATGTCGTGTCTGGACTGCTGCTGGACCTGCTGGACCTCCTGGACCTGCTCGACAGGGACGGGCGTCACTTCCTTTCCGCATTTGCTGCAGAATCTCGCGTGTTGTTCGACCGCATTACCACATTGTGTGCAGAACATGGCTCATCCTCTCTTCTCCAGGCGGATATCCCCATTGCGCGTTTCAATGTTGATGTTCGGCCCGCCTCTGCCGACCTGCCCTCTCAAAAACCTGTCGCGGTCCGACGATCTCGTTTCCGTACCATCGAACTCCGAGGTCACCGAACCGTGCTGCGTACGGGCATCGATGTTAAAGGAGGCTGTGGACGGAAGCTCCAGCCTCACGTTGCTGTATTGTGTGACGATCGAAATATCCTTGTCGGGCGCTTTCACAAATCCCAGGACGATGTCGCCGTTTCGATTTCTCACGGTAATCGGGCCGTTCGCATCCTGAATGGTCACGTTCTGATAGGAGGCATCCGCAGTTACGCTGCCGGCAACGTGCTTAATTTCGATGGAGTTGTTGCGTCCGTTGATCCTCAGATCGCCGTTGATGTTCTCCGCCGTGATCGGACCATAGGCGTTGGAGATCGTTGCGCTCCCGCGGACCTCGGAAACATAGACCGAACCATTGCGGTTCTCGATCTGCAGGCTGCCTCCGATGTTCTTCGCGTTGACTTCGGAATATCTGTCCGTTATTTTCACCGCTTCGGATACGTCCTCCACAGTCACGCTGCCGTTGCGATTCTCAACCTCGACGCCTCCCATGATGCTTCGAACTTCGATATCGCCGTACCTGTTGGTGATGTTCTGCATGCCCTCGAGGTTCTCGATCGTCACCCTTCCATTGCGGTTGCCCACTTGAACCGCCGAGCGTTTCGGCACCTGGATGGTCAGCGAGCTTTTGTAGTACTGCCGCGCTCTGCCCACGCTCTGCAGCCCTTCGTCCCGGCTGGACACGATGCGGTATCGAGAGCCTTCGTTCCGGATTGAAAACGTGAATTCGTTGGAATAGCGGTCCGCGTCCTCTTTCTGCGCAGCTCGAATCGTTTTCGTCACATCAAGGATGACGCGATTGCTTTCCGAGGGATGAACATCGACGTTGCCGTACATGTTGACGATCTCGATCGTTGACCCAGCCGGCACCTCTGCTTCCTCATGCTCCGTGTATTCGAAGTTGTTGCCCGTGATGTCCCAAAGATCCAGATTCCCAAGCTGAAAAATGTTTTCCACATCAGGACTGATGTTCGCCGCCGTAGTAATGGCCCCGCCCACCAGGACCACCATGACGAGCAGCGCCACTTCGCCTCCCGAAAACAGAGCGCGATTGTCACCTTCGCGTGTGAAGCGGATGTAGTCCACCACTTTCAGCACGCCCCACACGATGAGCAGAAGGGGCCAGTAGCGTGCGACAGTTCCCCAGATCGGGATCGCATATCCCATGTTTCTCGCCAGGAGAAGCGCGCCGATGGCCATCAGCGTGACTCCCCAGAAAATGCCTCCCGCGCTTCGGCGAATGCTCATTGGTCCTCCTTGTGGCTATCCGGCTGGCTATCTGGTTTTTTCTGGCCTTTCTGAAAGTAGTCCAATACTTTTGCGAGTCCGATCACGATCAGGATGACGGGCCACATCCTCCCGAACCGGAAAGTTGCGGGATACACATTGTTGAGCAGAAACAAAACTCCAAGCACAATCAGGAGAAGCGGGCCCAGCATCTCAACTCTTCTCCTGGTGTTTTCTCAACAGCCAGACTCCGAAGACAACCAGGAGCGCCGGCCAGAACCTTGCGACCCGCTCCAGGTCGAATATGTCCAGATTGCCGAGAAGAAACAAACCACCAAGGACCACCAGCGCGATACCGCCCCACAACTCTTTATCCTTCGATGCGCCGAGCTGCTGTTGCATCCGGTCTATCGGCGTCTCCAGCTCGATACCTTCGGCGCGCAGCCTTCGCTTCTTGGCCGTGTAATAGGCTTCGAACGGCATGTAAAAGTAGAAACCGGCAATCATCAATCCGAACAGGGGTTCACCAAACCGGGTTACGCTCTGGAGTGAGATGAGCGTTCCGAAAATCAGCAAGTGGATAGCTGCCTTGACAAACTCTCCGTTGTAGATTGCGCCGACGCCCGGTATCAATCCCAGAGCGAAGGCGGCGCCGGGATTCGTCCCGGCTATGACATCGTGATGAGGCGGTGGAGCCGAAGCGGCGCTCTTCCCTCCAATCGACTCCGCAAGACAATTTTCGCAATACACGCTTCCACGCACATTGCGGACGCACTCATTACATACTGCTTTGCCGCAGCGAATGCAGAACGCGACATTTTGTGCTTCTGAGTGGTACGCACAATTCATCAAGAAATCTCCCTAAACCGCTCAATTCGAGATTGAATCTCAGTTAGAAGTGGCGAGCGATAGTAGGCCCGGACCGCCTCATCATAGGCACGGTTCATCAGGCCTTCAGCTCCGTAGTAAATTGCCGCCGGATTCCGGACGACCGTGGCCCAGGAGTTGGAGGAAATGCCGGCGAGACTTCCAAGCCAACCGAGAACCAACATTGAAGTGAAAATCGCCATTGCGGTGCGCGGCTCGATGAACCATCGCCCGATCGAAGCGAGGGTTTCCAGCCAGGTCTCGCGCGCCACGCGGGGCGTGCTCGCGATGATTCGTTGCGCAAGCCATGCGGGAGCTTCGTGGACGGGAAACACTTTTCCCCATGCCAGCACTTCCGCCATGCCCGCCAGCAGTTCGCTGCAGGCGCCGCAGGACTGAAGATGCAGCTCCATGGAATGCCGGTCGGCAGCGCTGAGCGCATTTTCGAGGTAATCCGACATTCGTTCTTCGCAATGGGTACAACTCATAAAACCTGGCCGCCAATTAGCGCAATTCGCGGTTCTCCTTCCTTAACAACTTCGCCAGTTCCGCACGGCCGCGATTGATCCGGGACTTCACCGTCCCGACTGGCACCTTCAACATATCCGCAATTTCCTCATAAGTGAATTCTTCGAGATCTCTTAATATCACAGCCTCCCGAAGATCTTCCGAAACGCGCAGCAGCGCACGATGAACGCGTTCGGACAATTCGCGCTGTTCGAGCGCCTGCGCCGGGCTGACGTAGCGAGCGGGGTTCTCTTCGGCCTTTTCGTACTCGACCTCCAGAGAGTCCGTCGTGGCGCGCTCGGTCTTGAATTTCCGGTAGTGGTCGATAATGTGATTGCGGCCAACCCGGACCATCCACGTCACGAGCGCGCCGGACTCCGGCCGGAACGACGTGAGAGTTCGATAAACCTTGAGGAAGATCTCCTGAGTCAGATCCTCGGCCTCGTCAAACCTTCCGGTAAAGCGGTAAGCCACGTTGTAAATCCGCTGATGGTACTGGCGAACTATGGTTTCCCAGGCGCCGTGCTCGCCGGCCAGGCAGCCTTTCACCAGCTCCGCGTCAGTTATCCCCAACCTGTTCAGGCTCCGTCCGCTTCTTGCTACCTCGTTATTAATCAACGAAGTGGCGCGAAGAAAAGTTTCAAATAATTCCGATCTTTCTGAGATAATCCCCCAGTCATGAACCGGAAGTCATTGTTTTTATTGATCTTGGCCGTTCTAGCCGCGGTCGTGGCCTTCCGTCTGAGTGGGTGGGATTTCGACTGGTCCTTGTTTTTCTCCAGTTTGTGGAACGTGCATCCCGGCTGGCTCGCAGCCTCGATTATTACAACCTACATGACCTATGTCACGCGGGCCTTCCGGTGGCAGATCCTGTTGAATCCGCTCAAACCGATCCGAATCGGAACCTTGATCAGCGCAACTGTTGTCGGATTTTCCGCGATCTTCGTTCTTGGACGCCCCGGCGAACTCGTCCGGCCGCTCTGGATAGCGCGACGCGAGAAGACTTCGCTGACGGCTTCCGTTGCAACAATTATCGTAGAACGATTTTTTGATTCAATGATGCTGATCGTGCTTTTCGGGTGGTCGCTTTTATACGTGAAACTGCCGGCGGCGGCCGACGACACACTGAGGCTGATGAAAGACGCCGCATGGGTGATGCTCATCGGATCGATATGTGCCATCGTCTTTTTGTTTTTTTTTCGTTCCAATATCGATCGGATCGTGGCTTTCGTTCCGTTCGCCAGGGTCGGTTCGCTCCTGAGGAGCTTTTCACAGGGACTGTCGTTTCTTCAGCGAGGCTCAAGTCTGGGATGGATTCTCTTTCATTCCTTCCTCACCTGGGTTTTCATTACCTTGCAGTTCTGGACCATGATGCTCGGCATGAACTTTCACTTCTCAATTGAGGCCGCAACGCTGGTGATGGTCGGAGCGGCGCTTGGTTCGATCGCCCAGGTTCCCGGTATTGGCGGAGGGTTTCAGGCGGGATACGTTTTTTGCATGACGACCTTCTTTCAGGTTCCTGCAGAGAAGGCGATCGCGACTTCGCTAGTCGCATGGGTTGCGAGTTACGTTCCCACAGTTGCAATGGCTGGGTATTACATGATTTCTCACGGGATGTCCCTGAAGGACCTGAGGACAGCTACGGCGGAATAACAGATGAAGTGTCCGTTCTGCGGCCATCTCCACGACAAAGTAGTCGATTCGCGCGAAAGCAAGGAAGGTGAAGCGATCCGCCGTCGCCGCCAGTGCCTGTCCTGCCAGCGGCGATTTACCAGTTACGAGCGAATCGACGAGATCCCCTACATGGTCGTCAAGAAGGACGGACGCCGCGAACGATTCGATCGCCAAAAGGTCCTTGCCGGCGTGCTCAAGGCGTGCGAGAAGCGGCCGGTCTCGATGATCCAGCTCGAAACGATCTCCGACAAGGCTGAAACCATGGTCCAGGAATCGAGCGAAAGGGAAGTTTCGACAACGGCTCTTGGTGAGATGATAATGAATGAGCTGAAAAACCTGGACAAGGTTGCGTACGTTCGATTCGCTTCCGTTTACCTCGACTTCAAGGATGTTCAGGAATTCATGAGCGAGCTCAAGGAACTCCTGAAATCACGCGAGTGAATATGTACTTCGAATTCCAGCCAGAGGCTCGGCCGGCTGCCACGTGGACTCCCACAGTGGATGTTTGCGAACGCCCGGCTGAAATCGTCGTCCTGGTCGAGGTTCCAGGCGTGGACCGATCGGATGTGCAACTGGCGTGGAATGCCGGTGTGCTGATCATATCCGGCCTGAAACGGCAGCAGCCCCCGGACCGTGGTGTGGCCGCGTATTTATGCGTCGAGCGGGCATACGGGCATTTCCGTCGAGAGATAACCATCACGGTTCCTATCGATTACAAGCAGGCTCAAGCCGAGCTAAAAGACGGTCTGTTGAAAATCCATCTCCCTAAACTGACGTCTAAACCAGAAGCCAGCCTGATCCCGATATTGTAGCCGCAACAGTTTGGCTTTCCCGAATTTCGTGCATCCCTGGCAGGCAGGCATATAGATTATGGTCATGGACCTCGTAAAGGCTGAACAAGCTCCCGAAGAACAACAAATGACTATCCCGGACATCCTGCCGGTGCTGCCGATGCCGGACATGGTTGTCTTTCCGTACATGATCGTCCCGCTGTTCGTAAACCGCGAGCGGTCCGCGAAGGCAGTAGATCAGGCTCTGGCCGAAAACCGGATGATCATGCTCGTCTCGCAAAAGAACGCCAACGTGGACGATCCCAAGGCCGAAGATCTGCACGATTTCGGCACCGTCTCCGTCATCATGCGAATGCTCAAACTGCCGGACGGGCGCGTGCGCATCCTGGTACAGGGTTTCTCGCGGGCAAAGGTGGAGTTCTACGACGAATCGAAGCCCTACATCACGGCGAAAGTTCAGCCGAAGACGGAGCCTCAGGTGATTCCGGATTCCGTTGAGCTCGAGGCTGTGATCCGGAACGTGAAGTCTTCGCTCGAGAAGATGGTCTCGCTGGGGAAAAACATTTCACCGGACCTTGTTGCGATTGCCGCGAATCTGGACGATCCCGCACGGCTGTCGGACCTGGTGGCATCCAATCTCGATCTGAAAGTCGATAAAGCCCAGGAAGTCCTTGAGCTGATCGATCCCGTCGAGAGGCTGCGCCGGGTTCACGACCTGATGGCAAAGGAAATCGAGGTCCTCGAGGTTCAGAACGACATCAATACGCAGGCGCGGGGCGAAATGGACAAGAGCCAGCGCGAGTTCTATCTGCGCCAGCAAATGAAGGCGATCCAGACGGAGCTCGGTGAGGGCAATGAAATCCAGGAAGAGCTCGAGCAATATCGGGCGAAGATCAAGAAATCGAAGATGCCTCAGGAAGTCACCGAAGAAGCCGACCGGCAGCTTGGGCGGCTCGAGCGGATGCATCCGGACGCTGCGGAGACTGCCACGCTGCGCAATTATCTCGACTGGATGGTTTCGCTGCCGTGGTCGAAGTCCACGAAAGACAATCTCGATCTGAAAAAAGCGCAGAAGATTCTGGATGAAGATCACTACGGACTTGAAAAGATCAAGGAACGAATCATCGAGCACCTCGCAGTTCGAAAGCTGAAAAAGAACTCGAAAGGGCCGATCCTCTGCTTCGTCGGACCGCCGGGCGTAGGCAAAACGTCATTGGGCAAGTCCATCGCGCGAGCGCTGGGCCGGAAGTTCGTCCGCATGAGCCTGGGCGGCGTGCACGATGAGGCGGAGATCCGCGGCCATCGCCGCACGTACGTCGGCGCGCTGCCGGGCCGCATCATCCAGAGCGTCCACCAGGCGGGAACGAACAACCCTGTCTTCATGATGGACGAGGTGGACAAGATCGGCGCCGATTTCCGCGGCGATCCGTCCTCCGCGCTGCTCGAGGTTCTGGACCCGGAACAAAACTTCGCGTTTCGAGACAACTACCTTGGCGTGCCGTTCGATCTTTCGAACGTCATGTTCATCACGACGGCCAACATGCTCGATCCCATTCAGCCGGCGTTTCGCGACCGCATGGAGATCATCTCGCTGTCCGGATACACGGAAGAGGAGAAGCTCGAGATTGCGAAGCGGCATCTCATCCCGAAACAGACGGAAGAGCACGGGCTGAAGAAGAATCAAATTCAATTCACGGATGAAGGAATCCGGGCCATCATCAACCTGTACACGCAGGAAGCGGGCCTGCGGAATCTGGAGCGTGAAATCGCCTCCGTCTGCCGCAAGGTCGCCAAACAGGTGGCCAGCGGCGAAAAGAAATCCCGCAAAATTCATACGGACAACCTCGATCAGTTCCTGGGCCGGCCGAAGGTCTTTCAGGAAGAGCTGCTGAAGCGCGATCAGATCGGCGTGGCGACGGGTCTGGCCTGGACCCCCGTGGGCGGAGACATTCTGTTCATCGAAGCCACCGCGATGAAAGGCCGGGGCTCATTAACGCTTACCGGCCAGCTCGGCGAGGTGATGAAGGAGTCCGCGCAGGCCGCGCTGAGCTACGCGCGCTCGCATGCGAAGGAATTCGGCATCGACGAGAATTTCTTCGGAAAGCACGACATCCATATTCACGTGCCTGAAGGATCGATCCCAAAGGACGGACCTTCCGCAGGTGTAACCATGGCGGCGGCGATGCTTTCGCTGCTGACCGGAAAAGCTGTGCATCGAAAGATTGCGATGACCGGCGAAATCACGCTGCGGGGCGAAGTGCTGCCCGTGGGCGGCATCAAGGAAAAGGTGCTTGCGGCGAGGCGCGCCAAGATCGATACGGTGGTCCTGCCGTCACTGAACAAGCGCGATCTGGAAGATGTGAATGAAACGATCCGCAAAGAAATGAAATTTATCTTCGTGGATGACGTGAAGAGCGTCTTCAAGGCTGTCCTGCTGGAAAGCAAACCTGCGAAGGTTGTGCGTGGCCCGCGCCGGCTTCGCAAGACTGCTGAGGCCATCGTGTGAACCTCCGCGGCACCGGCGAAGGTACGCTCATCCGCAAAATCCGCGAGAAATTTGCAACACTCGCCACATTCAAGGAGGGGAGCGTTCAGGTCGGCATCGGCGACGATGCCGCCGTCTTCGACTTTCCGCCAGGCCAATCCGTGGTCTTTTGCTCCGACCTGGTCGCCGAAAATACCCACTTCGTTCGCGATCTTCATCCTCCCTATGCCATCGGCTACAAAGCCGTAGCGGTAAACGTCAGCGATGTGGGCGCCATGGGCGGCGTGCCTATGCACTTTCTGATTTCGCTCGCCGCTCCCGGCGATCTGGACTTCGCGTGGGTCGAACGCTTCTATGATGGCGTCGAAGCCGCCTGTCTCGATTTCAACGTCTCGCTCCTGGGGGGCGATTCATCGTCTTCGGATCTCATCTTTGTCGATGTGTCCATGGTGGGCCGCGTGCCTTCCGGCCGGGCAGTCCGGCGCGCCGGCGCCAGACCGGGCGACGGCATCTATGTAACCGGCGTCCTCGGTTCCTCGGCTCTTGGTCTTGAATTGTTGAAAGCCGGCGGCGATCTGAGCAACCCGGCCGTCAAACGGCACCTCTACCCAACGCCTCGCCACCGCGTTGGAGCGGTTCTCGCCGGTCAGGCGCATGCCATGATCGACGTCAGCGACGGCCTTTCCACGGATCTTCCGCACATCCTCGAAGAATCCAAAGTCTCGGCGCGAATTTACAAGGATCGTCTGCCGGCTGCCCCCGGCGTTCAGGATCACCATGTCCTTCACGGCGGCGAGGAATACGAACTTTTAATTACCGCTCCGGATCTCCCGAAAATCGTCGAAGGTGTTCCCGTCACCCGGATCGGCGAAATTATCGAGTCCGGCCTCGAAAACCAGCTTTTTTTGATTGACGGAGCGACCGAATCCGTTCTGAGTCCAAGCGGCTGGCAACATTTCCGCGCCTAAGTTATCCTCAAGTATGTCCAATTCCGACATTATCAGCAGCGCGGACAAAGCGCTGAGACCAGTTCTGAAAGAACTTGGCAGGTTTCCCTGGATCCGTTTGGAGGGCTGTTGCGCGGGGCACAAGGCGGAAGACAGCCTCTGGCTTGAAACCAATGTGCTCGGATCGTCTGGGCTTCGGCGGCTGATGGAGCTTTTGAAGATTCTCGACGGGAAACTGGCGGGAACGGATTGCCGGCTGGATTGCCTGCTGAGTTATACCGCCGGCGTGGAAAGCGCGCCTGCTCCGCACGGCTGGATTCCGACTGCGGTCGAAATCTTCTGGCCTTCACGAAGTGATTGGCGGCGCAGCCAGACAATGGTCATCGAAACGATGCTGTCCTCGATCGAGGAGTTCTCCGGCCGCCTCAGCGAGACGCCAAATCCTCCTTGCGCGATCAATTACTGCCCTTTCTGCTCGTCCTCACTCATACATATCGATACCCTTGAAAAGTCTGGCGGTCACCGGTACCGATGCGGCGATTGCGACATGACATGGACGATGATTGATCCGGTGGTTTGACTTTGTGCTAATCAAGTTATATGGACTTTAAACTCAGCGAGGAACTCCTCGAAATCAAGCGTATCGTTCGTGAGTTTGCCGAAAACGAGATTCGGCCGCACGTAATGGAATGGGATGAGAATCAGATCTTTCCGTGCGGCGTTCTCAAGAAACTTGCCGAACTCGGATTTCTCGGCGTGCTGGTCCCCACCGAGTACGGCGGGTCAGGCCTCGGCTATACCGAGTACGTCACGATTGTAGAAGAGCTCTCACGCGTGGACGGCTCGGTCGGCATCTCGGTGGCTGCTCACAATTCGCTCTGCACCGGACATATCTTCCAATCGGGAACCGAAGAACAGCGCCGCAAGTTCGGCGTGCCTCTGGCGAAAGGCGAGAAGCTCGGAGCATGGAGCCTCACTGAACCCGAAGCCGGCAGCGATGCCGCAGGCACACAAACCACCGCGCGACTCGACGGGAACCAATGGATTCTCAACGGCCAGAAGACATTCACCACGCATGGCACATACGGCGACATCTGCGTGGCGATGGCGGTCACCGATAGAGCCTCCGCCCACCGCGGCATTTCTGCGTTCATCCTTGAAAAGGGCATGACCGGCTTTCATCCTGGCAAGAAGGAAAACAAGCTTGGGCTTCGTGCCAGCGACACATCAACCGTGGTATTCGAGGACTGCCGTGTGCCGAAAGACAATCTCCTGGGAGAACCGGGCGAAGGATTCATCGATGCTTTGAAAGTCCTCGATGGCGGCCGAATCAGCATTGCGGCCCTTGGCGTCGGAATGGCACAGGGCGCTTATGAAGCCGCACTTCAATATTCGAAGGACCGCAGACAGTTTGGAAAATCGATCTCTGAGTTCCAGGCCATTCAATTCAAGCTCGCCGACATGGCAACCGAAATCGATGCTGCACGCCTGCTGATGCATCGTGCCGCGTGGATGAAGGATCAGGGCATGCCCACAACCCTGCAGTCATCCATGGCGAAACTGTATGCGGGCGAAGTTGCGGTGCGCGTCGCAAACGAGTGCGTCCAAATCCATGGCGGTTACGGTTTCATCAAAGAATATCCTGCCGAAAAGTTCTATCGGGACGTTAAACTCTGCACGATAGGTGAAGGAACGAGCGAAATCCAACGTCTTGTGATTTCCCGGGAGATACTAAAGTAGACGCGGATTAATTCGGGGACAGACGTATAAATCACCCAATTACGATTAATCGTTCGTTGATCCGTAATTGGGTGATTTATACGTCTGTCCCCGAATTAATCCCAACAGCTATGACAGACGAACTTCTACAGGAGTTCTTCAAAGGCGACACGCGAGCTCTGGCCCGCCTCATCACCCGAATTGAGAATCGATCGGCAGACAGTCTCGAAATCCTTCAACAACTATTTCCACATACCGGAAATGCCGAGGTCATCGGCGTCACCGGCAGTCCGGGGTCCGGAAAAAGCACCCTGGTGGATCGGCTGGCCATCCATTATCGACAAAAGGGTAAGAAGCTCGGCATCATCGCCGTTGATCCAAGCAGCCCTTTCACGGGCGGCGCCATCCTTGGGGACCGCATCCGAATGCAGACGCTCGGAACCGATCCTGGCATTTATATCCGCAGCATGGCTACCCGCGGCCACCTGGGCGGGCTTGCGACCGCAACGGCCGACGTCGTTACCGTGCTTGACGCCGCTGGAAAAGACCCGATCGTCGTGGAGACCGTCGGCGTTGGGCAGGACGAAATCGAAATTGTGAAGCTGGCGGACGTTTCGCTGGTGGTTTTGGTGCCGGGCATGGGCGATGATATTCAGGCACTGAAGGCGGGAATCATGGAAATCGGAGACGTCTTCGTCATCAACAAATGCGATCGGCCGGGCGTTGACAAAATGGAGCGCGCAGTTCTTGCCATGCTTTCACTCGCCCACCGCGCTGACGGATGGGAGCCGCGCATCGTAAAAACCGCGGCAACGAAGGGTGAAGGAATAGACGAACTCGTAGAGACCATCAGCCAATGTCAGGAATTCTTCCGGACATCCGCCCACCGGATTCAAAAGAAGCGGGAGGCAGCGAGGCAAAGACTGATGACTCTGCTCGAAGAGCGGCTCGTGAACGCAGCCCTGCAGGAAGTGTTTCCCGATGGCGAACTGAACCGCGTGGTGGATGAGATTGCGGAACGCCGGCAGGATCCATATTCAATTGTCGAACAAATCGTTCGAAGCTCGAGATTCGGAAGGTCCTAGCGAACGCCGGCTAAAGCCCGCGACTACACTCAGACCGAACGTCGATCGCAAATGTAGTCGCGGGATTTAGCCCGCGTTGATCCAGGAGCGAACAGTTCATGAAAATCGATCACATTGGAATTGCGGTAAAGTCGATTGCGGAGGCCGCGAAGGCATATGAGCAGGCCCTGGGCTTGAAAGTCACCAGCTACGATCAGGTGGATGAGCAAGGGGTGCGTGTGGCGATGCTCGAAATCGGAGAAAGCTATATCGAATTGCTTGAATCCATCCGGCCGGATTCCCCAATCGACAAATTCACGTCCAGGCGCGGCGAGGGCCTTCATCATATCGCGGTGCGAGTCGACAACATCGAAGAGGCCCTCGAGCGTGTGAAGGCATCGGGAGCACGCCTGATCGACTCCAAGCCCCGGCGGGGCGCGCACAATACGCGCACCGCATTTATTCATCCTTCTTCGACACACGGAGTGTTACTGGAGCTGGTGGAACATGGTGAATGAAATCAGGATCGGAATCATAGGCGGCAGTGGTCTTTATCAGATGGATGGGTTGACGTCCATCCAGGAAGTCGAGGTGGAAACACCATTTGGAAAGCCTTCGGATCTGTACCGGACCGGAACTCTTGAAGGCAGGCGCGTGGTTTTCCTGGCGCGGCATCATCGCGATCATACGATCTCGCCTTCCGAGCTCAATTTCCGTGCGAATATCTACGGATTCAAAAAACTGGGCGTGGAGTGGATACTCTCGGCAAGTGCTGTCGGCTCGCTGAAGGAAGAGTTAAAGCCGCTCGATATCGTTTTGCCCGATCAGTTCTACGATCGTACGAGGAGTCGCGTCTCGACGTTCTTCGGCGATGGCCTCGTCGCGCACATCAGCTTCGCGGATCCCGTTTGCAGTCTGCTCGCCGACGTCATCCAGGGAGCGGGGCAGGATGCCGACGTTCGAATCAAACGAGGCGGTACGTACCTATGCATGGAAGGACCGCAGTTTTCAACCAGGGCGGAATCCAACGTTTATCGGGGCTGGGGAATGGATCTCATCGGAATGACCAACCTCCAGGAAGCGAAGCTCGCGCGGGAAGCCGAGATCTGCTACACGACGATCGCTCTCGTCACCGACTATGATTGCTGGCATCCGCAGCACGACGCCGTCACGGTGGCGGACGTCATCGAGAATCTGAAAAAGAACAGCGAGAATGCGCAGAAGATTATCCGAGCGGCGGTAAAGCGCCTTCCGATCGAGCGAACCTGCAAGTGTCAGCATGCCCTTCAGTACGCATTCATAACCGACCTGAAGAAGGCTCCCGAAAAAACGAAAGCGAAGCTGGGCCTATTGCTGAAGAAGTACGTTTGACAAAAGTTCTTTGGCCGCGAATGACGCGAATGACGCGAACGGGCGCTCAGGAATTTGTTAATGCGCCCATTCGCGTCATTCGCGGCCAAGATTGGTTGCCGCTTGGCCAACATTTTCCTCAACTCGAACCACGAACTTCGTTCCGGCTGGAAATTCGCCACCTACGTTGTCCTGTTCCTGATCATCTGGGTGGCGGCGGGAATCGGCCTTACTACAATTTTCGTCAGAAGCAACCTGCCCGAGGATCAATTGACGCTCCTCGCTCTCAACGAGGTCGCCCTGTTGATCCCGGCAGTGGGAGCCCTGTTGCTGGCGGTCCGCTTTACAGATCGCCGTCCTTTGAAGGCTTTTGGTGTAGGATTTCTACCGCAATGGCGGCGTGATTTGGGCGGAGGTCTCGCGCTGGCGGCAGGAATGTTGGCGGTGCTTATGGCTGGGTGCTACTCCCTCGGTTATGTACGGATTAGCTGGACCGCCGGACAGGTGCCGGTTTCGACATTGGCCACCACTTTAGGTGTGCTGCTTGTTGCTGCGGCCAACGAAGAATTGATGTTTCGCAGTTTTACGCTCCGGGTGCTCATGGATGGTCTGGGGACGTGGCCGGCTGTGCTGATCATGTCTGCGATCTTTGGCCTGGTGCACCTGAACAATCCGAATGCGTCGCTGCTGGGCACCGCGAACACGATTCTCGCGGGGATATTATTGTCGCTCGCGTATGTCAGAACGGGGTCGTTGTGGTTTCCCTACGCGATTCATGTCGGCTGGAACGTCGGCATCGGTTTCATTCTGGGATTTCCGCTGTCGGGCCTGGACATTCCTTCGCTCTGGACGACGGGCATTGCCGGAAGAGACACTATTCTAGGCGGGGATTACGGTCCCGAGGGCGGGTTTCTCGCCACGTTCATATTTGCCGCTTCGGCGGTGGTCGTGAATCGAAGTAAACCGAGATAGCCGATCTATGTGGGATCCATCAATCGCACTCAAGCTTTTGCTGGCCGCCGTTCTTGGTGGCGTCATCGGCCTGGAGCGCGAAATCCGCGACAAGCCGGCAGGCCTGCGAACAAACATTATGATCTGTATGGGTTCGACGCTGTTCATGAGCATTTCAACCAAGGTGGCTGAACTGCTCGGCGGCGATCCCACACGAATCGCAGCGCAAATTATTTCGGGAATTGGATTCCTCGGAGCGGGCGCCGTGCTGCATTCCCACGGCTTCGTGCTTGGGCTCACGACGGCAGCAACGATCTGGGTGGTGGCGGGTGTGGGAATGGCGCTTGGATCCGGCATGTACCTCGTGGCCATCTTCACCACGGCAATGAGCCTTGTGACGCTCTACTTCCTCGCGTTCATCGAAGATAAGATCCAGGGACGCAAGGCCTATAGCTATACACTGGTGGTAACCCATCTCAATGAGGCCCTTGCCTCCATTAACAGGATTCTACAGGAGTGCTCCGTGTCGGCTGTGAGCTTCAACTTCAAAAAGAAGTCCGGACATTACCGCGTTTGGTTCAATTTGCTCGTTCCTCGGGAAACGAACCTGAAGATCATCCAGCGTCTTTCAGAAATACCGGAAATCAGCCAGGTCGAAACCGGTACAACGGCGCGCGACTCTGTTCAGGTAATCGACATGACCGAACGCGGCGACGACGAGGAACGGCGGGCATGATTCCCTTCATCAAAACTCACGCGCTCGGTAACGATTTCATTCTTGTCGAGCAAACGCCCCAGATTCCCCCTGACCATGCGGATCTCGCAAAACGCATCTGTCATCGCAATTTTGGAGTCGGAGCCGACGGCCTGATTTTATGGGTCCGCGAAAAGGACGTCTTCAAGGTCCGAATCTTCAATCGCGACGGCAGCGAAGCCGAATGTTCGGGAAACGGATTGCGCTGTGTGGCAGCTTACCTGAACGAGTCGGGGCGCTGGCCATCGGACGAACTGAAGCTTGCGACGATTTCCGGTATCTACATGTTGCGGCGTGCAGGACAACAATATTCAGCCGACATGGGCGAACCCCGCCTGACACCCCAGGAAATTCCTTTTGTGCCCCCCGAACCAATGGACCGCGTGGTGAATTACCCGCTGCGCTCCAATGGCGAGGTGCTTGCCGTGACGCTGTGTTCCACGGGTAATCCGCATTGCTCGGTTTTCGTCGATGAGCTGAATGATTCGTACGTGGAAAAAATCGGTCCGCTGTTGGAGGGCCATTCCGCATTTCCGAAGCGGACGAATGTGGAATTCATTCACGTCCTGAACGACAGCGAGATTGAAGTCGCGTTCTGGGAACGCGGAGTTGGCAAGACGTACGCATCGGGCACCGGGTCGTGCGGGGCGACTGTGGCATCGATTCTAAATAAGAAGACTGGCCGACACGTCACTGTGCATACGAAAGCCGGCAAGATCATGGTCGAATGGCCCGAAAACGGCCGCTTGAAGCTGACGGCGACTGCAGACGTCGTGGCGGAAGGGAATTATCTGGAAGCGTAATGAGTAAGGAACTCTTCGATGTCGTTGTTGTGGGAGCCGGGCCTTCGGGGCTTGCGTGCGCAATTGAAGCGAAAAAGTACGAATTGAGCTGCGTGGTGCTGGAAAAGGGCGGCGTCACGAATTCCATTTTGCACTTCCCGACCCAGATGATTTTTTTCACGACGCCGGAACTGCTCGAGATCGGCAACGTTCCTCTGGTTTCCGAGCGTGAAAAGCCGTCGCGCAACGAAGCGCTCAAGTATTACCGGAAAGTTGCCGGAATGTACAAACTCGACGTGCATCAATACGAGGAAGTGCTGCGCATCGAACCGGCGGAGACACACCGCTTCCGGATTCACACGACGGAGTCCACATATGATGCGCGTAACGTCGTGCTGTCGATCGGGTACTACGACAACCCGAACCTGATGGGCGTGCCCGGCGAAGACTTGCCGCATGTCTCGCATTACTACACGGAAGCTCATCCGTTCTACGATCGTGACGTGGTTGTGATTGGCGGCAAGAATTCGGCTGTCGAAACAGCACTGGATCTGTTCAGAGGCGGAGCGCGGGTTTCGGTCGTGCATCGCGGAGCGTCGCTGGGACAGACGGTGAAGTACTGGATAAGGCCTGACATCGAGAATCGATTCAAGAAGGGTGAGATCGCAGCCTACCTGAACGCAACGGTCCTCGAGATCACCAAAGACCACGTGAGAGTGGCGCAAAACGGCAGCACGCAGGAAATACCCGCCCGGCAGGTGTTCGCGCTGACGGGATATCATCCTACCACGTTGTTCTTTGATCAGCTCGGTGTGCAATACGATCGCGACACGCTCCGCCCGCAATACGACTCGCAAACCTTCGAGACGAATGTTCCCGGGGTCTATCTGGCGGGCTCAGTAGTAGGGGGACGACTCAACGGCGAGGTCTTTATCGAAAACGGGCGCTTTCATGGTGAAGCATTGATCAAGGTAATGGCGAAGAAATAGGAACCACAAGAAGCACAAAAGGCACAAGAGGCGAATCACCTCTTGTGCCTTTTGTGCTTCTTGTGGTTCCTATTTCCCCTCGTGGGCTATCACGGCGTCTTCGTACTTATCGTGGATCTTGATCTCGAAGAATTCCTCGACGCGCTCGGTGGGCCACATCTCGATTGCATCCCAGGCCATTCTCTCGCAAACGTGGACGCAAATCTTGCAACCAATGCACTCATCGAATCGGATCTGCACGTTTGGAATGATCACATTGATGCCGTTCGAGGTATCGCGCGGCGTAAGCTCGATGCAATCCACCGGGCAGAAACTCACGCAGGCCTCACAACCGGTGCAGTTGTCGGGGATAACGACAGCTATCTCCTTCGGTTTCTTTTTCTTCCGCGTGATCTTGGCCGGGGCCTCCGGAATGATCAGTGTTGGATTTGCTTTTTTGGCGTCGTATGCCACTTATCAGTGCACTCCTATCAAATTAATCAGGTCCATTGTACCGCGAAAGCTCAGTATCCGTTCGATGGTTTCGCCGATCTGGTTGTTCGGCGTTGAGGCGCCTGCAGTAATCCCGATGATCCTCGGGGCTGAAGGGAGCCAGTCGCGCGTAATGGCCTCTTCCCGCATTCCGGCCGGCTTGTGGCGAATCTCGTCCCCGCTCAGAAGGGCGGCCGCATCTTCAATATGGTAGGTTCGGGTGAAGCGGTCGGCGATCTTTGTGAGGTTATTGGTGTTGCTGCTGTTATAGCCGCCGATCACAATCATCAGGTCCAGCTTCTCTTTTTCGAGCTGGCGGACGGCATCCTGGCGGTCCTGCGTCGCGCTGCAAATCGTATCGAACGAGTAGAAACGGCCGGGCAATTCCTCTTCGCCGTGGCGGCGGGTCATCGCCAGACGCAGCATTTCTGCGATTTCGAGGGACTCGGAGCTCAGCATCGTTGTTTGATTCGCCAGTCCGATCCGGCCCAGGTGAAGATCCGGATCGAAACCCCCGGACACGGCCTTTGAGAAGAGGCCCATGAAGTCGGCTTTGTTACCACCGTCCGCGATGTAGCCGCAAACGTATGAGGCTTCTTTCTTGTCCCGAATGACGAGGTACTGCGCGCCCTCAAACAAGGTGGTCCGCGAAAACGTCGCCTCGGTTTCCTCGTGTTCGAACTTTCCGTGAATGACCGATGTGACGCCCGCGCGCGCATATCGCTCGACATTTTTCCAGACGTTCAGCACGGAGCCGCACGTCGTATCGACGACGATGCAGCCCTTCTTCGCGAGCAGGTCTATATCCGCCGCGGGTATGCCGAAAGCAGGAATCAGGACGACATCGCCCTGAAGAATATCGTCATACTTGCGAGACCCGTCCGGAAGGAAACGTATTCCCATACGTTCCAGCTTATTATTGACGTGAGGATTGTGGATGATTTCACCGGTGAGAAAGATACGATGATTCGGGAACTTCGCCACGGTTTCGTATGCGTATTCGACAGCGCGTTCGACGCCGTAGCAGAAGCCGAATTCCATGGCGAGCCGGAACGTGAGTTCCCCTACCTGCAGGCGGAACCCGTTGGCGCGCATAACGTCCACAATCTGGCTACGATAGTTCTCGCGTAGCTGCGGCCGGATCTCCGCGCGTAGACCGAAGCCTTTTTGAAAGTAAGTCTGGTCCAAGTCGCAATTGTAACACGCGTGATGAGTGTGCTAGATTTTCGCCCTTTGAGGGGTGAAAGGAATTTTATTGAGTAAACATCGCGCAAAGATAACAGCCGTCAGTCATTACCTCCCAGAGCGCCGAGTTACAAATAAGGAATTAGAGAAGATCGTCGACACCTCCGACCAGTGGATTTTTGAAAGAACAGGTATCCGGGAACGCCGGTTTGCGGCAAAAGGCGAAGGAACCAGCGACCTGGGCGCCGAGGCCGCAAGACGGGCTTTGGCACAGCGCGGGATGGATCCGGCCGAAGTAGACCTGATTATCGTCGCCACCGTCACGCCGGACATGTTCTTTCCCTCGAGCGCCTGCCTCGTCCAGACGAAGATCGGCGCGAACCGGGCCTGGGGCTTTGATCTGTCAGGTGCCTGCTCCGGTTTCGTTTACGCCCTGGCGACTGCGGCGCAGTTCATTTCCACGGGCGCCCACTCCAAAGTGCTGGTCATTGGCGCAGATGTCATGACCTCCATCATCGACTTTCAGGACCGGGCGACATGTGTCTTGTTTGGCGATGGGGCAGGCGCCGTCCTCCTGGAGCCTGCCGAAGACGGCGAAAATGGCATCATCGATTTCATCCTCCGGAGCGACGGATCGGGCGGTCGATATCTCTACATGCCGGCCGGAGGCAGCCTCAATCCTTCAACTGCGGAAACGGTGCAAAGACGGATGCATTACGTGCAGCAGGACGGCCGGAATGTCTTCAAATTCGCCGTCCGTGGCATGGCAGATATCTCGAAGGAGATTCTCCATAAACATGGGCTGACCCCCGCCGATCTGAAACTCTACATCCCCCACCAGGCGAACCTTCGGATTATTAAAGCGGCTGTCGAAAAGTTGGAATTAAGGGACGCGCAGGTCGCAGTCAATATTGACAAGTACGCCAATACCACCGCCGGCACGATTCCCATTTGCCTGTCGGAAGCTGTTGAATCCAAACAGGTCCAGCGGGATGATCTCGTTTTGCTGGCAAGTTTCGGCGCTGGATTTACGTGGGGCAGCCTGCTGCTGAGGTGGGAAATTTAGGGCCGGATCAAAAATAATTGTATTTTCCGGCCGCTCCCGCCGGTCTGCTGGTTGAAGCGATGTATTAGCCGCGTCAAGCGATTGCATTATTCCGCTACCGTCCCTGGCGAAAAACGCAATTATAAGCTGGCGCGGCTTTTACTTTTTATAGCCAGCTCGCAGCACAGCGACCCGGCCGCGGCACCCGGCTGCAACAGATCCAAGGGTGCCCATTGCCACTCCGGGTGGGTCGGACTTCCTTCCATCGACGCTTCCCATAATTCCATGTTCAATCGGTATCGAGGACGGTCTTGTGCGCCGGAGGTAAGCCTGCAAACAGGGTCCAGTTGCACACCGAGTTTGTCCCGGCCGATGCGGTTGATCACATCCTCAACCGTTTCCTGACCGCGGCACGTTCCAGCAGGAAGTCCCCAGATGCCGGGCAATTCGTCGTCGTTATCCGGCCGCCGAATGGCAAGAATGCGATCACCATTGCGAACGACAATAGCGACGGAGTGTTTCACAGGCTTCGGCATGTTCTACCTCTTGAAGGTGCGCAGCCAATCACCGAATTGCCAGACGTCACGTAAAACTTGCGGCCACGGCGGCCGATGTTTTCCGTATGCGGTTCGCAGTCTCCATTGCAGGTACATCGCCGGAGGACAAGGAAGGAATGGGGGTCTTCGATACCAGTCCCGTGGTGTGAGTCGAAAATAGAAGCGGAGTAGCGCCCAGGCAATGGCGAGATGCCTCACAGCGGCATGCTACCATACGCCGTCACAAACCCACCGGACCGCCTTCTCTGCGGAGTCCACAACTCGAATGGACCTGGAAACTTCCTCGTTCAAGACTCCCAACGCCATAAGTTCCGCGAGCATCCTCTCGTTCCACGCGCCGTGGCCCGGACGGAGTTCAAGAATGGCCGTCCTCTTCATTGGATTCCAGAATTTCTGATTGAAGTTGATTGTGGCAATCAGTTCGAGGAAAGTGCCCGGGCCGCCGCCGCCCGCGACGATGAAGGCGTCTGAGGAGAGTAAGCCGGCCAGACGGGTACAGTAAGCCGCGTCGAAAGGAATGTTGGTCGCAAGCGCGTCGCAGTCGACGACTTCGCTGATGTGTGGGTTTGGCGGCTTGCCGCCATAGATATATCCGGTGACGGGAACTTTGCGGGCCGCGCCCTCCGGACCGGCCTCCATACCGATCCCGCCGAACGCCCCGGTTGCGATGCCGACGTTTCGGAGCGCGAGCAGTCTTCCGGCGGTCTTCATCTCTTCGTACAACTCGGACGGCTCATCTTTGCCCGATCCGAAACAGGTCACGCGCATGTAAGGTTCACCTTGAACTCGGCGAGTCGAGTGGCTAAACTGGTTTCGCCCTTCCTCACTATCCCATCACATCCAACATGCTTTTCAAAACTCGGAGCGCCGCTGTTTATGGCATCGAGGCATATCTCGTCGATGTCGAAGTCAACATTTCCACGGGAGGCAACGGACAGTTCCTTATCGTTGGCCTGCCGGATACTGCAATCCGCGAATCGCGCAATCGCGTGATCGCGGCGATCCGCAACAACGGATTCGGATCGCCCTACCAGTACATTGTTATCAATCTCGCGCCGGCCGATGTGAAGAAGGAAGGGTCGGCATTCGATCTGCCGATGGCCGTCGGCATTCTCGGCGGTCACGGATTACTCGCGAAACAGGACCTCTCGGATTATCTGATGGTCGGCGAGCTTTCACTGGATGGAAAACTGCGTCCGGTGAAAGGCGTCCTCTCAATCGCAATGCTCGCCCGTGATCACAAGATCCCTCATCTGCTGGTTCCGTTTGCAAATGCGCGTGAGGCTGCGGTCGTGGAAGGTGTCTCGGTATATCCGATGCGCACGCTGACCGAAGTCGTCGATTTCGTTAACGGATCTGGACACACGGAACCGTTGCACATCGACTGTCACTCTCCGCTCCCCGAGGCTCAACGCCGAACCGAGGACTTCCGCGATGTTCGTGGCCAATATCATGCGAAGCGCGCGATTGAAGTCGCGATGGCCGGAGGTCATAACATGCTTCTTATCGGGCCGCCCGGAGCCGGCAAGACGATGCTGGCGAAAAGGATTCCCACAATTCTTCCGCCAATGACCTTCGAGGAGAGTCTGGAAACAACGCGTATCCATTCCGTCACCGGAGTTCTGCCTTCCGAAACCGGCCTCATCGGCGCCAGACCATTCCGCTCGCCGCACCACACGATCTCGGATGCCGGTCTTGTTGGGGGCGGACCGATTCCGCGGCCCGGCGAAGTCAGCATGGCGCACAACGGCGTGCTCTTCCTCGATGAGCTTCCCGAATTCCCTCGCAACGTGCTGGAGGTGCTCCGCCAACCTTTGGAAGACCGGCGCGTGACAATAGCTCGGGCCGCAATGACACTCACCTTCCCTGCCTCGTTCATTCTCGTCGCGGCCTCCAATCCCTGTCCATGCGGTTTTGCGAATGACTTCCGCCGCGAATGCTTTTGCACGCCGCCACAAATTCAACGCTACATGTCCAAGATCTCCGGCCCGCTCATGGACCGTATCGATATTCAGGTCGACGTGCCCGCTGTTCCGTACAAAGATCTGACGGGCGGCCGTCTCGCGGAGTCCTCTGAAACAATCCGCCATCGCGTCGTCGCCGCGCGCAACACGCAACTCCGCCGCTTCTTCGACGAACACATTTACTCGAACGCGCAGATGGGCCCGCGCCACATTCGCAAGTACTGCGCGCTGACTTCGGAATGCGAAAAGATCCTGGAAAACGCCGTCACCAAACTCGGCTTCTCGGCCCGAGGCTATGACCGCATTTTGAAAGTGGCTCGCACCATCGCCGATCTTGAAGGCACCGAAGATCTCGAATCGAAGCATCTTTCCGAAGCGGTCCAGTATCGAACACTGGATCGCAACCTGTGGTTGTAACCGTGAACCGTCGAGAATTTTTTTTAAGCTGGATATTTCAGAAGCAGTCCAGTTCGATTGAAGCTGAGGTGATGGAAGTCTTCTCGACATCCGACGGACCTTCGGCCCTTCTCGTCCATCACGCCGCCGAAGCTACGCGCAATACTTTCGGGGAATGGCTTCGCTACCATGACGGCGCCCGCATCGCCTGCCGCCTGCAGAATGGAGCAGCATTCGATGGTCGCGTGTTTCGCGTGAAGATGTGCTTCGGGCGTGGATTGATCCTCGCGCGGGCGCCGGTCGCAATTCGTGCGAAAGATCGTGTGAGCATCAATTGATCGGCGAAAAATGAGTTGATCGTCCGGAGAATCCCAGTCAGGTGAATATCCGCGCCATCGCGGTGAAGGAGGGCAAGGATCTCGTCATCGGAGAGCCGTGGACAGTGACATTGCGGCAGCAGTTCGCCGCCGACGCCGAGCTCATCGATGAAATCTGTGCAGAGAACGAGAAGTCCTCACAGCATTTAAGATAATCGTCGGGCGGCCGCGACAATCAGAACTTCAAGCGGCCGATCGCGATATCTTTAATCATCACCCAATACGCGCAAAAACTGTAGAACGGATAAGTTGATGTTGTGGGAACATTCTTTGCGAAAAACGCGTTACCGATCCAGCCGAAGCCGTAACCGAACACTGGCAGGATCAACAGTCCGAACCACGATTGCGCGATCAACACATAACCCAATGTCCCGACGATCAGGACAGATCCAATGAAATGCAAGCGGCGGCACGTTGGGTTGTTGTGCTCCGAGAGACAATACGGATAAAACGACCCGAATGTCCGATATTGTTTGGGCGCCATTTCACTCCTTTGCCGCTGCCGCTTTCTGCCAGTTTACGAAACCGAGCAACAGTTTGTTCTGGATTGATCGGTCCTTGAACTCGGCGCTCCGCAGTGATAGCCTCTGCCGCCAATAAGGGGTCCCCATGAAAACACTACTTGTCGTCACGGCTCTAGTGGGCTTGTCGGCCTGCTGTTTATATGCTCAGACCTTCGGTGAGGTGACAGGACGTGTGACCGATCCTTCCGGTGCGGTGATACCTGGAGCGTCCGTTGCCCTGACCAATGTCAATACCAACGCGGTCCGCAACGTGGTAACGACGGAGGCGGGTGCCTACACCTTTCCGTCCATCGCGCCGGGTTTTTACCGGCTGAGAACGGAACTTCCGGGTTTCAAGGCGGCAGCCAGCGATCCATTCGAAGTCCAGGTGCAACAGGTAGTGCGCCTCGACATCACTCTCGAAGTCGGCCAGGTTAGCGAAACGGTCGAAGTGGCCGCTACCGCTGATCTGCTGCAAGCCGAGACTGCAACCGTCGGCACGGTGGTCGAGAACAAGATGATCACCGAACTGCCCCTGAACGGCCGCTCATATCTGGGGCTGGTCGCGCTCGCGCCCAACGTGAACACGCTCGCTCCGGCGGCGGGGCAAGCCGGTTCCCGGCAAGGTGGCGACCGCGCCGCCCAAGCCATATCGACGGGCGGGCAGCGCATCATGTTCAACTACTACACGCTCGACGGCGTTAACAACACCGACCCGAATTTCAATACGTATGTCGTCCTTCCTTCCATTGATGCCATTCAGGAGTTCAAAATTCAGCTCGGTGTTTACCCGGCGGAGTTCGGGCATCAAAGCACCCAGATCAACGTGCTCACCAAGTCCGGCGGCAACGCATATCATGGCTCCCTGTTCGAATTCCTCCGCAACGATGTCCTGGACGCTCAGCCGTACGCATTCACCAGCGTCCATCCCGCGAAGTCACCCTTCAAGTGGAATGATTTCGGCTTCGAGCTGGACGGGCCGGTGCGCCTGCCCAAGCTCTACAACGGGACCGATAAGTTATTTTTCATGGCCAACTACGAGGCGCTCCGCCGCCGGCAGAACTTTTTGAACACCTACTCCGTGCCGACTCCAGCCATGTTCACCGGCGACTTCAGCGAGCTGAGCACGACAATATACGATCCAATCACGAAGCAGCCCTTTCCGGGTAACAAGATTCCAGGTGACCGGCTGGACCCATTTTCGTTGGGGATTTTGAAATACTACAATTCGGCGAGTCTGCCCGGGCTCACGAACAATTACGTGCAGTTCAACTCCTCGCCGCTCAACCGCGATGGGTTTGTTTCGAGGCTGGATTACAACGAGTCGTCCAGGTCGCAATGGATGGGCCGCTTTAGTTGGGGCGATGAAAACCAGACCACCCAAACGCTGAACCGCGCCGGGACGAAGGTCCTCACCAACTACAAACAGTACGCTGCGTCCAACACCCGGACCATCACACCCCACCTCGTGAACGAAGCCCGTTTCGGCTATTCCCGGTTCTATAACTCCATCGGCACCCTCCTGGCTTTTGACACCGATGTCGTTTCCGCCCTGGCCATACCGAACCAGAAAAGCGGAGATCCGGTCACCTGGGGAATTCCGAGTGTAACGTTTAGCGGAACCGGATTCGCCGGACTGGGCGACAGCACCGAGGGTCCGTTCGCCAACGACAATAACACGCTGCAACTGGTCGACAAGTTGTCCTGGATCCGCGGCAATCACACCTTCCGGTTCGGGTTCGAGTACAACCGGGAAAATTACAACCAGGTGGGCAACCAGTTCTCGCGGGGGCAGTTTGCATTCCAGCCCAACACGACGCAGAGTGCCTCGCGAACCGGCGGCTATGCCTTCGCCGAATTCCTGCTGGGAAATCTTTACCAATCCACCATCGCAGTCGCCATCGCCAATGGAAGGTTCCAGCGCAATGTCGAGCATGCGTTCGTGGACGACACATGGAAGCTGACTCCCAAACTGACCTTGTCGTTGGGTCTGCGGTATGAACTGACGCCGCCTTTCACCGATACGCTGGGCGACTATTTTACGGTGGCCGTGCCGAAGATCGGGTTTACGGCAAACGCTCCGCAGTCCGATTGGCCCTACTTCGTCAGGCAGGGCAACTGCACGGACCCGTATGCCGGCCTCAACATCCGTTGGACCGTCAGTAAAGCGGTCTGCGGCGGCGGTCTGAATAACAACCTCATGGAAACCAAGTACAGGAACTTCGCTCCGCGCATCGGCATTTCCTACGGGCTCGGTGACAAGACCGTGATCCGTGCCGGCTGGGGCGTGTTCTACAACCAGGACATCGGCAACGCCATGTACTTCGACCTGACACGCAATATCGCGGCTCGAATAACGCTCACATCGGACATCGGAAATCCGAACCTGCGCTGGAACAATGCCATCCCCGGCGGAAATGGGGCCCTCGCCCAGGTCCCGCCGCCGTACGCCTACGTTGCCGCTTACGACCACGCCACCGCGTACACCATGCAGTACTTGCTCAACATTCAAAGGCAGTTCGGGTCTAACTGGGTAATTGAGACCGGCTACCTCGGGTCGGAGAGCCATCACCTCTACGGTTTTCAGAACGCCAACCAGGCCGTCCCCGGCACGACTGGCAACGTGAGTTCGCGTCTGCCATATCCCACCTTCGGCGTGATCCAGTTAGTCGCCGATGGCTTCAACGCCGCCTACAACTCCGGCAGCTTGAAAGTCACGCGGCGCTTCAGCCAGGGCCTGAGCTTCACAAGCTCCTACACGTTCTCCAAGTCCATCGACAACAGCAGCGGCATCCGGGTGCAGGGCTATGACACGCTGTTTCCGCAAGACAGCAGGTGCTTGCGGTGTGAGCGAGCGCTGTCGGCGTTCGACACACGCCATCGGTTCGTCCTCGGCGGTACCTATGACCTTCCGGTAGGCAAAGGCAAGCTCGTGAACATCAACAGTTCGCTCGCCAACATCCTAATCGGAGGCTGGCAAACGAGCGCGAGTGCGACGATCCAGAGCGGCGTTCCGCAGAACGTCATCATCGGCGTCGACAACGCCAGTACGGGCACCAACGCCGGCTACGATCGCCCGATTGCCACGCTGGCAAGCCGTGGATACGCTGCGAACCCCACTCCTTCCCGATGGTACGACCCCGCCGCGTTCGTCGAAGCGCCCGCCGGAACCTTCGGCAATGTGGGGCGGAATGCACTAACCACACCGCACTTCCAGTCGATCGATTTTGCGGTGCATAAGCAATTCCACATGCCTCATAGCGAAAACCACGTCCTGCAGTTCCGGGTGGAAGCGTTCAACGCGCTGAACCACCCTTCTTGGGGTCCACCCAGTGGGAACATTCTCTTTGGTGCGCCGTTTCCGGGAGCGCCGGCCAATGCCGCGCATCAGGGCTTCGGGGTGATCAGCACGACGGCCATCCCTATGCGCCAGCTTCAACTGGCATTGAAGTATTCGTTCTGACATGGGGGCGCAGGGGATTACGACAGTTCTGTAGTCGGCTCGCGACCGCAAAACCCGTTCGCGTTCAAGTTGCTTGCATCAGTCAAACGCAGATGAGAACAGCGGGTTCGAGCGCGAACACTGGAGTCCATGTCGGCATCTTACGGGCCGTAACCCGTAATATCCAAATATTGGATTCGGGCATATCTGTTCCCTGTCGTTCGCCAAAACTCGTGAGAAGCTCCTACGCTGCAACTCAAGATTGATTGTTGTTTTCGTTCGGCCCTGGTCCGAGCTTTTTCTTCCGTCTGCGATGCTTGAATCTGGCGACTCGTCCCTCTCCTGCTCCAGAGATTCTCGAGAACGAAACAACGTCCCGATCAGGTAACTCAAGTGTGCAATCCACTGAAACATTGACGTACTGTTCTGCGGCAGCCGATTACGCAACGCGACGTTCGTAACGATGATGGAGTCCACCAACTTCGGGAATCTCGACAATTCTTCCC